>Ga0209536_100003095_pt1 | contig 26892 bp, 15 predicted proteins | sample DeeMarSeWOR28_12_FD_187461 | JGI IMG/M metagenome (GOLD analysis project Ga0209536, IMG submission 187461) | Marine sediment microbial communities from White Oak River estuary, North Carolina - WOR-2-8_12 (SPAdes) (version 2) | ecosystem: Environmental > Aquatic > Marine > Intertidal zone >... | reverse complement strand
ATTCGAAGACACAGAACAGGCCAGTCTTGAAGCGCTGGTCATCGACGACCCGATGATCGAGAGAATCAAGCACATGGACCTCGACAGGACGACCCCGATGGATGCACTCACTGAACTGAAGGAAATGCAGGATGAAATCAAACGACGTAGGTCGTAGATGGTAATGTTGTACTAGTACAATAGGTTGCCAATCGGTAATTCAATAACACCTTCTTCTTACAACTCAATAGGGTCTTGATTGCGGAGTAATAAGTTGGTTCTCCTATCCCTCCTAGTCGTACTCGTGATCGGTGTTAGCTCGGACGCGCAAAATCAAGACCTTCCATTTTTTCCGTGCCAGGAGTCCGATGACTTTGCACTCGTCACTCTAGACAATGCCACTATTGAGGAGGGATTCCTCAGCACATGTCTCGTTGTCGGATACACATGGTACGGGGGTAGTGAAGCTGCTGATGGACAATACCTTCGTCGTCATGTAATGCTCGCACTTTCCATGGATAATGTATCATGGCTCGATTGTAAAGGGCATGGCTTCGATAGGTATGAAAATGAGTCCCAATACTTTCGCGTGTATAACTCCTTGACTCATCCATTCCCCTTTGATGTGGAGGCCGGTGAAACTCTCTATGTGTGCATTTTGTATGGGACAGGGTTTGAATGGGAACTTCCTGTTCTTTCAGAACCATCGTTCAATAACCAGACCCCGAGTGTCGGAATTGCTGTTCCATCTGGAATCTACAGACATTGGTACTTCAGTATTGATTGGAGAGTTTCAGGTATTTTCGGATTTGTGTTATTTTGGATTGCTGCGGTGTTTCTCATCAGTCGACCCTTGAAACAGGGCAAGTTGAGAGAGTGAAAAGGTTATTTCCCCTCAATTCCAGATTGAAGGTGGAGCAAGGCGAGTCGCTTTGAAGCGGGGTATCAAGTTTTGTGGAAGTCTGTTGATAGTTCTGATGCTATTCTTAAATATCGGACATGTCTCGTCTCAGGTTACTTCGGAATTCCCAATTGGATTGAAACTTGTCTACGAGAAGGAAACAGAATACTGGATGAGCACGACACATACTTGGATTGATACCTATGATGTAGTGGGTTGGAATTCGACTGACAACAGCAGAGTCATCATAGAAAACGGGTATCTACGCAACGATCCTTGGCAGAATAATACATTCGAGGTCTCCTTGCCCTCTTGGGACTATGAGTTCTTCAGCGACGAATACAATGAAACAGTTCAAGGATGGCTATACCCTCTCTGGATTGACACCTCGTCATGGGTGGAAGGAGAGAATGTCACAATCCCTGAGGGTTCAGAGAACTCCCATTCATATCTAGTTGGAAGGTTTATCTACGAATTTGAAGATGGTCGGATTCCGAGTTGGAGAGCTAGAACAGAATATATTGGTGTCAATGATTGGGAGTATACAGTTACCCTCGTATATGAAACTCATTTTGGCGTTCTAATCAAGACCTCCTCTGTCCGAATGCCCGACATAGATGATATGGCTAATTATGCCACCCATGAATCCACTCTCTCATGGAGTAACATCATGGACGAACTTGTGGATCCAACACCATTACAAGTACTGTTCTCAATAGAGGGGTCACTGATTATAGGAATCTGTATCGAGGTCTTTGTGATTGCTTATTTCGTAGTAATAAAGCCCTCTAAGACCACGAGCGAAGATTAAAAACGAGCACCACAGAACATTGCATGTCATGAAACCACTTCTCACCCCCTCAATTCTTGCTGCAAACTTCGCCAATCTCGAAGCAGACATCAAGGCGGCTGAGAAAGGTGGAGCTGATTATTTCCATCTAGACATCATGGATGGCCATTTCGTGCCCAACATCAGTTTCGGTCCTTGGGTGGCGAAGTTGATGAAATCCATAACAGACGTTCCCCTTGACGCGCACCTCATGATCACCAATCCCCGAGAATATATACCAAAGTTCATTGATGCAGGGGTTGAACTGATCTATCCTCATATGGAGGCATCATTCGATGTGTATCGGACGGTACAACTCATTATAGATCATGGAGGAAAGGCGGGAATAACATTGAATCCTGCAACATCTGTGGAAACAATAGAGGGCGTAATCGATCTGATTGATGCAGTTCTCCTCATGAGTGTCTGCCCTGGATTCGGGGGACAGAAGTTCATCCCGTCCACTATGAAGAAGATTTCGGATTTGCGAGCATTGCTTGACGAATTGAAGCCGGAAGTCAGAATAGCTGTAGATGGAGGAGTTACTCTGGACAATGTCGGAGACCTAAGGAAGGCGGGAGCAGACTTCTTCATTGCTGGTTCAGCTGTTTTCAAGGCACCAGATATTGAACAAAGAGTTCGTGATTTCAAAAAAGCGATGGAATAAACATCTAGACCCTACGTTTTAAATCGAGAATGGTAACTACCTGAATCCATAGAATCCATGAATTCGTCAACAGAGGAGACAATCAGAGTTGAAGTTCTTCATTGATACAGCAAATGTAGATGCAATCCGCAAAGCCCATGAGAGAGGAATGGTTGACGGAGTGACCACTAATCCTTCACTTGTTGCAAAGGAAGGTCGTGATTTCAGAACTGTCATTGATGAGATTGCTTCGTTTGTAGAAGGCCCAATAAGCCTCGAGGTTGTGAGCGAGGATGCTGAAGGGATGCTGAAGGAGGCTCGCGAACTCAACAGTTGGATTGACAACGCAGCCATCAAAATCCCCATGACTTGGGAAGGACTCAAGGCAGTCAATGTCTGTGCAGAAGAAGGCATCCAGACTAATGTAACCCTGGTCTTCAGTCCTAATCAGGCAATTCTCGCTGCAAAGGCAGGAGCAACCTTCGTTTCTCCATTCATTGGGAGACTGGACGACATAGGCCAAGTAGGTATGGAGATAATCGAAGGTACTGCGCAGATCTATTCCAATTACGGGTTTGAGACCGAGATCATTGTGGCTAGTATCCGCCATCCGATTCATGTCTATGAAGCGGCATTGATTGGGGCAGACATTGCGACAATCCCACCAGACGTACTTGAGAAAATGGTGAATCATCCGCTGACAGATATTGGTATCAAGAAATTTCTAGACGACTGGAAGAAAGTTCCAAAGAAGTAGTTTTCAAAAAAGAGAGGGAAGAGGGGAATGATCCCCTCTTCGGATGTTACCTGCGTCTCTTAGCCATCACACCGAGGACTACAACAACAAGTCCTATTCCACCGATCATGAAGAGTTCCTCGACGGAAAGTTGTCGAACACCAGGGTAGGTTGGTCGATCTGTAGGTGTTGTGGTAGTTATTGTTGGGAGGGGTGTCGTGGTGACCGATCCCTGTCCTACTATGTATGATTGAACTGCGGACTCGTACATTCCAGAGTCAGTGTTGACAACGATCTTGTACCAGATCTGTGTCTCCTCAGCGAATGGAGGAATGTCACCGACCCAGTGGTCGGGTGAGTCGGACCACATTGAAATCCACGAGTCGAAGTTGTATCCATCAGTGCTATAGTAGAGATCAACATTCCAGATCATGTCGTCTGTGATTATGTCCACACCGACAGTGACTGAATCAGTTGATGCTGGCACCTCAGGACTGATTCCAAGGGATGAGAACTGAACCTCATCGCCGGGATCACCAGAGTTGCTGATGTATCCTACGAAGATTGGGTCCTGATAGACATAGTAACCATCCCACTGGGGAAATCCAATCGAAACATAGTATTGGGTAGATGTGAATGACCAAGAGGTAGCAGACTGACCACTGTCAGACTGATAGGCACTCGTGAAAGTGCTGAATGGAGTAGTCTGACTTGACACGTTGTATGCAGTGTAAGGATCAGCAGCCCACTCGTAGGTGACACCGCCGATGATCATTTCGGCGAAACGAGTGCTAATATCACCGATTTCGAACCTGTCTGAAACAACAGTATCTTCCTGTGTAACACTTGAATTCGTAGTTCGGAACTCAGATGTACTGATGTCTGCAACATAGTTCAGTGCAAGTGAACGGCCTTCCAGATTTGCGGTTCCGCCAACCATGTTTACACCCCACTGACCGACAGTGTTGTCGACCTTGATGGTTGCATAGTTGCTGGTGGCACCTTCAGTGGTGTTGATGAACCCCTGGAAATGAACTAGGAAGGAGATCTCATCAATGGTGACCTTTGTGGGTCGCTCATCGAAAGTGCGAAGGTCGCTGCCAGTGACAACTCCACCGTACCAATCCCAGTAAGCGTACGTGTTGAATGGGAATGTTGTACCATTTACATCAATGAATGATACTCCCCAGCTGACTTCATCCTCCAAACCCAGAAGCATTTCACCAGATGCTGTGTAGACACCATAGTCTTCACCTGGAGTTACAAAGCTAATACTGCCAACTGAGTCCGGAATGAAGTAGTGGGTCAGCTCACCATCACCAGGGCTGTTTAGGTAGGCTTCCATGATGGAATTGTTGTTCGCATCTTCCCAGACCATTAGACCAGAATACTCGTAGCGGAGATCGATGGATGAAAATCCATTATAGGCATCAACACCATAGTGTTGACCCACACCGAATGATAGCCAAGTCCATGTCTGTTCATCCTGACTGATCCAATCCCATCCATTTGCCTGAGCTTCAGCAAGTATGTCCTCCCAAGTGATGTTGTGAGCCATGTGAGCAATGTCCCAGTAACCCGCTCTCGGGAAACCTTCATTGTTGAAGATGGTTGAGTTGATAGTGTCCCATTCAGCTGAGCCCACAGGTGTAAGGTCGTCAGCGTGGAACCAGTAGAATGTTTCCTGCCAGGTGTGGGACCATGAGTTGGTTTCAAGACCCATCCAAGAATCGGTGTGCATCTCGTCACCAAAGATGGTTCCGTTGGGATCCCACACGAGATTGACCCACATGCGACTCCATTCTGTGCGGTAACTGTTTGTAGACTGATACTCGGACATCACATAGTACTGATCATCAGTGGTTGCAAGATCCCCATCTAGATCGAGAGCATTATTGGTCTCCGATTCTCTCCAATTCTGGATACCCCACAGTGCCCATTGTGGATTGCCGATGACCATCTCCGGAAAGTTCTTGATAGTCACACTCTGAATAGGGGCCAAGGTGTACTTGAACGCCTGACCCTCAATAGTGTAGACCTTGAAGACGTGGTCGCGGCGAATTGTTGCATTATATTCAGTTCCCTTATAGAAAATCTTGTAGATCGCATTGTCATGTCCCATCTCTGGCCATCTATGGAAGTACTTTCCATTGAGAGAGCCATTAGTGATCAGATACGCAATGATACCAGGATGACCGCCAGTGTATGGTTCGATGTACTCCGTTCCATTGACAAAGTAGTTGAATGTAGCAGAACCGTTGGCAAGCCAAACATCGTATCCAGATGCTACAACAACCTCTAGAGCTGGGAGTTCATAGTAGTAGTTAACATAATGCCTTGCGCCTATGAGGTCCTCGATATAGTATGCATAGTTGTCATCACCCAACCATTCTTCCTGGGGATGTCTGTCGTTAGTATAGACAAGGGTTCCATTTGCATCAACGAGATATACTTCAAAGAGATACCTCTCCTCACAGGAGAACGCAGTTCCGTTAGACAGAGTGACTGTCCAATCATATTCGTAGAAATAAGATGAATTGTAAAAGCATTCAACATAACCGCTCGGATAATCGACTTCAAAGCTGTCCTCTACTTGAAACACAGTACCATCAAAGTACCCATATTCTACAGTTCCACCAACAGTCATGGGTTGCCAGATCGATGTACCGTTTACATCTGCATGCCACATCTTCTGACCATCCAGAGTGTAGTTTGTGGAGTCAATGATTACCCAAAAACCAGTGTGATTGTAGAAGTCTGACTCATACCACATTCCTGTGTCAGGATTTCCGCCTAAGAAGTAGGTAGTATCATTCACATTGATAGTCTTTGTTGTTGGAACTTTGCCCCAGTACGAGCTTGTGGTTTCTCGTACACCATCATAATTTGCATCAGCTCCAGGATATGGCATCTCAAAGTTACCGTCTACAGTGGACCACAGCTCTCGCAACATCCACCATTCAGCAACAAATGCATCAGAACCCATGTAGGTTGCATTCATGCTTTCAATGACACCCGATACTCTGTAGTTCACTCCTCCGATGTCCATGTGCATATAACCAGTATATTGATCCCAAACCAGATCATATCTGGTTCCGTTCTCAGCCAGTACATATTCAGACATGGTCCGAGGATCATGAATTGGCCAATCTTGGACAAACATGAGTCCAGAGTCACCATATCGTATGTACTTACGGGCGGGTACAGCATCTGATGATTCAACATACTCAACAATCACATTGCTTGACCACATCATGTGATCTGTTCCCTGATGCAGATTGCCATCAATGTCCCACCAGCTATACCATGTTTCAACACCATCATACCAGTACAGGTATTCTTTCTGTGCAGACAGGAATGAACCATGACCAGGTACTGTTATGTTGTAGATCTCAGCAAATCTGTGTTCTCTAATGTGAATCTTTGTCCCATTCAGTAGCTCATAGTACCAACCATCGTTGTCGTTGAAGAGAATCCTCATTTCAGGTTCAGTAGAATAGGGGTACATGATTTCCCTTGTACGAATTGGGTAGTCGATACCATCGATGGTGATGTATGGCATTTCGTCAACTGCCAACCAGTCGGAAGCACCCGAAATGGAACTGTTGAAGATACCAATCTTGGAGGATACATCAACCATCACATCCTCTCCAGAGTAGTCAAATGTGTGGACCCATCCAGGTCTCCAGACAGCAACGTCATGGAATCCAATCTCTGACCCTGGATCCTCAACCCATGTGTTGTTTGCAAAACTGAAGTCCCACCAATGAGTTATCTCACGGATTGAATCTGTAAGGTTCACATTGAATGAGTAATAGAGGTCTCCACCCATGGTGTAAGTGCTGATATCTGTGATTTCTGCAAATACAACATCGGTCTTGGTATATTCGGACTGGAGTCCATAGTAGCGCCAGTCCTGTTCAGGTACCCACTCACCAGTCTTCTGGTTGAAGTAGAACCACTCATAATACCAGCCTTCGACCCAAACTCTCTCAGTTGTCCAGTATCCATCGTAAACCATCTGATCTTCCCAATGCCAACCGAATGTTCGGTTCTCCCATCCAGTATAGTTGTAGGCTGTGAAAGTAACGCTGTGGTCTGATCCAACAAGGATCTCATAGTACATGTCTGTATAGGAGTAACTGTTCTCGGTCCAAACGCTATCATATGACTTCATTGAGAAAAGGGCACCATCGATGTCAGTTGCGAGGTCGGATCCTCCCTGCATGCGTCCCTGGACCACAAATGGGGTGCCAGGGTCTGCTGGGAAGAAGTACCCATAGACATCGGAACCATCATACTTCAAGAGATTGGCAATTGTGACTGGTGATTCGACTGCCACTTCCTTGGCATTATTGTATTCTAGCCATGTCTGTGGAGCAAAACCCATTTCGTCCGCATTGATTCCTAATGGACAACCATCCTTAGTTCGGACCTCATCGTTGAACTGAATGAGGGCTCCCTTTGGGGCTTGGTCTGTGAAGTGACCAACAAACTCAACACTGATGACACCATCATTGGTGTACACACGGCTCGCGGTCTCATTTAGCTCATAGATGATGCTCCTGGCATTCTCAACTGGTTCGAGATACCAGTATTCCTGGTGGAATATGCCAGGATCAAAGTAGTCTAGCGGATATGACGAATAGGAAAAGCCATAGAGTAGTTCAAATGAAGCTGATGTGAAGTTGTAGTAGTACATTAGACGCATATCATTCCCTAGTGTAGAAGATATGACCTCCTCTGTTTCTGTCGTGGCATTCCACATTGTGTAACGATATTCTACTTCACGCCAATCAGAACCCATAGGGTAATCGTAGTGAATATAGCTCCCCCAGACATCCTCCGGAACAGCGTATTGTATTGAATCATTGTAGTAGTAGGTCTGCATATCTGAATCATAGACCCAACCACCAGTGTGTGACACCATCTCTGTGTGTCGGCCAGTTTCATTGATGGGGACTTTGACATCACCGGGCATGGAAGTCCACAGCATGGCGTAGTCAAGGTCTCCATTTCCAGTGATGTTGAACCTCATCACAAAGTCAGTACCACGACTGACACTGTACATTTGATAGCCAGCAAGGTCAAACTTCTCTAGTGTGTATCCGCCATAGTTAATGTCGGTCATTGCGTCACGGTATGGAATCCCAACGGCAAAGGACTCACTCATCATATCCATGGTGGACCATCGGGATCTCACATCATAGTTATTGCCCATCGAATCATAGAAGGAGATGTATGTATTGTAAAGACCAACAGGAGAACCTGTAAGGAATGTGAACCTGAAGTTCACATAAAGCATTGATGAATCACTTGTAAAGGAAGATGAAACAGGATTCAGTGAAACATATGGAGGGACATCAAGACCACTCGTGGAATTCCATCCATATGAGGAGGAGGACCAGGTCTCCGGAGTCCCATTGTAAAAATCAAGATTGTAATGAGCTGTGAAGTTCATGTCAGAGGAGTCGTAGTTACCACTGATATACACACTCTGGAGATAGGCGTCGCGTAGAATACTCTTCGGTATTGAGATTCTCCATGTGATTTCTTCATTCAGTGGGATGAAATCCATTCTATCAATTTGACTCCCATTATTGTAGAACATCTCATAACTTGCCCTTGGGCCAAACATCCAGTGATTGTTGGACCAGGTCCAAGTGTCGTTGTAACTCCCAGTATCAGTATGCCAGCCTACATTTGTTCCCTCTGCAGCAGGAACAACCGTGTCAATAAGATTGGCATTTAGCAAGGCACTCTCTCCATCTGTAGTCGTGGGGATAGCGGCTGAGTTACTCGCTATTGAAAATGAGAGTACGAACAATGACACTACGAACAAGGTAGCCAACTTGTTGATCAATCGCATCATCCGCATTGATAACATCTCCATGACGCTGCCAATGCTTTTCCGCAGTACAAATGCGGTGGCGGGTTCAGAGAGACTGAATTCTGCAACTGGCGGCGTCTATGAATATAGTCTATCTAATGTTAATATTATTATATTTTATATATTAGGATATGCTGCACGAAATAAGGTGAAAATCTCATCACTTCGATGCCCTGTATGACAAGAAAGATATGTCATTATGAAGCAAAGAGGGAGCGTGTGTGTCCATGAAAATCGAAGCTGATCTGATTGTCTTCAATGGTAACATCATCACCATGAATCCTCAACAACCAACTGTCAGTGCACTTGCTGTGAAGAGCTACAAGGTGCTAACAGTTGGAGACGACGATGTGGTTGTTGACCTCATCCCTGATGCAAAGAGGGTCATTGACCTTGGAGGGAAGACCGTTGTCCCCGGTTTTATTGATGCACATACTCACATTACAAGTGCAGGAATCAAATCCGCCCATGTGCAGCTAGACAAGATAGGCTCAGTTGGAGAGGCTGTGAGGTTCCTCACTGATGCTGCTCCAAACTATCCCAAGGGAGAGTGGATCCTTGGCTATGGATGGGATGAGAGCGAGTGGAAGAAGAAGAGGTACATTGAAGCCAAGGACTTGGACCATGTCAGTAAGGACCATCCAGTCATGGCCACGCGCGTCTGTGGACATCTCGCATCAGTCAATACATTGGGACTCGAGAGACTTGGAATTGACCTCAATCAAGAGGGAGTTCAGAAGGACAGACTGGGAAGGCCAACAGGTGTCTTGATGGACATAGATGAGGTCTGGGAGAAAGTCAGAGCGAAACCTGAGGAGATAAGAGAAGGCGTCATTAGAGGGAACAAGATAGCCAATGAGAAAGGAATCACCACTGTTGTAGACAATACATCTGCCGGCTATATCAGACACATAAGAGAAGTAGAAACGAAACACCAGTTGACTACCAGGATAATTGTGAATTTCCCTGTTGAACAAATCGACCACATGATTGAACTCGGGTTGACTTCAGGAATGGGGAGCCCCCTGGTCAGATTGGGTGGTGTGAAAATCTTCACTGATGGGTCAATCGGAGCCAAGACTGCATATGTGGCCAAAGGATACAATGACAATGCGAAGAACAAAGGAATGCTGTTGTTCCCAAAGGAGGAATACGCAGCCATTGTGAAGAAAGCAGTTGCAAACAACATTCAGACAGTGACGCATGCAATAGGTGATGAAGCACTCGAGATGGTCATATCTACCTTTGAGGACCTGCCAGACAAGAGTATACTAAGAGACCAGAGACATCGAATCGAACATGCAGAGATGATTAGCGAGTACCAGATACGTCGAGCAGTGGGACTGGGGCTGATTCTATCAATGCAGCCAAACTTCGTTGGAAGGTGGCAGCAGATTGGGGGTCTCTATGACCAGCGTTTTGACGAAGAGAGGGTTCGAGGCATGAACATGTTTCGCGTCGCTCTGGACAATGGCGCACGTCTTTGCTTCGGGTCTGATGGGATGCCCTATGGACCACTCTATGGTATCTGGTCAGCTGTGACACATCATAACGAGAGGGTCCGCCTCACAGTAGAGGAGGCTCTGCGGTGTTATACAATGGAGAGCGCATACTCAATATTCCAGGAGAACACGCTTGGAAGCCTCACTGTCGGCAAGAGGGCTGACTTCGTGGTCTTGTCACACAATATACTTGAAGTTCCACCTGACAAGATAATTGACATCGATATCGAGATGACTGTAGTTGGGGGAGAAGTGGAGTATTCGGTTTCTCGAACATGAGGTGATGCCTTGGGTAAGATCAAGGTTCTCAGTGAAGACTTGGTATCACTGATATCAGCAGGAGAAGTCATAGAGAACCCATCATCGATTGTGAAAGAACTCATCGAGAACGCCCTTGATGCAGGAGCCGATACAATCGACATCGAGATCAAAAACGGAGGAATTGATTACATATCAGTTTCAGACAATGGTTCTGGAATACTGAGAGAAGACTGCGAAGTGTGTCTAAAACGATACTCCACAAGCAAATTGAGTTCTAGGTCTGACCTTGATATGATTGCAACCTATGGCTTTAGAGGTGAAGCTCTTGCAAGCATTGCTTCGATCGCTGATATCCGTGTGACCACCCAGACAGAAACTGATGAGATTGGTTCTCTCTTGACCTCAAGGATGGGAGAAGACCAACATTTGACTGACTCATCTAGACCAACAGGGACCACTGTTGAAGTCTATGAAATCTTCAAGAAGATTCCTGTAAGAAGAAAGCACCTTCAGTCAGCCAAGGTCGAAGCTCTTAGAATTCAAGAGGTCGTAATGAAGCAGGCTGCAATCAGTGCAGAGATTGGATTCAGACTTGTCCGAGACGGTTCGGTTGTCATTGATTGTCCACCAGACCAGTCAGCAAGGGATAGGATACTCTCTCTATGGGGGTCAGACATAGCTAAAGCTCTAGTTGATGTCAACTACTCCGAAGGGAATGTCACTGTGATAGGATTCATTGCCCGACCTCCCGTTGCAAGAGGCAATCGAAGCAGAGAGTACTTCTCAGTAGCCAAGAGAGCGATCATGGATGAACGACTCAGTAGTGCAGTCGAGCGAGCGTATGCGACAACGCTGATGAAAGGACAATTCCCCATATGTGCACTAGATATCACTCTGAATCTTGCAGATGTAGATGTGAATGTCCACCCAACGAAGAGGGAGGTCCGTATCCTTGAGATGGACAATGTCGTTTCTGCAGTAAAGAAGGCTGTTGAACAAGCGCTTGGTCATCGAGAAGAAGTTGTAGAAACATTGACACTTGAGGAATCAGTAGGAGAGACTCTTGTCGATTCAAACCAATCAGAGCTAGTCAGGACTCCACTTGAGGTTGAACTTGATGTACCAACTGAACCACTTATGTTCGTTGAGCAGATGGTCATTCAGCCTGTGAGCGAGGATGATACAAGGGAGGTTGAGGTCCTTAGCGGAGTCTTCAAGATAATCGGTCAGATACACAACCTCTACATACTCCTTGAGTTCGAGGACGGATTGCTCATAGTAGATCAACACGCTGCACATGAACGAGTCCTCTATGAACAGCTTCGTTCAAGCATCAACTCAAACACCGTTGATGTACAGGAACTCCTCGAACCATTCATCATCAGTCTCAGTCAGAGTGACACCGAACAGATTCTCGACATGGCAGAAGAACTTGAACGACTCGGATTCTCCATAAGTGAGTTCGGAGGAACAGACATCTCGGTTTCAACACTCCCAGAAGTGTTTGGCAGAATAGCTTCGGAAAACGAGCTCGTGTCTATAGTGGATCAGATGTTGGCAATTGGAAAGAAAGACGCAAGAGAAGTCTTCATGGATGATCTTGTAAGACTCACAGCCTGTCACTCAGCCGTACGGGCGGGTCAATCTCTCAATCATGATGAGATCAGGGATATCATTATTGACTTGTCTAAGACAAAGAGTCAGTACAACTGCTGTCATGGTCGACCTGCTATGGTCAAGATAAACAAGGAAGACCTAGATCGTGCAGTGGGCAGACTGGGCCCAGATGCAATTGCACGATATCGTGCACGTCATAGACTATAAAAAAAAGAGAGAAGGGGAAGTCAGGAGACTTCCCAATACAGTTCATTTCTTCTTCTTGGTCGCACTCTTCTTGGGCTTGGGTTTTGGAGCACTACTAGAACCACGTTTCCTGCACACGATGGCACCTATCACCACAACAGCAAGAACGCCAGCGCCGATGATTAGGAGTGTGGTTGTATCGAGAGTGAATCCACCTGTGGGTTCAGCCATCATATAGACAATTTCATTCTGCCAGAGTTCAATATTATCAGCATATGTTGAGTCATCCTCGTCAGTTCCAAAATTGTCAATAATGAGTGTATTGAAGAGAGTCTTCCTGTCGTTACTTACAACAATGGTGGCAGTATCACTTTCTGAGGTTGCAGTTGTACCTGCAAGTGCTGTATAGCCCTCAGAATAGGTCACAGTATCACCATCATCACCAAAGAGACCATTTGATGTATAATTGGCCATTGAATGGTCATTTGGCTCTGTGAAGATCGGATGAGATGCATCCCAGATATACATTGATGGCAGACCTGAAAGACTGGAACTCCACTCCACGCCCATCTTTGACCATAATGGATGTGTTGGGTGATTATCCACGTCGAAGGAAGTAAGTATCAGGCTCCCGCCTGCATTCACGAATGCATACAGTTCATCATAGATAGTGGATTCAGGGAAATAGTTGACATTGTTATAGATCAACAGATCCCAAGACTGTGAATCAACAAAGTCATCCAGATATTGACGTGTAGTGAAGAGCGAGTATGAGAGTCCAAGGTCTCTAAGAGCTCTACAGACCGCATCATTCCATCCTAGATAATCAGTATGCACCAGAATCTCAGCATCAACCGCAGTGAGCCAATTCAGCACATTCAATGCGAATCGTGCATTGCTTGTATCATCAATCTGACTGTCATCAAAGATATTCATATCACCAGAGAGGACTGCCCGACCCTGACCGAATTCTTGAGCTGCAACAACTGAATCAGTTCCTTCAAACCATATTGTGGTCGCATCACCAATGACATTCACGAAATTGTGAGGTCCAACGGTCAAAGATGTACAACCCTCGAGAGTCACATGTGTACCAACGGTACAAGTTGCACCAGGTTCATTCGATGTTCCAAGAGACATATCAAAATTCTGAAGCACCATATTGAGATTTGAGTCACCATAGTCATTCGGCAATCCTAGTCCGGTCCTATCACCTAAGACCAAAAGGCTACCACCACCGTTGACCCATTCTTCTATAACAGTACCCTCAGCAGCTGTGTAGTTAATGTCAGGCCATGCCATGACCAAGACATCATAGTTTGCTAATCTCTCAGTAGTGATATTGCCTGTAGATGAAGGGTACAGCTTGTCAAATGTATAGCTGTGATTTGCAGCAAAACCTCTGAAATCATCGAATATGTTTATTCCATTCCAGACAGTGCAATAATCAGTGTCCCAAGAATCAATTCCGATACGGGGTTGATGTGTATAGTCAAATACGATTCTACCTTTAGGTCTTGGAACAAGCCATTCTACTGAATCGAGTATGATACTCTCCATGTCAGAGGCGATACTATAACCATCACCAGGCAGCTGTACAATTCGACCACCATCTTTTGAGTTATCAATAGCAAAGGCGGTGATATAGCTAGGTGTTATCGAGTTATTGGTCAGATGGATCATATCATTGCCCCTTTCAGTAATTAGTTGGGGACCCCAGTGAGTTACTCGAATTTCGTTTGGCAGTGTGACATTGTCACCCTCGTGGTAATCTTTCATTGTTGGGTGCCGGGCTGTAACATTTTGTCCAGCGCTTTCATAATAACCCCAATACAGTGAACCTCCAGCATCAGTGGTTCGACCTTCTTGAATGAAACCACCAAACCAGAGATAGCTCACAGCATTCTCGAATGAGAGAAGACCTCCTCCACCCAGTGAGAATTCTCTTACTAGATTGAAGATACTCGGGCGGGGGATGTTATTCACTATGATGAAAACATCGTAATTGGCAGTAATCAGTTGATGGTCCAAAATATCCTCTTCAGTTAAGAGGTCAACTGAGTGGCCTGCATCCTCCAGTAGGGTTGTAATTTCTGTGATGTTGTTGGTTAAACTACCAGGGGCAGCATCAGAAATTGCAGGTACTGTAACATTGTCTTCGTCATATATTGCAACTCTAGCGTTGTGCGCTAATTGTGACAGCAACGCTTGAGTGTCAAACGGCCCATCGATATTTGCCTGAGCATTGTTTCCTCCAAAGACAAATACCGGTGGAACGATTAATAGACTTGCTAGAAATATTCCTACAATAAGCATTGGCGCGACTCTTGTCATGCCTCCACCTCGCGTTTCTGTGCGTTCTCTAGCAATATAAATACACTAGAAAATCGTACCAAGGTTTATTCATTTATCTTCTCTATGAACTCGTCTACTTCTGGAATTGTGATTGCTGTCAGGTCTTCGAGTCTGTCACGAACACGCACGACATGACCAGCAGTTTCCTTCATGAGCTCTACAGCTCCAGGCCGCAGGTTGGTCTTTCCCTCAAATGAAGAAGTCACGTCGAAAAGCCGCCTCAGAGTGGAAAGAGCTTCGAAGTATTCAATCTGCTCAACTCTTTTTCCAAGTGAGTGTTCGTATTCGTTCAGAATCATGTCACGTTTCTCTTTGGTGTCATATGCATAGGTCAGCAGCATTGTCCAAGCTAGGTCAGCTCGATAATCTGCAACCTTGGCTGCACCCCAGTCTATAACGTATGGTTTGCCTTGTTCATCCACCAGAATGTTGAAAGGATGGAAATCACCGTGGATGATCGACGGAGTCTTGCAGGGTACATCTCGGTAGCGTTCTCTTGCCCAATCAACAATTGGCATGAATTCCTGTTTTCCGATCAGCTTGAGTGCTTTCTCAATTTCAGACAGAGTAGTCTTAATGTAGAAGTATTCGTCATCAAAAAGAGGAACTCGGTCAGGAGTTGTCATTTCTCTCCAATCCAGTTTATGTAAATCTACGAACAGCTTGAAGAATACAGGAGCCCATTTACGTTCATCCTCGATCAGCTTGTCATCCAAGGTTCCACCATCAATCCTATCCATGATCATGAATGGAGATCCAAGATGTGATGACACAGTTTCAATAAGATGGACTTTCGGTACTGGATAGCCAATCTCTTGAAGTTTCATCATTATGGAAGCTTCTTTCTGGGCTTGGGGCACAGCATCCGAGCCAGGATAGATTCTAGCCACGAGCTTCTGTATCTTTCCACCACTCTCTTCAAGATCAAACGAGAGTATCTCTGTTTCCCAACCACTTGTTATATTCCGAACATTGTGGATATTCAGAGAATCAAAAGCTGGATGGTTGCTTTCGAAATACTCACGAAGCACAGACTCGTCCATTCTCTAGCACTCCTCACTGCTGTATATTTGGACAATATCATGGTTTCCTTTACTACCGTTTGCCAAGCTTGATTAGGAAGATTCTTTCCGAATGGCCAATCAAAATTGGCGGAAAGACATTGACGACAGAGCAATTCCTAGTTCCGGAAGACCCACCAACATCTAGTACAGGAAGAGTTGCACTTCTTGGAATCCTTACTCTTCTGGCAATTACTGCAGCGGCAATCTTGCATGTTAATCAACCTGAGTTCATTCTGGACAGATTCATAGGAATTACTGAGTTCGAGTACTCACTATTTGACACAACCCTGTATCTTTCATACTTGATTGTTGGAATAATCACAGGGCTGCTGTCAGACAGATGGGCAAAGCGCAGAGTGTTTGTTGTTTTCGGGGCAACTGGATCAATCATTTTCTATTGGCTCATGACGACCACACTTTCGTATCCCTTACTACTGCTATACCGATTCATTCAGGGTTCATTCACAGTTATGGCTTGGCAGACATTCATGACCCTCGCAATCGATTTCTCCGACAGTTCGAACCGTGGGAGGAACATGGGAATCTTTGGTGCATTCCTAGCTGTAGCAATGGGTCTGGGTCCAGCTTTGGGAGGGATCATCGCCTCATTTGGAGTGTTCATCCCTTACTATACAGCTGCTGCTCTCAATGTTGTTGTTTTTCTGGTGGGACTTATAGCACTCAGAGACCCAAAAATCACCAAAGTCCGACCTACATTGAAGGAGAGTCTGTTACTCGCTAGGAAGAACCCAGAACTTGTGGTGCCTGGATTGTTCAATCTGTTCGATAGGTTACACATTGGCTTCATTCTGACGGCTCTACCCTTCTTCCTATCTGAGCTTCTGGGACTTGACGAGTCTCTCAGAGGGATGGCTCTGGCAATCTTTGCTACCCCATTCATAATCCTTCAGTATCCTATGGGAAGACTCTCAGACAAACACGGGCGATTCCGGCAGCTGGTTGTAGGCAGTATCGGATACGGAATCGTAATGTCAGTTGTTGGCTTTGTGGGGATAATAGGCTTCAGTATTCTTCTATTGATGCTAGCTATCCTAGGTCTGTTTGCTGGAATCACGTCACCACCTGCGATGGCGTTGGTAGGAGATATCGTGGGGCAAGAGGATTCAGCAATGGGTATGGGATTCTTCAATTTCCTTGGTAATCTTGGAATAACCATTGGTCCAATCATCTTCGGAATCCTTTTCCCCATCATGGGAATGGCCAATGCTTTCATCCTAGTTGGACTCCTAGAACTATTCACCCTAACAATTAACATTGCATTGGTCAGGACAGTCTTTGTGGGAAGAATCAGATGAGCCTGAGGATGAGTCTTATATTGAGGTATGTAAACACCCACAAGAACACAGATGGTTGATTGGATGCTCATTCTCGCAATCGAGATTGTTATTGTCATCCTTGTTACATGGATTGCTTGGTCAGGGGTTGTGGGAGCACCATGGTTACCTACTCCAAACAAGAGAGTAAGATCCATGCTCGAGATTGCTAAGGTCAAGAGCGATGACATTCTCTATGATTTGGGTTCTGGTGATGGTCGTATAATCGTGATGGCTGGCAAAGAGTTCGGTGCAAGAGCGATAGGGATTGAGATTGATCCTCTCAGACTGTTGTGGTCACGTCTGAAAATCCGACGCCATAGATTGAAAGACAATGTCAGTGTGATTCGTGGTAATTTCTTCAATGTAGATGTGTCATCAGCCACTGTGGTTTCACTTTACCAAGGGTACATAATCAACAAGAAGATCAGGGACAAGTTGGAAAAGGAACTCAAACCAGGAACCCGAGTCGTATCTTACCGATTCATTCTCGACGGATGGACAGCCTCAGAAATACACGAGGATGAGTCAATCTATCTCTACATTGTGTGAGCACTCTTTTATAGAGGACTGGAACTATACATAGTTTCACTGAGGTGATTCCATGTGGAAAGTTAGAGGACTAGACAAGAAGAAGCGGTTTCTGGTTCTGTGTTTGATTTTGATAGGTGCATCTACTATGTTGGCCCACTTAATTCAGAATGACTTTGGGACCATAGATGTGGACTATATCAGGATTATTGATGAGAACGGTTTTGCAATCACGGGGAAGTTGTATAGACCTCTGACTGCGACTGATGATGACCCTGCACCAGGAGTTCTATTGCTACATGGAATGAACAATGACAAGGACACAGAAGGTCCTGCTGCACTCGAGCTCGCCCGTCGAGGGATAGTTGCGCTGGCCATTGATGAAATCAGTCATGGTGATTCGGATCGTCTAGTCGACATAATGGGATACTTCACTGGAGGGTCAGTTACAACACTTGGTGGAAATGCGTCATATCAATGGCTCAAATCCCTTTCATTCGTTGACGAAACACAGACAGGTTTGGTGGGTCATAGCATGGGTGCCGGTACCGCATCCGCCATTGCAGCGATGAATCCTGATCATCGAGCCATTGTAATCCAAGCAGACGGTCCTTACAATCTGACAGACCACAGCTACATGAACAACTACCTGGCTGTCTGGGCATTCTACGAGGAGCTGTTCACTACACAGACTAGGTCAGAGTATCTGGATGATAGTTTAGAGATGATTGCATTCAATGAGAATCTCACATCTGCAAATGATGCTCAGGCTGACTTCACATATGGTACCTTCAGCGATGGCTCAGCACACAGGTATGCACAGTGTCCGTGCACTCACCCAGGAGCTACTTGGAATTCCAAGGGAATCAGTGAAACCACAGCGTGGATGCTCCAGGCACTAATGGGAATGTCAGAATCTGAAGCAACCACTCATGCCGCTGGGCAGACCTATATGATTCGAGAGGGAGCTACTCTGTTCGCATTGATTGTAGCAGTGACCTCACTGATACCAATGGCTAGTATACTCTTGGAGTTTCCGTTCTTCAAAACGATTGTAGCACCAATACCCCAAAGAGTTCCAACCCAGAGAAACCAATGGTGGACCTACGCAATCATAAACTCAATAATTGGTGGCGTGACCTTCCTTTACCTTCCGATGATAGGCATGATGGTAGGAGCTTTTCTTGGAGCATTTGCCCCCATCTTTCTGCTGGTAACAGGAAACGGCCTTGTCCTCTGGTTCTTGGTAAATGCGATCATTGCTTGGTTGTTCTACAGAAGATGGTTCAAGAGTAAATCCGAAAGCGAAGACGGAATCATTCACGCAGATGTGGGAAGGTTTGAAACGATTCGAAACCACGAGAGTCAAGACATAATCCTTCGGACCATTGTACTCTCAATGGGTCTAATTGCATATCTCTATGTCATAGCAGGAGCATCCCAGCAGTTTCTCGGAGTAGAGCTGCGATATATGTGGCCGGTCCTCAAAATATTCACACCAGAGAAATTCGTACAGTTCTTGGTTTACATCCTTCCGGTCTTTCCATTCTTCCTGATTAACGGAGGTGTATTCGTATATGGTATGCTACGGCTTCCAGAGTCAGACACCCAATTGAAAACACAGATGATTTGGTGGATCAAGATTGTATTTGCTATGGAGTCAACTTTGCTGGTGATGATTCTTGTCAACTATCTCCCGATGGTCCTCTTTGGAACGGGTCCAATACTCGCTATGGGACTGTATGGAATATTCCTCATGGCGTACCTACCGATATTCGCTGGCATCTTTTTCATCATGACTGCTTTCTATATCAAGACAGGACGTATCTATCTAGGCAGTATCATAGCAACTCTATTGGTTGTATGGATAATGACTGCAGGGATGCTAATCTAGAGAAAGGGAAAATCGGGACCGAAGACAAAATGAGAGTAAATCAGGTCACTGCGAAAAGCATCATCACAAAGAGCAATATCCCAGGAGTAGACTTTGTCATAAATCCGTACATCGGATGTCAGCATTCCTGCATCTACTGCTACGCTGAGTTCATGAAACGATTCACTGGACATCAGGGAGAAACTTGGGGAGAGTTCCTCGACGTCAAGAACTATGACTTTGACAAAATTAGGCTTGAGAAATATGAGGGGAAGACAATCATCCTCAGCTCTGTCACTGATCCCTATACTCCCCTCGAAGTAAAGTACGAGAACACTCGTAAAATCTTGGAGAATCTCGTGGGGATAAAAGCGAGAATAGAGATTCTTACAAAATCCAAGCTTGTGGAACGCGACATTGACCTATTCAAACAGTTCGAGAACATCAGTGTCGGGATTTCGTTGAGCACGCTGGATGACACGTTTGCTAGATTGATTGAACCGAAAGCATCCAAACCAAGAGAACGTCTTCTCGCTCTCGAGAAGATTGCCAGAGAAAGCATTCCAACTTGGGTATTCATTTCTCCGATTTTCCCGAAAGTTACAGATTGGAAAGAAATCATTGAGTCATCTAGAACTTTCAATGATGAGTTCCACTTCGAGAATCTGAATTTCCGTGGTCATAATATCTCCAGAATAATGAGAATCATAGAGCAGGAACACCCTGATCTTTTGGAATACTACAAGAGAATCAAGAGTGACCCCTTCATGTGGAATGAGATAGAAGAGGACATCATAGATTTCTGTGGAGCGTCTGGACTCTCCTGTAAGATTGCCTTTCATCACGGAGGATTCTCGAAGAAATGATTCAATTTTGAGCAAAAGCTCGAGATAGTGCAACTCAAAGGCAAGGACACGAAACTATCATCCCACACCTGAGTATGAGGTTTTTTTCTTCAAGTTGTCACAAGACTAAATAAGAGGGTCCTCATAGAAGTTTCGCGCAAGATTGGTTGGGAGATTTCTGATGACTGAAAACGAAGAGAAGGGAGTCAAGAGATCAATTGCTGGTAGATTGAAATCGTATTTAATCAATAAAATGAGAAGATCATGGAATCCAATTATCTTTCGAACTGGACTTCTTTATGACAAAACAATAACAGGTCTTTTGATTGTACCTGTTGGTTTGATCAGTCTTGCTGTATCGATACTTCAGAATTCAGTTGATCATATTTTATGGGATGTTCTATGGTTCATAGTTTGGATAGGAGCTTGGGTAGGAACAGCCTACTTCGTTAGAAAGGCTGTGAAAGGCCTTGTGTGCTTATTTGATATTCCTGACAAGGAATACAGCTATAGTTTTCAAATCTCGAAGGATAATATTCGAAGCCATAAATGTAGGTGGGGACCAGAACTATCATTAGCACACGCAATCGCTACAGGAGATGATTTTGAGTATGCAGATATTGGCAAAAGAGAGATTCCTCAACTGCTCAAAACGCTCTTTGATGAGGATGATGAGAATTTCGCCAATTACAAGAAGAGGATCTCTCTAGACTTATTTGCTCCATGGGAAATTCTAGTTGGAATTATGGCATTCATTGTCTTTTTCTTCATGTGGTGGGGTCCGACAACTACACCTTGGTTCCCATATAGTACACCCGGAGTGCAGGTGGATTATTTCTGGATTGTCATTACTTGTTTTTGGTTTGTTGAATGCCTCATGTTTGCATCTTTCTTCAATGTTTACTACGCAATGCTGAATGGAACACGAATACTTGGTCAGAGACCGAAAGGACTTCGAATCCATAAATTTCTACAATTTTTAGATCGTCGTAAACAAAAAGATGAGCAAACTCAGGATGACCAAAAGGCGACTATCTCAAATATAGATGATTTAGTAGTGAATGCTGGAGATAGAAAAGGCGATGATGAAGAAGAGGATGAGATAGTTGATTATGAGGTCTTTAGGCAACTCATTAGACCAATAGGCAAAGTATTTGCAGACGTTACATCAGGACTCATAGCAGTCCTCATCATCATTGATATCTATTGGACCATATACAATATCTTCCATGGTGTGCATCTAGAAATTATCCCAATGTTGTATCCAATCTTTGGAATGGGACTTGCTTTTCTTCTATTCTTAGTTCCTCAGTATAGTATACACAGAACACTCGTTGAATACAAGACAATAATTGGTGAGAGACTTGCAAGAAGTAGAATGATAACAAGTACTCGTCTTATCAAAGGAACTTCTGGGCTTTCATCAAATATGAAAAAGGTGGATGAACATTTGGAACCATTCATTCGTCTTAATCAGACTACACTTGATGTCTTGGATTCAATGACTGAAAAACTAAAAAACGCATCAACGTGGACCTTAGACACAACCTTTCTAGTGAAGATTGGACCAGTTGTGAATATCCTTCTACTAGCCATTCGTTTCTTTGGATTTGCTCCCTAGTTCATCTCAATCAGACACCCTTTGTACTAGTTTAGATACAAACTTGGTAATCTAGTAAATTTATTCGCAAAGTTTTTACTGGTCTTTGTCGATAGTTCAGTAGATACAACTGCGGAAACAACTGGGATGTAGAGGGAGGTCTGCCTCCTACAAGGATAGGTAAGACATGAGCACGACTTGGTTCATCGCAAAAGAGTACCTCAAGAGACTGGAGATTGACTTTGAAGAACACGGTAGGAAAACATTCAGTCTCTATCCATATGGCCCCACTGAAACAAAGGTCATTGAAGTGTTTCCCGGGAAGAACTGGATAACTCTAACAACACAGCTGATGGATCTCTCAGACGTTCCGACTCGGAGCAAGAAGGGAATCTACGAGAAAGTACTCAAAGCAAATGCCACATTGGTAGAGGTCAACCTCGGACTGGATAAGAAGAACTGTTTGATGATCCGAAACGCGATACCCGTCACAGGTATCTCATATGACCTGTTCAACTGTACATATGAGGCACATCTTGCAGGTATCAAGTTCTTCCATGAAAAGCTGAAAACTCAGTTCGAGTGAATGATCCTAGAAACGGAAAAAGAGAGTAGAGCGGGCACTAGGCCCGCTATATTATACTACTTACGTCGCTTGACGGCAAGGAGCACGACAATCAACACAAGTGCACCAAAGGCACCGTAGATCATCATCATCTCCTCATTAATGGGTCCAGGACCAGGTGGTGTCGGACCAGGTGTTGTGGTTGTCGGAGGTGGAGTTGTCGTGGTTGTGGGTGTTGTCACTTCCTCAGCCACAGTGTAGAAGTTCTCCGCGGAAACAGCATCGTTCCCTAGTCCGTCGTATGCAACGATTCTGTAGGTAACGGTGGTTCCATCGGCCTGTGCAGGAATAGTTCCGCTGTAGGTATCACCTATGTTGGTCATGGTTACATTATTCCATGCACCAGATTCTATCCTGTACTGTAACACTGCACTTCCTACTCCTGATACATCCAGAATATCAGACGACACTGTAACTGTGTCAGTCGGAGTTGGACTTATCGGAGCGTGGGCAATCAATGTTATTGATGGACCCAGAGTGTCTGGAGTTGTACCAAGGAAGAAAGTGAACGTGTCAGGAGTACTCTGTACCGAGTTACCATCGACGTCGAAAACTGTGACATAGTAGCTGACAATAGTACCAGGTGCATGGTTCGGTATTTCGCCGACCCAATCACCAGTAGTATTTGTCATTGCCACATTGAAGTCACCACTTGTGTTGGAGTAAGTCAGTGTAGCTGACAACACTCCTGAATCACCGGTGTCAGATGCTTGAGCTGTGACTGTCGCAATCTCACCAGATGGACTTGTGCCGTTGACAATGTTCAGAGAATCGATCGTTGGGGCGATGTTGTCCCTGAACATGAAGTTTCTAGGTGTTGATACTCCAGCGTTACCAGCATTGTCTTCTGCAATGATTTGATAGTTGAACATGTATCTACCATCAAACTTTCGCTGGATGTCTACCTCCCAACGACCAGTGCCCTCATTGAAGTTCATGGTATGATTCTCATCTTGGTCAATATCGTACACTTTCACCGTCTTGAGATTTGAACCTCCAGCATCGTTCACTACCGCCTCAACATGACAATAGTCTGTTCCCAAGATATCGAGAGGAGAGTGATTGACTGTACCGAATGTAGGTGCTTCACCATCTGATGTCCCACTCGATATGTATCCAACAAAGATTGGATCAACCATCACACCAAACCCATCCCATTGCGGGAACCCAATAACAGTGAAGAACTGTGTTGAGGTTATGGAGAACGTTGTAGCTGATTCTCCACCACCGGACACATAGATTGCGCTATACGCATCCAGTGGAATGGTTTGTGCATCCACTACTGCTGGATACGAGCTGTTCTTCGACCAGTCATATGGTGCACCACCTAAACTCATCAAGGCAACACTACTACCATCACTTACCATAGTGTAATTCGACGACGGCTTAGCCTCAGTGTTTGTCATAGGCCGGTTAAAGTCATCAATGTAAGATGCACTCACAGGCTGACCATCACTTAGGATTGTCAGATCACTGAAGAAGGAAACAGCCAAGCTTCGACCTTCAAGGACATTGATACCTCCAGGAGTGTACATGTCCCAATCACCAACAGTTATGTCAAACTTTACCTCAGCCAATCCACTGCCATCGGTTTCATTGACATCACCAGTAAAGTGAATATCAATCGAGAACTCCTCTGTAAGACACTTCGTCGGTCTCTCGTCGAAAGTAGAAAAGTCAGACCCATAGTACTGACCATCGTACCAGTCAAAGTATGACCATTCTCCAAATGGGAAGACTTCTCCTGTCACGTTGACGAATGTCACACCAAAGTCGACTGTTTCGTTCAAACTTCTGTAGACAGTATCGTTTGCATTGAAGTTGCCCCATGCTTCACCAGGAGTTGTGAAATTCACTGAGAGCACATCAATTGGCATCCAATAGTGAGTGAGTTCAGCGTCTCCAAGAGCTTCCGAAGAAATATTCATGAAATTATCGCCACTGGTGTCATTCCATGCGAACATTCCTGCATACTGATATGCGAGATTGATGTCCAATAAGTCAGTACTATTGAATTCCATCGTGTTGTAGGACTCTTCAAGCTCCCACCAGAGCCAGCTCCATTCCTGTGTGTTGCTCTCTATCCAGTCCCATCCTTCATCTTGAGCCTGTGCCAGCATGTCTGTGTATGTTCGGTTCTCGAACATCCAAGCAATGCCCCAGTACCCGGGTCTTGGATTGCCATAGGAATCGAAAAGAGTGTTATAGACGGATGCAATCTCTGATGGATCTAAGAGTTCACCAGTGTCTGCATGAGTCCAGACATTGGTTTCAGTCCAGTCATAAGTCCAGTTGAAGGTGACCATTCCTGTGAAAGAGTGGAGATAGAATTCATCAGCCCATGCACTACTGTCTGGTTCCCAATAGATAGTGACATCGAGGTACTCGTGTGTGATATTGTAGACATCTGATGTGGAGTAATATTCCTTGACGAAATATTGATCATCTGTTGTTTCAAGATTTCCATCCAAGTCAAGAGCTCCAGTGATGGGGTCCTGTACCCACAGTTCTACATCCCACATACCCCACCTCGGGGCACCACTGATTATTGCATATTGTGAAGAGATTATCGACACAGGTAGAGGTGCATAGTCCAACTTCTTCGAATGACCTTCGAAGGTATATGCCTTATAGATCATATCTGGTCTTCCGGTGATGTTGTAGAGGACACCACCATTGAAGAATTGCCAAGCTGGGAAGTTGTATCGGTAACTCAGAGGAGTATTAAACAACGGGACAACCTCATAGATTGTCCCATTCATTGCTTGTAGGAATTTGTAGTCCTGTGGTCTGATGTTCTGCATATAGAAGAAGTCAGAATTCCACCACCCATCCCACCAATAGGATGTCACAGGATATTCAGTCCCATTGATCCATTCACCGAGGAATCCAAATTGGGCATTGGCGAAGTTGCTCCATGGATCTCCAGTGACATTATTGATTACAATGACTTCAGAGCTGTAATCAATCCAGCCAGTCCAGTTGTGGTATACCCCATAAATGTCTATCATGTAGAACTTGTCGATATTTTCGATGTCGGGAGCAGAAGGTTCAAAGAAAGGATGTTCCATAGCGGAATAGAAGTAAGTCCCATTGGCGAATGTTATGTTATGGAATATTGCACGCCAGGTCCCATTATATAGGAACTCCTCACCTTGGACTGTTCGGACAAAAGTATGAGTCCCATTGTTCTCCTCGATAAAGCTACTATGGTAGTCACCGCCGAAGTATCCGGTCTCAAGATCCAGCCAAGTAATTGGTTCAAATTCAAGTGTCGATTCACTAGTATTTCCAACTGCCACCGTCCAGCCATGAGGCAAGAGGTCAGGAATGAATATTGTTCCATTTGCTTTCGAGATGTATGGAAGTTGATCAGGTGGAAATTGTCTATAGTCTAAAACGTGCCAAGGTGCAACACCCCAATCTGTGAGATTGTAATTGGTTCCCATTACATTTACCTGATAGACCCAATACCAGTACCCATATGGAGGGCCAGGTGACCATTCCTGTCTATCTAACTGAGCCAAATAGGAAGTTCCGTTGATGTAGGCAATCTCAAAGCTGAATTTGTCTTGGATGACCCAATCTAGATCCCACCAATCATTAATCGGTTCACCAGGGCCCGGAATGGGGTAATCCACACTGTTGACTGTCACATAAGCAAATAGCTTGGTGGCATAACTTGGAATGAACTTCTGACCAAGGTAATCACACTCTATAAGCTGAGCAGGCCACTCAAAGATGTACATTCGTCCATCAGTAAAATTATGATAGTAGAAGAGGTTGTCACCTTCCCAGTATCTCCAAACATCAAGACGCTCCCAGGTACCATTAAGAACCACTACCCAATGGTCATGTCCCATAGCTTCGGGCCACCCAACCATGTAAATTGGAAACGCCTTGGAGGGTTCAAATGGGGCAACTGGCGTTGCATATGCGACATAGGTGTACTCCACCTTATTGACTGGGACAACTTGAATTCTGGTAGCCTCATAGCCCTGTTCCCAGTCAGCACTCCAAGTTCCTATAATGATTGATCCATCAGTGGTGATCCAAGATGCATAATCCTGGTATCCCATCCATCTTGGCTCATTTTGGAATGAGAAGAACTGAGTTCC
>Ga0209536_100003094_pt1 | contig 26908 bp, 19 predicted proteins | sample DeeMarSeWOR28_12_FD_187461 | JGI IMG/M metagenome (GOLD analysis project Ga0209536, IMG submission 187461) | Marine sediment microbial communities from White Oak River estuary, North Carolina - WOR-2-8_12 (SPAdes) (version 2) | ecosystem: Environmental > Aquatic > Marine > Intertidal zone >... | reverse complement strand
GTCCGCCCGAAGCGGCCCGGCAGGTCCGGGAAGCCAGCACGCGGGTCAGAGTGCTCGAGCGGCCCAGCAATGGGTCGCCTAGATGAATGATCCCCACCGACTCCGGGGTGACCCGGAGCCGGAACAGGACCCGGCTTATAGATCGCTGGGGAGGCAACTCCCCACCCGGGGGCGGAAGCAGACGCCACGCCCTCGGTGCTCCGGCACCCCTTCAGCCGGGCTCCGGGCGACCGGAGCCCGGACGCTCAGAGCTCGCGTCGAAGGGAGACGACCTGGGGCCGGCGCAGCGCGTCGTAGCGCTCCCACTTCGCGGCGGGGAGCTCGTCCCCGGATACCCGCCGGAAGCCATAGCGCTCGAAGAAGCCCGCGACCGGCTCGGTTCGCGTGCACGCGAACACGAAGCGCATCCCGCGGGCCCGGGCCTCGTCGCACAGGCCGCCGACCAGGTGGCGACCCACTCCTTCGCCGAGGAAGCGCGTGAGGGTGTAGAGACAGGCGATCTCCCCGGCGCCCTCGGACTCATAGGGCAGCAGCGCCCCGATCCCGGCCAGGTGACGGCCCTCGACGAAGGCCCCGAACCCGTTGGCGAAGATGAGATCCAGGGCCGCGTCGTCGCGGGGTGCCAGATACCCCTCGGCGACGCCTCGGGCCACCAGATCGTCGGCGGCGTCGTAGTCGTCGATGCCGAGCCGCCGCACCTCCACGTAGCGGCGTGGGGTGAAGAGCGTGCCGGATCCGGCGTAGGTGAACAGCTCGTCGGCCAGGCCCGCCGCCGTGCACAGATTGATCGCAGGCAGCCCGGCCCGGAGGGCTTGCTCGATCTGCTCCAGCAGCCCCACCCGCCGAGCCGGCTCCCCGGGAAGGCCCGCGCGCACCAGGGCATCGAGCTCGTCGAGGTCGACGAAGGAGAGTCGGGACCCGGCCCGGACGAGCCCGCCCTTGGCGTCCAGCCAGACGAGCTTGCACACGCCGAGACGCAGGGCCCCCTCCCGCACGGCGAGTGGAGCATCGGCCCCCGCCCCCACCGTCACGCCCACCGCACCCCGGCGCTTGAGCCCTCGCCAGACGCGCCCTTCGAAGCCCGGAGCTCCGGCGGCGATCGGCTCCCCATCGATCAGGCCCACCAGGTCGCGCGGCGCGGCGGCGACGAGCACGACGTCCGTCCCGTTCGCCTCGAGCTCCTTCAGCACCGGCTCGAGATGGGCGCGCTCCTCGCGGATTCCGGCCGGCAGGGCCATGGCGAGGGTCCGGCCCCGGAACTCACCGAGATAGAAACCCTTCTCGGTGAAGGGGCGCCCGCGATCGGGGCGACCGTCCTGCCGCATCATGATCCGCACAGTCTGCCGGATGTTGTTGTATCGTGCCGCGCCAATGGACTGGCAGGGGTGGTTCACGCTCAGCGTGGTCGTGATCAGCCTCGTGGCGATGGTCCGCGAGCTCGCGGCACCCGACGTCGTGATGATGGGGGGCCTGTTCGCGCTGGCGAGCGTGGGCATCCTGACCCCGAACGAGACCTTCTCCGGCTTCGCCAACCCGGCGCTGGCCGCCGTGGGCGTGCTGTTCGTGGTGTCGGCGGGTCTTCGCGAGACGGGCGCCCTGGACGCGACGGTGGGCCGGCTGCTCGGCCCGGCGCGCAGCGAATCCGCCGGTCTGGCACGGATCTGCTCGCCGGTGGCGGTGCTCTCCGCCTTCCTCAACAACGCGCCGATCGTGGCGATGATGACGCCGGTCATCGGCGACTGGGGGCGCCGCCGCGGGCTCTCGCCGAGCCGGCTGCTGATCCCCCTCAGCTACGCGTCGATCCTCGGCAGCACGACGACGGTGATCGGGACGAGCACCACCCTCACCGTGGCCGGGCTGGTCCACAACGCGGGCTTCCCCGAGCTCGGCTTCTTCGAGCTCGCCGCCGTGGGCATCCCCATCGCCATCGTGGGCCTGACCTACCTCCAGATCGTGAGCCCGCGCCTGCTGCCGATGCGCCAGGCCCCCACCGAGGCCCTCGGAGCCCAGCGGAGGGAGTACACGGCCTCGATGCGCGTGGAGCCCAGCTGCCCCCTGATCGGGCAGACCGTGGAGGACGCCGGTCTTCGCCACCTGCCCGGCCTCTTCCTCGTTGAGATCACCCGGGGCGAGCGGGTCGTCACGCCCGTCGGACCCGACGAGATCATCCGCACCGGTGACGAGCTCGTCTTCGCCGGCGTGGTGTCCACGATCGTGGAGCTCCACCGCATTCGAGGCCTCGTTCCGGTCGCCGACGGCGAGGGACCGGCTCCGGACGCGGAGAACCGACGCCTGGTGGAGGCCGTCGTGTCGGCCTCCTCGCCACTGATCGGACAGAGCATCCGGGACGCCAACTTCCGCACGGTCTTCGACGCCGCCGTGGTCGCGGTCCACCGCAACGGCGAGCGGGTCCCCGGGAAGATCGGGACGATCGTGCTCCAGGCCGGTGACACCCTGCTCATGCTGGGCGCTCCCGGCTTCCTGCGCGCCCACCGCAACAGCCCGGATTTCTACCTCGTGAGCGAGATCGCGGGCACCGAGACACCGCGCCACGACCGCGCCTGGATCGCGCTCACGATCCTCGGGATCATGGTCGTCGTCGCCGCCCAGGGCTTCTACCCCATCTCGATCGCGGCCTTCCTCGCCGCCGGCGCCATGCTCGCGACCCGCTGCCTCACCGGTCGGGTCGCGCGACAGAGCGTCGACTGGTCGATCCTGATCGTGATCGGTGCCGGGTTCGGCCTCGCCGCCGCCATGGAGAAGACCGGAGCCGCGGCGTTCGTGGCGGAGCTGCTCGCGTACGGTGCCGTCGACGCGAGCCCCGCCGTCACGCTCGCGCTCGTGTACGCGGTCACCACGCTCCTCGCCGAGCTGCTCCACCACAATGCCGCCGTCGCCATCATGTTCCCCATCGCCGTGGCGATGGCGGGACAGGTCGACGCCGAGCCGCGGCCCTTCATCATCGCCACCACCATCGCCGGCTGCTGCGCCTTCGCCTCGCCGGTCGCCTACCAGACCCATCTCATCGTCTACGGACCCGGTGGCTACCGCTTTGCCGACTTCGTTCGCGTGGGACTACCCCTCGACGTGGTCTGCGGCGTGGTGGCGGTGACGGTGATCCCGATCTTCTGGCCGCTCTGAGTCAGTCCCCCCGCCCAGCCGCGACGGCGCCTGGGCTCGCGAGGGCCTCCGCGCCCTGCCCTCCCCGAGCGCGCCCGATGAAGCCCCGGGCGTCCTCGAGGGAGACATAGATCGCCGGAACGACGAAGAGCGTGAGCAGACTCGCCACCGACAGACCGAAGACGATGGCCGTGGCGAAGGGGCCGAAGACCGAGGACTTCGCCGGGATGCCCAGCGACATGGGCAGCAGTCCGGCGATGGTGGTCACCGTGGTGAGCAGGATCGGACGGAAGCGCCTGGCGGTCGCGATCCGGACGGCACCGAGCACCGGCGTCCCTCGCGCACGCTCGCGGTTCACGAAGTCCATCAGCACCAGCGAATCGTTCACCACGATTCCAGCGAGGCCCACGGCGGCGTACATGACCCACATCGATAGGGCGCCCCCGGTGATGTAGAGCCCCAGACTCACGCCGATGAACGCGAAGGCGAGCACGCTCATCACCACCAGCGGCTGGAGGTAGGAGCGGAAGAGGGTCGCCAGGATCGCGTAGATCGCGAGCAGCGCGATCCCCAGTGCGCGGCCCATGTCCTCCATGGTCCGGCGCGTCTCCTGGTCCTCGCCGCCGAACACGAGACTCGCACCCGGGTAGCGGCTCGGAGCGTCCGCGAACCGCGCGCGCATCGCGTCGTTCACAGACGTCGAGGTCGCGACGTTTCCGTCTACGTCGGCATAGACCACGACCGCGCGCTGCCCGTCGAAGTGGTAGAGGCGCTGGAAGCCGCGAGACACGTCGATCCGCGCCACGTCTCCGAGCTTCACCAGGTATCCCTGGGGCGTGCGCACGTCGACGTCCAGCAGGTCTGCGATCTCCGTGCGCTGCTCGTCGAGCAGCATGACCCGGATGTCCACGTCCTCGTCGGCCCGCGGGTCCTTGAAGGTGGACGGAACCAGGCCATCGTTCGCCGCACGCAGGGCGGTGGCGAGGTCCTGGAAGGCCAGGCCGTGAAGCGACGCCCGGTGCTCGTGGAGGGCCACGCGCAGTTCCAGCGGGCCGCGGGGCACGTTGTCCTCGATATTGTATACGCCCTCCGTCGCGGCGAGCTCGGCCTTCACCTCCGAGGCGATCTGCTTGGCGACTGCGTAGTCGTCGGCCATCACCCGGATCGCCACCGGCTTGCCGATCGGGGGACCGTGGCGGGGCGGCATCACGATCAGGTTCTCGATGCTCTCCGGGTGTGCATCCCGGTAGGCCTCGAGGCGCTCCCGGATGCGGCTCAGGGCGAGCTCGGGGTGGTCCGAATAGGGCGGCGTCTCGGGCAGGCTCACGAAGGCGGCCGCGTAGTTCGCGCCGTTCACCGGGTCGCGATCGGCCGTGAGGGCGAAGCCCACGTAGCTCGTGTACTCGGCGACCTCGTCGCTCATCGCCTCGAGCTCGGCCTCCACCCCGCGCATCACCTCGTTCGCCTGGTCGAGCGAGTGGTCCACCGGGGTCCGGATCGAGACGAAGAGGTTGTTGAAGTCCGACGGAAAGAGATCGACCCGCACGTGCTGCTGCACGCCGCACGAGAAGTAGAGGGCGGCGCAGCAGGCCGCGAGGAAGGCGTAGCGGCGGGGCAGGATCACCGCCTGGGCCCGCAGGTAGGCATCCCGGGCACGACCCATCCAGCCGTCGACGGCGCCACGCACGCGATCGCTCGCGTCCCGGATCGCGCCGAAGGCCCGGATTCGCGCGGGCGCGTGGACCCGCGAGTGGGCATCGCCCCGGCTCCCCCAGTCCAGGTAGTGGGCGGGCAGGATGACGAGCGCCTCGAAGAGCGACCCCACCAGCGTCACGATCACGGTCTTCGGGAGGATCGAGCCGAACTCGCCGCTCGTGCCCCGAATCATCAGGGCGGGAATGAAGGCCGCCAGGGTCGTGGCGACGGTGGCGATCACGGGCCACATCACCTCCTCGGTGCCCCGAACGACCGCCTCGCGCAGTGGCTCTCCCTCCTCGACCCGCCGGTAGACGTTCTCGACGATCACGATGGCGTGATCGACGAGCATTCCGCTCACCATCACGAAGCCGACGATCGAGATCACGTTGATGGTGACGCCGAAGAGAGGAAAGAGAAGGAAGGCGCAGAGGAACGAGAACGGAATCCCCACCGTGACGATGATGGCGTTGCGGAAGCCCACGCTGAACCACAGGACGGCGACCACCATCACGATGCCCACCGCCAGGTTCGAGAGCATGATCTCCATTCGCTCGCGGACGAAGACCGAGGAATCCCAGGTGATCAGGGCCTCGATCCCCTCCGGGAGGAGCTCCTGGTAGGCGTCGGTGAACTCGCGGACGGCCGCGACGATGTCGTTGATGTCCGCCTCGGGGTCCTTCGACACGCCGACGATGATGGTGGGATCGCCGTTGTGGCGACCGTAGATGTTCCGGGTCTCGAAGCCCTCGCGCACCTCCGCCAGGTCGCCGAGAGTGACGTGCTTCCCCTCCGGGCTCTTCTTGACCACGGTTGCGGCCAGGCGCTCCGGGGTGGGGAAGTTGCCGAGCCCGCGGATCGTGATCTCGCGAAGTCCCGTGTCGAGCGACCCGGCCGGGACGTTCTGGTTGTTGCGCGCGATGACGGCGCTGATCTCCGCCAGGGTGAGGTCGTATTGGAGTGCCCGCTCCCGGTCGACGTAGACGCGAAGCTCCCGATCGCGATCGCCGCGCAGACTCGCCTTGCGTACACCCGGGAGCCGCTCCACCTCGCGCTCGATATCGCGCGCGATCTCTCGCAGCGTGTACTCGCCGACGTCGCCGACGTCCTTCACCGCGATCATGACGACGTTGTTGACTTCCGACACCGAGAGCTCGCGGATGAAGGGCTCCTTGGCGTCTTCCGGCAGGTCGTTCACGCGATCCACAGCCGCGCGCAGCTCGTTGATCGCCGCCTCGTAGGCGATCTCCGAGAGCGCCTCGTCCCACTCGACTTCGATGGCCGAGAACCCGGCCTGGGAGAAGCTGGTCAGCTCCTTGATGCCGTCGACGTCGCGGATCTCGTCCTCGAGCTTCGTGGTGACGAGCCGCTCGACCTCGTCGGCGGATGCGCCGGACCAGGTGGTGTTGACGAGCGCGGTGTTGAAGGAGATGTCCGGGTAGACGTCGATGGGAATGCGGGTCGCCGCGAGGAACCCGCTGATCAGGACGATCACGAAGAGCAGGTTCACCAGGACGATCTGGCGCACCGAGAACTCGGGCAGGCTCACGACGCGTCTCGGTCGACGCGCGCGTCGAGGCCCCGGAGCGCAACGTCGCGAATCCGGACCCGCATCCCATCGCGGAGCGCCCGGACGCCGCTCACGGCCACGCGCTCGCCATCCCGAAGACCCGAGTCCACCTCGATGAGGGTGGGATCGAAGGGCAGATCGCGCGCGGAGACCCGACGCCGATGGACCCGGGATTCGCCGCCCTCCTCCGTATCGATCACGAAGACGAAGCCGAGCCCGAACTCACGCACCAGCGCTTCCCGCGGCAGGAGCAGGCGAGGCTCCTTCGCGTCCAGCTCCAGCGCAACCCGCGCGACCATCCCCGGCAGCAGGCGCCGATCGGCGTTGTCGATCTCGATCTCGGCCGGGAACTTCCTGCTCCCCTCGTCGGCGGCCGAACCCACCCGAAGGACCCTGCCCTCGAAGACCTCGTTCGGGTACGCCTCCACCTCGACGGACACCGGGGTCACGGCCTCGACCGAGACGATCTGGCGGTCGGAGAGACCGATCGTGACCCGGGCCGTACCCAGGTCGAGCAGCTCCCCGATCTCCTGGCCCACGCGCACGACCTCGCCGCGCTCGACCCGAAACGAGCGCAGCACGCCGGCGAAGGGCGCCCGGATCGTCTTCTTCGCGAGCTCGTCACGCGCCTGGTCGCGCTGGGCCTGAGCGTCCCGGATCGCGGATTCCGCCACGCGCTGGCGATTGCTCGCGTCGTCGAAGGCCGACTCGCTGGCGACGGCCCGGTCCTTCAGCGACTGCTGACGATCGAGGCTCGTCCGCGCCAGGGAGAGCTCGCTGGTCGCCCGGGTCACCGCGGCGTCGGCGCGGTCCACAGCGACCCGGGCGCGGAGCGGGTCGATCTGGACGAGCACCTGTCCCTCCTCGACCCGATCGAGCGCCTCGGCGCCGATCTCGAGCACCCGTCCCGACGTCTCGGACGAGATGCGAACGCTCCGCCGGGCCTCGAGCACCCCCGACACCAGCACCCGGTCGGGGTGCAGGACCGTGGCCACCTGGAGCGAGCCCACCTCGAGGGCAGCCGCAGCAACCCCCGCAGCGCTGACGGGATCGGGCTCCGGCGCCGTGGCGCGCAGGATCAGACCGCCCAGCACCAGCAGCACGATGACGATCGACAGAACCAGCAGAGCCCGGCGACTCGGCGGCGCGCTCTCATCCATGTTCGTCGACCTCGTGGGTCGGGCGCGCAGCCGGGGCAGGGTCTGCCCTCAGCGGTTCCAGGACCAGGGTATCGAAGCAGGCCCGCAGGGCATCGCCGCTCGCCGCGATGGGGTCGAAGGCGGCGCGGTAGATGAATCCGGACAGCAGGGCTCCGATGCCGGAGGCGACCACCTCGGCGCTCACGTCCGTCCGGAACACGCCCTTGCGCTGCCCCTCGAGGATCGTCTCGACGAACTCGCCCCGTCTCGCGCGGTGGAAGTCGCGCAGGAAGTCGTGGAGACGGCTCTCGTACTCCGGGACGCCGGCCACGACGCCCCAGGCCTGGTAGAGCACCGCCGCCCGGGGCGCGACCGCCGCGAGCACCTGGCGGAGGCCATCGATGGCGGCGACCAGCCGCTCCTCGGGTCCGTCGCTGCCCGCGTCGGACATCGCCCCGAGGCCCTGCTGGTAGGAGTCGATCAGCGCGGCGAGGAACAGATCTTCCTTGCTGGCGAAGAAGCGGTAGAGCGTGCCCTTCGACACGCGGGCCAGCGCCGCCACCTCCTCCATCCGGGCGGCATGGGCGCCCCGACGCTCACAGAGGGTCAGCGCCGCCTCGAGAATGCGGGCGCGCTTGGCGGCGGAGCTGGAGTCGCTGGTGGCGGCGGACAAGGCTATCCCCCAGGGGGGGCGCCGGCTCGATGGGGGCGCCGAGGATGGATGAGCTAGAGTACTGACTGGTCAGTTTTTATCGTACGGGTCGCGCCTCGGTGTGACAAGCTGCAGGAGAATCGGCCGGATCGCGGCTCCGGCTCGTCACCGGCTCGGCCGATAGCGGACTTCTGAAGTGTGTGATTTCAGACCCATAGCGGGAGATCGAGCTGGACGATCTCATCCAGGTGGCCCCGGTCCCGAGCAGCGAGAGCAGATGCCGAGTGAAAAACTGCTGGTCTTCTGAATGCTCTTGAGGCAACATGCCGGGCTGTTCGGCCGCCCCCCCTACATCAGCGAGCAACATCGATCGGCCGTCCGCGCCACCTCCAGCCCGAGGCGCAACGGAAGGCCGGAGGTGGACCATTTCGAGGTCGAGGCGCCGAGCGCGGGCTCGAGAAGGGGTCTCGCGCCGATCCCGCCAACCCCGAGTTCGGAGCATCCAGTGGTCGCCGTCGACACCATCGCATCGACGCACCAGCAGCCACGACGCAACAATGCCCGCAACCACCATGAGGGGGTCAGGCACACCATGAACGCAACGCTTGAAACCAGATCGACCCGGGCGGTATCCGAGAAATGGATCCGGAATCGCACCGGGAAGTCGAGGAAGACGTCTTGAAGGCCGAGAAGCAGAAGCCTGAGAAGAAGGCCGATACCACCGCCGAGGCGGCGGGAGCTACCCGTGCCGTTCCCGCGGAGGATCTGGATCCGGGCCGCGAGCGGCGCCCTCTGGAGTCGTACTTCCAGGAGATCGGCGGCACGCGAACCCTCCGACGCGAGGAGGAAGTGCTCCTCGCGAAGGAGCTCGAGGCCGCGACCCAGGAGCTGCGCGAGGCGCTCTACGCCATCCCGCTCTGCGCCCGACACGTGGTGCGGCGCTGGGACGACCTGCGAGCCCTCTCCCACACGGGGGCAAAGCTCTCCGAGTCCGTCGGAGACGAGGAGACCGGCGAGATCGCGGCGCGCGTCGAGCGCGCGGTGAAGCGCCTGCGCACGCTGCTCGGCCAGCTCGACAAGGCCCGCGCGGGTGGCGTGAAGAAGGACCTGGAGCGGATCGGTACGCGGATCTCCCGCGAGATGAACAACGCCCAGCTCTCGCTGGTCGTGCTGGCGGAGATGCGCCAGAAGGTCCTCGGGCTCGCGGGCGAGCTGCGGCGGAGCCGTCGCGGCACGAAGCGCTTCAAGGAGCTCGAGAGCGAGGCCGAGGTGACGCGCACGGAGTTCCTGGAGCTCGCCGGTGCCGTCGAGGACGCACACGATCGCATGAGCCGGGAGAAGAACCGGTTCATCGAGCACAATCTCAAGCTCGTCGTCGCCATCGCCAAGGACTACCGGAACCTGGGCCTCTCCTTCCCGGATCTGATCCAGGAGGGGAATCTGGGCCTGATCCGCGCGGTCGAGAAGTTCGACCACCGGCGCGGCTTCAAGTTCTCCACCTACGCGGTGTGGTGGATCCGCCAGGCCCTCGTGCGTGCGATCCAGAACCACTCGCGGACGATCCGACTGCCGAGTCACGTCCACGATCGCCTGCAGCGCAGCCAGCGGGTTCGCGCCGAGCTGACGGGGAAGCTGGGCCGGGAGCCCACGCCGGGCGAGCTGGCGCCGGAGCTCGGCACGGATACCAACGCCCTCGAGGCCCTCGACCTGCTCTCTCGCGAGGCCATCTCGCTCGAGTCCTCGGTGGCGGGCACGGAGAAGCGGCTGGAGGACTTCGTCGCAGATCCGGGCTCGGCGGCGCCGGACAACGGGCTCGACGGCGAGCGCATGCGCTCCGGGGTGGGTTACCTGATCGGTGCCCTGACGTCCCGGGAGCAGCTGATCCTGCGGCTTCGATACGGCCTGGGCGGCGAAGAGGAGCACACGCTGGAACAGATCGGCCAGTCGCTGGGGCTCTCGCGTGAGCGGGTGCGGCAGCTCGAGGCCCGCGCGCTGAAGAAGCTGCGCGAGACGCTTCCCGCGCAGAATCTGTATCCGATTCTCGAGCCGTAGCCGCGCCCTCGGCGCTCGCGCTCCGAGGCTCCTCGGGGGTTCGGGCTCAGGTCAACAGCAGCCAGGCGAGGATGCCGCCGCCGACGGCCCACGTGTAGTAGGCGAAGCGGTGGAAGGCCTGGCCCCGCAGGAGCTGGACGAAGAGCCAGATGGCTCCGATGCCAGACACCAGCGCCACCATGCCCCCCCACAGCAGCGCCGAGGCCTGGGCCTCGGTCACCGGCTCGAAGTTCATGAGCAGGCGGACCGCCGCGCCGGTGATGGCGATGACGCTCATCATGAACGAGAACTCGGCGGCCGCCACGGGGCGGACCCCGAGGGCCAGGGCCGCCGCCACGGTGGCGCCGCTGCGGGAGATCCCCGGCAGGATCGCGAGGGCCTGGGCGCAGCCGATCCCGAGGGCCGCCAGCCAGGAGGGCTCTTCCAGCCGGGCGTGGGGCGCCGAGCGCTGTGTGGTCCAGAGCATCCAGCCCGTGAGCAGCAGCGACAGGCCCACCACCGCCATGGACTCGAACTGAGCCTCGAAGAAGGCCCCGAAGAGGAGCACCACCACGACCGCCGGCAGCGACGCCACCACCAGCTTCATGCCGTAGCGCCAGGCGTCGGCCCGGCCGCGCAGGACCCCGACCACCAGCTCGCCGACCCGCCGGTGATAGAAGGCCAGCACGGAGACCAGGGTGGCCACGTGCACGACGACCTCGAAGACCAGGCCCTCGTGGGCCAGGCCGAGCAGGGACTGCGCGAGTACCAGATGGCCGGAGCTCGACACCGGCAGGAACTCGGAGAGCCCCTGTACCAGGCCGAGGATTATCGCCTCGAAGGTCGTCATCCACCCGTCCCGCCCACTCCCGGCTCTTCGGTCCGGCTAGCGGCCGCCTGTAATGGGAACCGGTGTCGGCGCCTCGGAACGCTGACCGAGCCGCCTCCGCATCCTCTCGATGACTATGTAGGTGGCCGGCACGATGAAGAAGGTGAGCAGCGTGGAGAAGAACATCCCGCCGACCACCGCGATGCCGAGGGGCGCTCGGGCGTCGCCTCCCGCACCGCGCCCCAGCGCGACCGGCAGGATTCCCACCATCGTGGCGAGGGCGGTCATCAGGATCGGCCGGAAGCGCGTCCGGGCCGACTCCACCGCCGCCTCCACCAGGTCGCGCCCATAGCCGCGTAGCTGGTTGGCGAACTCGACGATCAGGATCGAATTCTTGGTGACGATGCCGACCAGCATCACGAGTCCGATCTTCGAGTAGATGTTGAGCGTGGCCCCCGTGAGCTTGAGCGCGACGAGTGCGCCGGTGAACGACAGCGCGACGGCCACCAGGATCGTGATCGGGTGGACGAAGCTCTCGAACTGGGCCGCCAACACCAGATAGACGATCAGGATGGCGAGTGCGTAGGCGAAGGCCAGCGCGCTCCCCGACTCGATGAAGCTCTCGCTCTCACCCGCGATGCGCACGGAGTAGCCGCCCTCGGCGGGGAGCAGCTCCTCCGCCAGCGCCGCCACCGTCTCGATCGCCTCGCCCTGGGCGACCTGCCTCGGCCTCACCGTGAAGCGCACGTTGCGCTGACGATCGTAGTGGTTGATCGCGCGTGGCGCCGTCGTCTCCTTCACGTCCACCACCCCGGAGAGCGGCACCAGCCCCGCCTCCTCGCTGCGCACGAAGAGCTCGAGCATGTCGCGCGGGTCGTTGCGCTCGCCCCTTCCCAGCTGCGCCACCACGTCGTAGGTCTCGCCCTGCATCTTGAACGTGGAGATGTCCCGCCCACCGAGCAGGACCTGAAGCGTGCGCGCGATGTCTCTCACCGAGAGTCCCATGTCGCTCGCCCGGTCCCGATCGATGGAGACCTCGAACTGCGGCTTGTTGAGGTAGATGTCGACGTTCGTGGAGCCGTAGCCCGGGAGCTCCTGCACCCGCGCCTCGAGTTCCTTCCCCACGGCCGAGAGCGTCTCGAGCTCCGGACCCAGGATGCGGATGTCGACGCTGGCGCCGGTGAAGCCCCGCAGCGGCGATGGCTCGTAGGCCTGGGCCGTGATTCCGGCGATGGGACCCAGACGCTCGTCCAGATCCTCCGTGATCTCGCTCTGGCTTCGATCCCGCTGGTCCCGATCGACGAGGGAGGCGATCACGAGCCCCCGGTTCACGAGGCCCGGGGTGCCCAGACCGAGGGCGATCACCGAGAACAGACGCTGCACCTCCGGCACCTGCATCACGATGCGCTCCGCCTGGTACTGGTAGCGATCCATGTACTCGATCGTGCTTCCCTCGGGCCCTTCGATGAAACCGAGCACGTAGCCGCGATCGGTGCGGGGGATCAGCTCCTGCTCGATCTGGCCGAAGAGCGCTGCGCCCCCGGCGAGCCAGACCAGCCCGAAGGCGACGTAGAAGGCGGGGCGGGCCACCACCAGCGCCAGCAACCGCCCGTAGCCCGCGGAGAGGCGCTCGAAGAAGCGCGCGAGGACACCCTTGAGCCCGTGCTCGGCCTCGCCGCGGCGGACCACCCGGGCACAGAGGGCCGGGGAAAGCGTGACCGCCACGAATCCCGAGACGGCCAGCGCCGCGGCCACGGTGACGGCGAACTCCCTGAAGAGGCGACCGGTAAGGTCGGTCAGGAAGGTGAGGGGCAGGAAGACGGCCACGGCCGAGACGGTGGCGGCAACTACGGCGAAGGAGATCTCCTGCATCCCACGCCGGGCCGCCTCCATGGGCGGGGTACCGTTCTCCACCCATCGCGTGATGTTCTCGAGCACCACGATCGCGTCGTCGACCACGAGGCCGATGGCGAGGGTGATGCCCATCAGCGTGAGGGTGTTGATCGTGAAGCCTGCGAAGTAGAGGAAGACCAGGGATCCGAGGATCGAGACCGGAATCGCCACGGCCGGGATGAGGGTGGCCCGCACGGAGCGCAGGAAGACGTAGATCACGAGGACCACGAGCACGATCGCCTCGAAGATCGTGCGCGACACGTCGCGGATGGAGTCCTCGATGAAGCGCGAGCCGTCGAAGGCAATCTTCATCTCCACACCCGGCGGCATCTCCTTCTCGAGCTGCTCCACCTCCATGGCGACGGCCCGGGCGATGTCGAGGGTGTTCGCCTTCGACTGCTTCACCACGCCCAGTCCCACTGCGGGAATACCGTTGACCCGCACGATCTTCCGCGTGTCCTCTGCCCCCACCTCGACCCGAGCGACGTCGCGCAGCCGCACCAGGTCCCCGCCGAAGTCGCCGATGATGAGGTTCTCGAAGTCGCGGGCCGACTGGAGCTCGCCCAGACTGCGCACCGTGAACTCCGTGTCGGCGGACTCGACCCGACCCGAGGGGATGTCGACGTTCTCGCGGTCGAGCGCCGCCTCGATGTCGACGATGGTCAGCCCGAAGGAGCCGAGCACGCGGTTGTCGATCCAGAGCCTCATCGAGTAGCGGCGTTCGCCGCCGATGATCACGCTGGCCACTCCCGGCAGCTTCGCGAGGCGATCGATGATCCGGGTCTCCGCCAGCGAGGTGAGCTCGATCTGGTCGTAGCGTTCGCCGGAAAGGGCGATCCACATCACCGCACTCGCGTCCGAGTCCCGCTTCGCGACGACGGGCTCCTCCACCTCCTCGGGAAGATCGCGCCGCGTGCGCGCGACCCGATCGCGCACGTCGTTCGCGGCCTCGTCCACGTCCACGTCGAGATCGAACTCGATCGTGACGGCGGAGACCTGCTCCCGGCTCTCCGAGATCAGGTGCTTCACCCCGGGAATGCCGTTGACCTGATCCTCGATGAGATCGGTGACCGAGGTCTCGACCACCTCCGGAGCGGCGCCGGGGAACACGGTCGTGACCGAGACCACCGGCGGATCGATGTCGGGAAGCTCCCGGTTCTGCAGGCGCGAGAGGGAGATCAGGCCGAAGAGCACGATGATGATCGACATCACCGACGCGAAGACCGGTCGGTCGATGCAGATCTCCGAGATCCTCACGTGCCTTCCCCGATGAGGGCCCCCTCCGGCGGCGTCTTCTGCGCGCGCCCCACCAGGGGCGTTTCCGCGATCACGACCTGCTTCCCCTCGGTCACCTTGTGGGTGCCGGCGATGACCACTTCCAGGCCCGGAGACAGCCCCTGCACCACCTCCACGATGCCGCGTTCGCGCAGCCCGATCTCGATCGGCCGCCTCGACACGCGTCGCTCGGCGTCGATCAGCCACACGTACGGCCCCTGCTGATCGATCGCCACGGCCGACTCCGGGACCACCAGGGCAGCCTCCACCCTTCGCACCTCGAGATCCACGTTCGCGAACAGGCCCGGGGCCAGGCGGCGCTCCGCGTTGTCGATCCAGGCCTTCACCCAGATGCGTCGATTGCGGGGGTCGAGGGTCGGAGAGACGAAGAAGACCTCACCGGGGAACTTCTCGCCGGGATAGGGTCGCACCCAGACGTTGACCTTGAGCCCGGTCGCGACGTGGGGAAGCCCCTCGTCGCTCACACCGAAGGTGACCTGGAGCCGGTCGATCGAGTCCACCCGCACCAGCTCCGTATCCTCCTCGACCCGGGCGCCCGGGTCGACGAAGCGCTGCCCGACCACGCCGTCGAAGGGGGCGCGGATCCGGGTCCGCTCGAGCTCCACCCCCGCCAGCTCCACCCGGGCCTCGGCGATCTCGAACTCGGCCTGAGCGACGTCGGCCTGATCCCTCGAGGACGCCTCGCGGCTCAGGAGCTGCTGGGTGCGCTTCCAGCGCTGCTGGGCGAGGTCGCGATTGGCCCGGGCCTCGCGCAGCCTGGCCGCCTGCTCGCGGCTTCGCAGCCGGAAGAGCACGTCCCCGGCCTTCACGCTCTCGCCCTGCTCGAACTCGACGGACTCGACGATGCCCTCGATCTCCGGCTTCACCATCACCGAGTACTCGGCGTCGAGCTGCCCGCTGAAGACGGCCACGTCCACCAGCGGCCCCAGCTCGATCCGCATGGACTCGACGCTGACCGGCGGCGGCTCGCGCCGCTCGTCGTCGGCGCCGTCCCCGCAGCCGAGAACGAGCAGAAGCATCGCGAGACCCAGCACGCAGCCAAGGAGGCGGGCCAGGGCGTACGCAGCAGCCCGAGGGCCCTCGGCGCGCCGCCACGGACGCGCACTCGGGCACTCCGGGGGGGATTCCATGATTCGGAGCGTATCGAAACGCGGCGCTTCCGCATCAAGCGGGCGCCTGCGGCCGGGGGCCCGGACCGGGACGGCGACGCGGGGCGGCACGCGCCCTGGATCTGCTAAGAAGGCGCCGCGCGGGGGCCGCTTCCGGCGCCCCGACCGAGCGGAGGGAGCGTGATCTTCGCGTGCCTAGACCTGGAGGGGGTCCTCGTCCCCGAGATCTGGATCAACGTGGCCGAGCGCACCGGGATCGATGCGCTCCGGATCACGACCCGCGACGAGCCGGACTACGACGTGCTGATGACCCGGCGCCTCGAGATCCTGGCCGAGCACGGGCTGCGGCTGCCCGATCTGCACGAGGTGATCGGGAGCCTCTCCCCTCTCGAGGGAGCCCCGGCCTTCCTGGACTGGCTGCGCGAGCGCTTCCAGGTCCTGATCCTCTCGGACACGTTCTACGAGTTCGCGGCACCGCTGATGCGTCAGCTCGGTCGGCCGACCCTTCTCTGCCATCGGCTCGGAATCGCCGAGGACGGCGCCATCCGCGACTACCACATCCGCCTCCCGGACCAGAAGCGTCGCGCAGTGCGCGCGCTCCACGAGCTCGAGTTCCGGGTGATCGCAGCCGGCGACTCGTACAACGACACGACCATGCTCTCCGAGGCGGACGCGGGCATCCTCTTCTGCCCTCCGGAGAACGTGATCCGCGAGTTCCCACAGTTCCCGGTGACGCGTGACTACGACGAGCTCCGACGCGAGTTCGAGGCCGCGGCCGGATCGCTCTGACTACCGGCGCCTGGCCGGCGCGTCTCGTTTGGCGTCGACCTTGAACATGCGACGGCCGCCCGGCTGATAGGTCAGCACCATCGCGCGCCTTGGCTCTCCGGAGCGGTTCGGCTCCGAGCCGTGGACGGTGTGGGGGCTGAAGAAGACCAGGCTTCCGGCGGGCACCGCCGCCAGCACCTGGTCCGACGCGTCGAAGTGGCGCGGATCGGTGAAGAGCGGCCCCAGGGTTCCCTCGCCCTCGAGGCCGGGCAGCATCCCCCGCCGATGACTGCCCCGGATCACGCGAAAGCAGCCGTTGTCGGCGCGGGCATCGTCGAGGGCGACCATCACGTTCGGCAGGCGATCCAGATCCGGGGTGAAGTGAGCCCAGTAGGGCGAGTCCTGGTGCCAGCGAAAGCGCGAGCCCTCGTAGGGGCGCTTGCAGTTGAGCTTGTCCGTGAACAGCGACACGCGGGTCTCACCGATCAGGTCGCACATCGGGTCCACCAGCCGCGGGTCGTCGATCAGCGCATCGAAGCGCGGGTCGAGGTGATGGAAGGGCTCGACCACACGGATGGTATCGGAGCCCGGGGCGTGCTCGAACTGGACCGTCGATCCACCGGCCTCGCAGTAGCGATTCCCGTCGATCGCGTAGGTGTCGCCGCCGCGCGCGAGGGCCGCGGTGACGGCTTCGACCGCGCCCTCGGCCGCGGCCGCGAGGGACTGTACCTCCGGGGCGTCGAAGGCGGACTCGCGGATGAAGAAGCCATCCCGGGACCAGGCCGCGCGCTCGGCATCCGTAAGCCCGTGGTGCGTCGTCATCTCGAGGTCTCCGAGCGCCGCTCCACCGGATCTCCTTCCAGGGGTCCGCCCTCCCGGGGCCCGACCGGCGGCGCAGATCCATTCCGATGCCGGGCGGAGCGCAGTTTCGAGGCAACGCGACGAGAGCGCAAGACCCGTCGCATCGCCGTTTTACCGAAGTTTCACAGGACTCCCGCTGCGGCACGCCGAATCCACATCTAGGGTGTTTCGTGCCTGCCCCCGCCCAGGAGTTCCGCTTGGCCGAGTCCACCCAGAGCATCCCCACCAGACCGATTCACCCCTCCCCGGACGGCGCCCTTTCGCGCCCGGAGGGCTGGTGGTCCCAGCACGAGCTGCCCACCCGCCTCGTCTACTGGGGCATCCATGCGGCCTGCGGGCTCGCGCTGGTCACCGGCGTCTCCGCCGGCGATCTCGCCCTCTTCGGCGCGACCTATGCGCTGCGGATGTTCGGCATCACGGGCGGCTACCACCGCTACTTCGCCCACAAGACCTACAAGACGAGCCGCGGCTTCCAGCTCTTCATGGCGATCCTCGGATGCACCGCCACGCAGAAGGGACCGCTCTGGTGGGCCGGACACCACCGGGGACACCACAAGAACGCAGACAAGCCCGGCGAGGACGTCCACTCGCCCGTGGACGGCATCTACTACGCCCACCAGGGCTGGATCTTCGACCACCGCTGGGACGAGACCCCTGCGGACCGGATCCGGGACTTCACGAAGTACCCGGAGCTGGCCTGGCTGAACCGCTGGTATCCGCTGCCGCCGGCGCTCTTGGCCCTCGCCTGCTTCGCCCTCGGGGGCTTCTCCGGTCTGATCTGGGGCTTCGTGATCTCCACCGTCGTGCTCTGGCACACGACCTACGCGATCAACTCGATCTGCCACCTCTGGGGAACGCGCCGCTTCGACACGCCGGACACGAGTCGCAACAACTGGGTGCTGGGCCTGCTCACCATGGGCGAGGGCTGGCACAACAACCACCACCACTACTGCGCCTCCACCCGACAGGGCTTCCGCTGGTGGGAGATCGACCTCACCTACTACGCGCTGCGCGGGCTCCAGGCCATCGGCGTCGTGTGGGACATCCGCGAGCCCCCGGCCCACGTCCTCTCCCCCGAACGAGTCCGTCTGGACGAGGCGGCTTAGAGGACCCGACAGGCCCCCTAGGCGCGCTTGCGGGCACTCAGCAGGTTCGCCGCCATCTGCCCCAGGGTCGACCCGTCGGTCGATCGCTCGACCCGTTCGACCAGGGCCCTTCGAAACGCAACCCGACGGTCTTCGGAGAGCGCCGCGAGCTTCGGACCGATCGGACTGCCGTAGGCGATCGCAAGGGCCTGCTCTGCGCCGCCGGTGGAGACCATCGGATGCGCGCGTCGATCGACCTCGACGTCGACGAAGCCGACACCCTCGAAGATCGCCCGCAGCTCCGAGGCAGGCAGGAAGTCGAAGGGGACCCGCATCAGCGCTGCGACCTCAGGGGCATCGCAGGCGTGGAGGGCATCGCAGATCCAGCCGAAGAGCTCGCACTCGTTCACCGGGCGCCAGGTGCTGACGAGCACCCGACCTCCGCCTCTCAGCACCCGCGCCACCTCCCTGGCGGCGGCCGGGCGGTCGGGAAAGAACTGGAACCCCTGCTGGCAAACGACGGCATCCACCGATGCGTCGGGCAGGTCGAGGGGATTGGCCGGCGACTCGACGAACCGGACCGGCGGCACCGAGCCCTCGCAGCGACGACGCGCGACCTCGAGCATGCCGCCGCTCAAGTCGCTGGCGATGACGCCACCCTCGGGGCCCACCCGGTCCGCCAGCTCGCGCGCCACGACGCCGGTTCCGCTTGCCAGGTCGAGCACGGTCGCACCGGCCCAGCCCTCGTGCTCCGCGACCAATCGCGCCGCCCAGGGTCCGAACAGGATCGGCACCATCACGTCGTCGTAGCCCTCGGCGATGCCGCGACCGCCGAAGCTGAAGGCGCCGGGCTCGCTCATGGCCTCAAAAGGCCCCCAGGGACAGCTTTCGCCGCTCGGTCGACTTGGAAAGCTCGCGCCAGATCTCGGACTCGAGCCGCCGCGCCGCGTCGGAGTCGAGCGACTCGACCTGGACGTGGAGCTCGATGAGGAGCGCTCGCAGCGCGTCGTTCGCCGCGTCGAGCGCGGAGATCCGGTAGTCGGTATCGCTCCCGGCCGAGGCGCTCTCGAGCCGCTGGCGCAGCCCGGGATCCGATACGACGGAAGTCGCGTCGGCGAAGAGCGCGCGCAGGGCAGCGTTCTCCACGACCCGCCGCTCCGCGATCCGATCGAGCTCCTCGCGCACGCTGCTGAGGATGACCGCGGTGGAGAAGACCGTGGCCTGCCGATAGCTCGGCGCCACATGAGGCGCCACGTCGCCCATCAGGCCGATGGCGCACACCTCCAGCACCCGCGAGATCTCCGGCTTCACGTGAGCCTCCCCATGAGCTCGAGGGCGGCCCGGTCCTGGGCGTTGACCTGCATCCAGGCGGCGAGAGCCAGGATCGGATCCTGGTTCTTCCCGTCCTGGAACTCCCGGGCACTCGAGAGCCAGATGGCCTGTCCCTTCACGCAGGAGAAGAGCTCCCACCAGTGCAGCGCCTCCGGATCGGCGCGGAGCCCGCTGGCCTCCTCCCAGACCCGGATCGCGCGGGGCTTCGGCAGCAGCCCTCCGACGCGGTCGTCCCGCGCCCAGCACCAGACGCGATTGATGCCCCAGGCCAGGTCCTCGAGGGGGTCGCCGAGGTGGGCCATCTCCCAGTCGAGGATCGCGTGGATCCGGCCCTCGGTGTCGTAGAGGAAGTTCCCGGTGCGGAAGTCGCCGTGCACGACCGCGATCTTCTGGGCCGGGGGCGGCGGATGAGCGCGCAGCCAGCGAATCGCCGCGCGGACGATGGGCTGCGGCGCCAGCTCGTCCTCGTCGATCACGCCCACCCAGTGGGAGAGCTCGCGCTCCCAGGCGCCTTCGGCGGAGACTCCCTCCATCACGCCGACCAGGCCGCGCTCCTGCGGGTCGGCCCGCGAGATCTCCCCGAGGATGGTCCACTTCTGGAGTCCCATCTTCTCGGCGTGGGCGTCGTAGGGGGGTGCAACCACCATCTGGGGCCGGGCCTCCAGATCCGGAATCTCCTCCATGACGAAGAAGGGATGGTCGAGCCAGCGCGAGTCCTCCTCGAGCCACAGGGGTTCCGGCACCGGAACGCTCGTACCGTGGAAGGCCCGGTAGGCGTTGAACTCGATCGCGCGATCCGTCTCGATCAGGCTGCCGGGCGGATCGCGGCGCAGGATCAGCCGCCGCTCGCGACTTCCCCCAGCGTCCCGCGTGTGAAGTCGAAAGCGGTAGGTCTCGCGGGACGCGCCGCCGTGGATGCGCTCCACCCCATCTACCCTCTCCACCGCATCACCCAGGCGGTGACGCGCGTAGTCGGCGATCCGATCCGCGAGCTCCGACACGGCCGCATTGTCGCACAGGCCGCGCGGACGAGCGCATCCCCCGCAGCCGGTATACTGCTCGCTCCCCCCGGAGCGCCCGACGATGCAGCGGATCCGCCTGCGCGGCGGTGACCACGAGAAGCTCGGCGAGATCGCCGTCGTCGCCGAGGGACCGGCCGCCATCGCGCTCTCGCGGGGCGGGGCGCCGAAGACCTACCGCTACCGCCATCCCAACGAGGACGCGGCCGGCTTCGCCCTGGGCAGCGGAGGCAGCCTGGCCGTGGTCGCCGACGGTCACGCAGGGCGGGATGCGGCGAGACAAGCGATCGACCACGTACTCGACACCCTGGCGCCCCGCTGGCTCGGCGCCGAAGCAACCGGCCTGGAGGCCCGTTTCTCCAGCGAGGCGCTCGGCGACGCGCGGCAGCTGAATGCCTTCATCATCCGCGCCGCACTGGGCGCCCCCCGCGCACCCAATCGCACCACCCTCGCCGTCGCCGTCGTGCGACCCGGCGAGGGCTGGCTCGGTTACTGGAGCGTGGGGGACAGCCACGTCTTCGAGGTGGACGACGAGGGTGTACGCGAGGCGTGCGCGGCCACCGAGCGGGTGACGTATCTGGGGGACCCCTCGATCACGCCGGCCCACCTCGAGCAGGCGGTCCGCTGCGGGACCCGGCCGCTCCAGGGCACACGCGGCGTCGTGCTGGCGACCGACGGGCTCTCCGAGGCGGGAATCGGCGTCGCGGACCCGGTCTCGACCGTCGCCGCGGTCGTCGCCGAGGCAGACGCCCGTGCCCCGGACCTGCGTCCCCTCGAGATCGCACGCTCGGTCGTCGCTCGCGCCCTGGACGCCCAGCGACAGCAGCGTGCCGGCGACAACATCGCCGCAGCCGTCCTCTGGCTCGGCTCCCCGACGGGCGACACCTGAACCCCGGCGGCGGGTCAGTCGCCGCCCGCGGCGCCCGGCCCTCTTCGTCCGGGCAGGCTGCGCAGGGTGCGCTTCACGGCCTCGGCGTCGCGGACGCTGTGCAGGTGCAAGGCCGGGAACTTGCGACGCGCCGCCTCGAGCCCCTGGGGCAGCTCGGTCACGAGGAAGAGCTGGGGGCCCACGCGGGCGAAGTAGACGTCCGACCCCAGCCGATGCAGACCCCGCAGGCTGTGGGCGAACTGCGGATCGCGACCGTTGAAGAGCAGGCGCACCGGATCGACGGACCAGAAGTCGACGCCCTGCTCGCGGCCGTACTCCCGCGTCGCCGACCGGGCGTGGGCCACCAGCAGGGGCTGGGTGACCTCACCCCTTGCGACCTGCGCGTCGGTGAGGCCGATGCGGTCGAGTACGCGTAGACGGCTGTAGTACGGAATCGCCCCCACGCAGCAGATCCCCACGTGGGTATCCGGCGGCAGGACCCCCCGCTCCACCAGGTGACCCAGCGCTCGTCCCTCGGTGACGGTCTGCTCCAGGAAGAGGGCATGCTCCCCCCGTCGCAGACCGGCGTAGTGGCTCGTGATCTCGTTCAGGAGCCTGCGATGGCGCGCGGCGGCCTGGCGCAGACCGGGCAGGCGGTGGAGCCGGTTCCCGTCGGGATGGAGATAGGCATCCACCGCGGGCTCGCCCTGGCGACCGCCGGGGAAGGAGGGGATGTAACGCTCGGGGAATCCGGCGTGGGCGCGGTAGGGGAGCTCGCCTCCCACCAATGCGACCAGCACGAGCCAGCCGACCGCCACCGCCGTGGAGGCCGGCCCCCGACACAGCGTCGCGACGCCGTGGGCCATCAACACGAAGGCGAAGGGAAAGTAGAGGTCCAGGGGCCGGAACTCGAAGTGGTCTCCGCCCACCGAGGCGACGTAGACCGCGTGGGGCAGACAGGCCGCGACCGCGACCAGCGGAACCAGCCGGTCGCCACCGCGCAGATGGAACGCGACGCCGGCCACCAGCAGGGGAATCCAGAGGTAGACGGCGTGCTCGAGCGCGAAGACCTCGAGATAGCGCAGCCCCAGGTCCCACCAGGTCTGCCCGGCCACCTTCGCGTAGTAGGTGTTGGGCAGCCACTCGCCGTAGTACAGGCGACGGAAGCCGTAGTGCGCCCCGACCGCGGCTGCGTAGACCGACGCCGACCCGAGGATCCAGCGCAGCCGTGAGACGGCCTCCCGCCAGCGCAGCAGCACCGCCCCGCCCAGCACACAGGCGGAGATCAGCAGGGCGTCGGGCCGGGTGAGGGTCGCCAGCGCCAGCAGCAGCGCGGCCAGCGGGCGGACCCGCGACACCCCGGCGCGATCTCGCGAGAGGGCGTCGTCCTCCGAGAGCAGCCGCAGGGCTCCGACGACGACGAGGAGCTCGAAGAGGCGCGTCTCCAGCCCCCCGGTGGACCACACGGCGACGCTGGGCGTGAGGGCCAGCAGCCAGGTCGCGGCCGCGGCGGCGAGGCCCCCGCGGCCGAGCGGCGCCCAGCGCATGGCGAAGGCGGCGACCGTCACCCACAGCGCCACGGTGCAGATCATCGAGAGGGGCAGCGCGGCCTGGTGCGGAGCGACGCCGAGTCGGTCGAGCCCGGCCAGCAGCACCACCCAGAGGAAGTTGGTGTAGCCCTCGACCGCCTCGTAGCCGGGATTGAACACGAGGCCGGCGCCCTCACTCAGGTTCCGCGCGTAGCGGAAGGAGATGTAGGCGTCGTCGGTGAGGAAGGCGTAGTGAAGCGCGTGGGCGAGGAGGGCCCCCAGCGAGGCGACGATCGCGATCCGCGTCGGCCAGCCGGTGTCGGTCCAGGACGGGGCGGGGCTGCGATCCCGGATCGCACCCGCGGTGGGAGCCGATGCCGACACGGCGCTAGTCCACGGTCCGCTGCTGCGCCTCGATGCGTCGACGCGCGCGGCGCAGCCCATTGCGGCTCTCCGCATCCCAGGGATGGAGCTCGAGGGCGCGCCGGTAGATCTCGGCCGCGCGCTCCGGCTCCCCGCACTCGAGCCACGCGGCGGCAGCGCCGCGCAGGAGCCCGCCGTGGGTCGGATCCAGCTGCAATCCCGACTCGAAGGCCTCGGCGGCCGCCTCCCACTCCCCCGCCGCGGCGAGCTCGGCGCCGCGCTGGAGATACGCATCCACCGGGGGAATGACGCCCAGCTGGCGCTCCACCCGACGCTCCGAGGCCTCGCGTCGCCGCGCGTCGGCATGCGCCTGCGCGTCGATCTGCCGCGCGGCGTCCTCGTTCACCGCCGACACCCAGCCCAGCCGATCCAGGGCCGCGCGCGCCGCCGCGAAGTCCCGGCGCTCGAGGGCCGTGGGGAAGAGCAGGTCCTGATGGACGTAGCGGAAGAAGGCCAGGGCCGACGCCAGCACGCCGATCGTCCACACCAGCCGGCGCAGCAGACCCCGCTCGGGAGCGGGCGCAGCCAGCGCCTCGGCAGCCCGAGGGCGACGCACGAGGACGTCAGCGATCCTTCCCTGTCGCAGCTTCCAGATCGCGCCATCGAGCACGAAGTGGTGGAGGTTCACCGCCGACGCGACGAGCAGGGAGAGGCCCGCCGTATTCGGCAGCATGCCGATCCGGCTGGGATCGAAGAGGATCACGGGGAGCGTCCACACCGCCGTCCCCGCCACCAGGATCTTTGCGAAGTAGCGCACCGCCCCGCCCCGGCCCGGCCAGTGCTCCGATCGACGCGCGTAGTAGCTCGTGATCCAGATGTACTGGGCCGAGTGCCCGACGGCGATCCAGAAGAAGTAGTAGGTGCGCAGGGACCAGCGCAGCGGCTCGGCCTCGACGCCGACGTTCCAGTGACGGATGGCGAACGGCAGGGTGAACCAGACGCCCTGCAGGGCGGTCATCGCTGCGGCCGGTGCGAGCGCGCGCAGCGAGGCCCCCTGGCGCCAGAAGAGCACGCCCGCCGCGGCGAGCGTCAGGAGCGAGCCCGCGAAGCAGAGGGGGAATGCCACGTCGGTCACCGATCGGGGAATGCCGATCGACGCGAACAGGTCGGACGGACCCGACGCGAACTCGGGATCCGGCGCCGAGTCGATCCCGTGGAAGATCAGCACGGTCATGGCGAAGGAGAGCAGGAACGAGGCGTAGAGCAGGCGCTTCGGTGCCGGCGAGATGGACACGCCGCCTCGGCGCAGGAACATCACGGCCAGCCCGTAGTTCTGACCGGTGTAGTGCCACGGACTCCAGGTGAGATAGAGGGTGACGAGAACGATGGCGACGCGTCGGTCCCAGAGGGCGACGACGAACGCTGCAGCGATCGCGAGCGTCGCGTACAGGGAGAAGAGGACGTAGGCACGCCGGTCGGCGCGGTGCTCGTAGACCCGGAGGATCGTGGCCCCGTAGTGGGGCGCACCGACGATCAGGACCAGCAGCGGGCCGAGCCAGACGGCCTCCGCCTCGCGCAGCCCGGCCCCGCCGACCACGAAGGCCAGCAGCACGCAGACGTAGAGCCCACCGCAGCCGAAGAGCAGGTCCGGAGCGGGGCCGAACACCCAGCCCGCACGCCCGCCGTCGGATCCGCCCATGCTTCGAACCATATCGGAATCCGCCCCTCCGGTGGAGCGGACTCCCGGGAGCCGTGACGGGCAATCGGGCGACGGTTCTGGTGTACCGTGCGCCCTGCCGATGAAGGTTCGGATGCGTCGTAGCGGACGGCCCCGCCGATGAGCTTCGGGACGCAGACCCGCGGGCGCGATGTGCTCGCCCTCGCCGCCCTTCTCGCGATCCTGCTGGCCTGGGGCGCGCTCTACGTTGGCCGCACGTCGATCGTGCTGCCCCAGGGCGAGCGCGTCTTCACCCTGTGGGACGACGCGATGATCTCCATGCAGTACGCGCGCAACCTTCGCCGCGGAGAGGGGTTGGTGTGGAGCCCCGGGGACGACCGGGTCCAGGGCTTCACGAATCCCGGCGTCACCCTGCTGATGGCCGCCGTCCACACCCTTCCCCTCGACTCTCGACACACCTCGGCCGCGGTCCAGGCGCTGGCGCTGCTCATGCTCGCGGCGATTCCGATCCTGCTCTGGGGCATCTCGCGCCGGCTCCTTCCGGAGTCGCGCCAGGTCGCTCTGGCCGCGGCCCTGGGCACCGCGGTCTGCGCGCCCGTAGCGATCTGGAGTCTCCAGGGCTCCGACGTCGGCTTCGTGACGGTGTGGCTCGCCGCCTGTGGCTTCGTGGCATCGCGGCGTCCGCTGGCGCCCACCGCCCTGATCGGCCTGCTCGCGCTGGGGCCCTGGATCCGTCCCGACGTCGCGATCTACGCCCCCTTCTTCCTCTTCGTCGCTCGGGAGGGAGGCGACGGTCGACGGACGGTGGTCCTTGGCGCGCTCGGGGTCGCAACCAGCCTGCTCGCGTGGGCGACCTTCGCGTGGCTCTACTACGGGGATCCCCTGCCCAACACCTGGTACCTCAAGGCCACGGGCTCGCCCCGGCACCTCGTCCTGCTCTCCGGGGCGAGCGAGCTCGTCGCGTGGCTACCCCGTCTGGCGGCCCCCCTGGCGCTGGCCGGGCTGGCGCTGGCGGGCCGGTGGCGGGATCGGCGCGTCGCGATGCTGGGCGGAGTGGTGTGCGTCGCTCAGGCCTACAGCGTCTGGGTCGGGGGCGACTTCGTCTTCGGCTGGGGCAGCCGCTTCGCGGTGCCCTCCCTGCCCTTCCTGATCCTGCTGGCGGCGATGGGCGCCGACCGGGTCCTGGCGCATCTGGCGGCTGGCCCGAGCACACGTGTGGCCGCGGTGATCACCGCCGGCCCGCTGCTGGCCGGAATCGCCAGCCCGCCCCTCAGCGCCCGGGAGTGGCTCGACCCGCGTACCCCGACCCTCCTGCACCGGGAGAACGCGAGCAACCTCCACTTCGCGGACTACCTGAAGCGCCATACGGATCCCACCACCACCCTGGGAGCGCACTGGGGCGGGGTGCCGCCCTACTTCAGCGAACGCCCGGCCATCGACGTCCTCGGCAAGTCGGACCGTCACATCGCGCGACTCGCAGTCCCGCGCTTCATCCCGGGCCACTCGAAGTGGGACTGGGACTACATCGTGAACGAGCGCCGTCCCGATGTGCTGCGCGCGCCGTCGCGCGGGCTGGGCAAGCGCCCGGACTTCCGCCGCGCCTACCTGAAGGTCGAGACCGGGGAACCGGAGCTGTCCTTCTTCATGCGCCGCACGGCGCTGTCGAAGCTCCTCGACCCACGGGCGATCCTGATCGATCCGATCGACGGACAGCGCTACCGGCTCGGCCCGGACCGACAGCACCGACCCGCGGCGTGCGAAGTCCAGCTCCGGATCCCGGTCCGGCACGAGCAGGCTGCGGCGCTGGTCGGCCTCGAGGACCTGGCGACCGCGGCCCTCGTCTACCGCCGTGCCTGCGAGCGGGGCATCGGTCGGGAGCTGCCCCTCTAGGGCGCGCCCTCCGCCCGCTCAGCAGATGCGGGGGAGTTGATCGCCGGGAAGGAGGTCGACGGCGCGTTGAGCATAGGCCAGGGCGCCGTCCTGATCGTTGAGGGACTCGGAGAGGTAGAACGCGGCGTTGTTGAGCGCCTGCGCATTCTCGGGCTCGAGCCGGATGATCTCCTCGTACGCA
>Ga0209536_100003093_pt1 | contig 26912 bp, 19 predicted proteins | sample DeeMarSeWOR28_12_FD_187461 | JGI IMG/M metagenome (GOLD analysis project Ga0209536, IMG submission 187461) | Marine sediment microbial communities from White Oak River estuary, North Carolina - WOR-2-8_12 (SPAdes) (version 2) | ecosystem: Environmental > Aquatic > Marine > Intertidal zone >... | reverse complement strand
TAACCGCACACAGCTTCGTGGATCCAGAAATCACTCCAGTCTTCAGCAGTAACCATGTTACCCCACCATTCGTGTCCAAGCTCGTGGTGATGCAGCCAGTCAAAACCGAACTGATCATCTTTGTATCCATAACCATTTGCAATAATTGTCTGATGTTCCATTCCCAGGTAAGGAGTTTCTGCAACGCCGTATTTATCCCCACGGAAAGGATAAGGACCGAGCAATTCTTCGTACCATCTTAAATGGTCTAAAAACTCCGGGCAGTGTTCTCTTGCTTTTTCCATACTTTCAGGCAGAACCCAGATAGTTACAGGAATTTCTTCACCTGTCACACTTATGTATGTGTATTGAATGGTATCATATGGTGCGATGTGTAACGAAATGCCGTAATTATTAATAGGAGTGGAGACAAGCCAGCTATAAGTATAAGTGCCCTCTTTATTTACAATTATATCTCTCAGCTTTCCGTTGGAAGCACAAACTAAATTTGCCGGCATGGTAAAATTCAGCAATGCAGAATCAGGTTCATCGGAAGGATGGTCTTTGCAGGGCCACCAAACATCGCCGCCGCCCCCCTGACAGGTAACTCCGATCCAGTGCTCACCGCTCGCGGTTTTTGCCCATGTGAAACCATTATCCCATGGCGGACGCTCTGCAACTCGTGGCTTTCCACCATAGTATACTTTAACTCTAAAAATATTTCCTTTAGAAACTTCATTCGGAAGTTCAATCTTTATTTTTCCGTTTTCGTGCTTGAAGTTTAGCTCGATGTAATCTTCCGGTGTATCCCACACAATTTTTGTGATTCTGTATCTATCATCGAGATCGAGTACAAACTCTTTAATATTATTTACAGCTTCAGCAGTTACACCGACCCAACCTTTAATTGTCTGATTATCAGGATCAATGTTAAGATTGATATTGTAAAACTTAACATCATAAGCAGCCCAATCTGGCGTGAGTGGGCCGCCGCTGTCTTGTGTATCTGATTGGGGGAAGAATTGTAATGCTACAGTAAAGAATAGAATTAAAACCGTTTTCATATTTCCAAATAATTTGTTTTTAAAGCTGTAAGATAAAATTTGATTCACTTAATTGTGTTATACTATTGCCAGAGTGCAATTATTGATAACCGGATAATTTTATCTGATTAGCTCATTTTGTAATTTTGTTTTCTAAAAACGAAGTAAAAACTTAATGAAACTATCATTTACCCTTTCCGGATTATTATTTCTTTTTTCAATTAATGTAACTGCTCAGTGGAGCGACAGTGTTAAGGTTTACTGGCTCGAACCGGTTGAAGTAACTTCACAAAAATTAAGTCTTGGTGATTATCAAACACCAATTGAGAAAGATAATCTCTCCTCTCTCTTAAACAGAAATGGTTTTAATCTTATCCGCAAAGGAGTTTTCTTTGCACAGGATATTTATGCGGACGGATTTAAAAAAGGAGATATAAGCGTTGTTGTTGACGGCGAGCGTTATCATTGCGCGTGCCCAAATAGAATGGACTCGCCGCTCTCACGCGTAAATCCGTTAGAATTAGAATCGCTTGAATTGAATAAAACCGCAGGGAATATTCAAAGCGGTTTGGGAGGTAAGGTTTCATTTCACAGAACAGTTCCCGTTGAACCGATTTCAGTAAAAGCAGGTTTATCCGGCTCATCCGCAGCATCGCAAACTTTTGATGGATCACTTTCCGGGGAAGGTTACAATCACAGAGTATCTCTAAGATATTCAACCGGAACTCCATATAAAGATGCTGACGGCAGAAGCTTTAAAGATTTATACAGCTATATGGATAATTTCAGCTACAAACTTGCAGAGGCAACATTCCATGGTACCGAATCGCTTTGGAAATACGGTGCGGCATTCACTTATACAGAAAATGTTTCATTCCCTTATTTGCTCATGGATGAAATATCCAATAAAGTCTTCAGCGGGTATGTCAGTTATAACAGTTATAAAGTTTATTTTAACTATACCGATCATCTGATGACAAACCAGCTTCGCACCAGTACTGGTTCAATGGAAAGCGACGCAAAGAATTTAACAATCGGTGCAATTGGTAATTTCTATGAAGTGTATTTCAGAAATTGGAATATTGAAAATGTAATTGCAACACCAATGATTACTATCAATAACAATATGCTGCCGGATGTTAATATGTATTCAGCTTCGCTGTTTAAGAAAATGAATGTTGCAAAATTTAGTGTCTCCGGAAGAGCGGGAATTGTTCATCATAATATCGGCAATGAAGGCAGATTAAATTTTTATAAATCGCTTTATCCCGATGCTGAATTAAGCAGATGGTTCCCCACTTTTGGTTTAAGTGCAAACTACTCAACAATTATTTTTGATGGATGGAATGCAGCAGGATTACTGGAAACTGCATCTGAAGCACCTGAGACGGAATACTTATTTATTGCAGTACAAAAACCGATGGCGAAACCCGATTGGTCCGGTAATCCCACACTTAAACAGCCTATTCGAACAACCTTAAGAGGCTCAATCGGTTATAATTATTTCAACCTTGAAGTATTCGGAACGAGAGTCTGGAATTATGTTACTCTTAAAAAAGCAGCTTTTGGGACAAAACCGTACACCACTTATGAAAACGTTGATGCGTATATGTTAGGATTTAATTTTAGATTTTACTGGAATTTTATAGAACTCAATGCCGGTTACACTTTTGCTCAGAACACAAGTAACGACACACCTCTTTCAGAAATTCCGCCACTAAATGTTGTGACAAAACTAACATCCCCTGCATTTTTTAATACTCTTGTTTTTATAAAGCACACTTTCAACAACACACAACTAAGGGTTGATCAAACACTAAATGAGTCCACAACCCCGGCATGGAATAAATTTGATATTGGCGTTATGTACAATACCAAAACATTTTTAATTTCGCTGGAAGTAGAGAATGTTACTAATACATTATACTACCAGCATCTTTCTTATTTGAGAGATCCTTTCGCATCCGGCAGCAGAGTATATGAACCCGGCACAACTGTAAGGCTGAACTTTAGGTTGAACCAGCTTTTGTAATCTGAAACACAAAATTGTCTTAATATCTCTTCTTGAATTGTCATTCCATAAGATATATTGTATTATGCAAAGTCAAATTCAATTATTTAACAAGGAAAAACAATGTCAGTTGAGATAAACAAGGTAATCACATTTAATTTCACAGTAAAAGATAAAGAAGGAGCGGTGCTTGATTCGTCAGAAAATAAAGAGCCGCTTTCATATATGAGCGGAACAAATTCAATTCTTCCAAAGCTTGAAGAAACATTAAATGGAATGATTATCGGCAGCAAAAAGAATGTTAAAATAGCAGCCGATGATGCTTATGGTGAGTATAAAGAAGAAGCTGTTCAAACGGTAAAGAAAGAACAATTTCCGCAGGAAGCTCAGCTGGTTGTAGGTGCAAGATATGTTGCCAATTCTCCCGATGGTGCTCAAATGCCATTTGTAATTACAGATGTTAAAGAAGATGATATAACCGTAGATTTTAATCACCCGCTTGCAGGTAAAGACCTTGAGTTTGATGTTGAACTTGTAGATGTAAGGGACGCAACACCTGAAGAAATGCAGCATGGTCATGTTCACGGTCCTGGCGGGCATCATCATTAATTAAGAACACCACCCCGTCCCGATAAATCGGGACACCCCTCCTCTTAAAAAGAGGAGGGGATAAATTTATAAAGGTTCAAATAGTGTACAAACTGCACCTGCGGGATCTTCAATAACACAGTACTTTCCATAACTGCTCATTTCCTTCGGTTCGACTAAAACTTTACCACCGTTTTCTTTACATAAAGTCGCGCTTTCATCAACACTTTTAACTGTTATGTAAATAAGCCATTGTGCAGGCAGCTGAGAGTTACCGCCACGGTTGTGGCAAATGCCTGCTTTTGTCTTTCCGCTTTCAGGTGCATTCATGTTAAAATCGTTGTAATCGCCCATTGATACCGGAGCCGATTCCCAACCGACAACCTTACTGTAAAAATCTTTAACTTCTTCTGCATTCGGCACGGTAAGATCTGTCCATGTGATTGAACCGATTTCGGGTTTTTCTTTATTGCTCATTCATTTTCCTCTTGATTTTTATTTTAAGAGTAAGATAGCATCATTTGAAAAGGCAGCAAAACTAAAAAACACTTTCGCCGTAACTTTCTTTTTTAATTTTATGTTTTGGGATTCCAATTTCATCTAAGTATGAAAGAGCGCTGCTCATAAATGATGGCTTTAATTCTTCCCCTTTTTCTTTTACAAACTTCTTTTGCTGCACTGTATGATCGGGACCGCAAATAAAAACAGCAGTTGTTTCTACCTCTTTGATATTTTCAGAGATTATTTCTTTTGATATTCTTCCTTTTTTTACTTTTTCATTAAACACCGATTCATTTGCTTCCCTTGTTAATGTGTGAATCACTGTTAATCTTTCAGGAAATTGTTCTTCAAGTTTCTTTAATTGATTGTAAAAAATTATATCTTCAAAGTTTTTATTGCTGTAAATGAGTGTATGCTTATGTTTTGAAAAATACACAAGATCGTATTTGATGATGCTGTATGTCGGTACAATTCCGCTTCCCGCACAAATATGCAATATATCTTCCGAGTCTCTTCTAACTTTTTCATCCAGGGTAAAAGGACCCGTAAAACCGGTGATAATCATTTTCTGTCCGGTAGCAATTCTTCTTGCAAGGATTGGTGATAGCAGGGGCGGGAAAGGAGTTACTCCCCTGATGTATCTTTCCTCTTTAATAGTAATTGCCAGATATTTTTCATCGGGAGAACTGGATAGTGAATAGGCACGAGGTAGCTCCTTTTTTCCTTTCATGTCTTCGAGATATTCAATCCACCTTTCCAGCTGGCTGAATTGGTGCGGTGAAATGGTTAAAAAATGCCCCGGCTCGTAATTTAACTTATCATTACCTGTAAAGAGGATCAGCGTTGCAGTATCGGGTGTTTCCATAGTCACATCCGCAATCATAACCTCCATTTCTTTTATTTTTTTTCTCGTTCCATTCACCTTAACCTCCATTCATTTATACTAAGAGTACATTAGAAGTAATTCTTTTCATAATGTAAAAAGTAACATTCAAATAAAAAAATCTTTTGTTTATATTTTAACATAATAATAATTTATTAAGAGGGAACATATGATCCCCCGTATCATTACAATGCTGATTTCTTTTTTAATGCTGGCTAATGGTTACCCGCAATACAATAATGAACTTCAAAGTCTCGCCGCTGATTTTTTTGAATGGAGAAAAGCTACTCAACCGGTTACGGAAGATGATATATTAAGGGTTGAGAGATCCGATAGCTGGATCCCGGATTTTTCGCCGGGAACATTGGAGAAAAACAAACAAAAATACATTGATTATTCAATTCGGTTAAAGAGTGTATCCCGAAATAACTGGTCCCGCTCTGACAGTATTGATTATCTCCTGATGCATTCTGCAATTGAAAGGGTGAACTGGGAACTTAATATTCTCCGCACGCCATACCGGAATCCTGATTTTTATGTCCATCAGACGATCGGTTCTGTATACGAACTTCTTCTGATTCACTCACCGATAACCGAATCCAGAACTAGAAATATAATTCTTCGACTTCAGTCTATTCCGCAGACAGTAGAATATGCAAAAGAAAACCTAACCGAAGCAGTTGAACCCTTTGCTCTAGTAGCCCTTGAAAATTTATTGAGTATTAGGAACCGCCTTTACAATATGCGAGATGGTTTATTATTAATTATAGATAAAAAATATGAGAGCAGCCTCAATGAAGCAGTCGAGATGGCTGCTACGGCCCTTGAGGAATATAAAGAGTGGATAGAAGTTAAGAAATCAAAAATGAACAAATCTTCCAGCATTGGCAGAGATAATTACATCTACTTTCTAAGGAATGTTGCCTTAATGACTTACACACCTGAAGAACTTTTATTAATGGGAGAAGCGGAATGGAATCGTTCGGTTTCTTTTGATGTTTTCGAAAGGGAAAGAAACATCGGTCTCCCCGACATGCCAATATTCTCATCATCACAAGAACAAATTGCAAAAGAAAAAGAATTCGAAAAAGATATAAGAAAATTTTTAGTCGAAAAGGATATTATGACTGTCCCTGATTGGGTCAATCATTATATCAACAAAAAAATCCCCCCACACATTGAACCGTTTGTCAACATGGGTGTGGTTGATGATCTTACTTCAGAAACTAGATTAGACGAAGATGGAGTAAGTTATATTCCTGAGCCATCACAAGATCTTTCTTACTTCAGGCTTGCAACCGCTAAAGATCCAAGACCGATAATAATTCATGAAGGTGTTCCCGGTCATTATTTCCAGATGGTTTTATCCTGGGCTAATCCAAATCCGATCCGCAGAAGGTTTTTCGATTCCGGGCCAAACGAGGGAATTGCCTTTTATGTGGAAGAACTGCTTTTGCAGTACGGTCTTTTTGATGATTCACCCAGATCTCGTGAAATTATTTACAGCTTCATGAGACTCCGTGCTTTAAGGGTAGATATCGATATTAATCTTGCTCTCGGGAATTATACTATTGAAGATGCCGGGAAATATCTTGCCTCAACAGTTCCTATGGATCTTGCTACCGGAATAGATGAAGCAAGGTTTTTTGCTTACAATCCCGGGCAGGCAATTACCTACCAGATCGGTAAGCTCCAGATATTAAAACTGATCGCCGATGCGAGAATATTACTGGGAGAAAAATTTAATCTCAAAGACTATCATGATTATATGATGTTGAATGGAAATGTTCCAATAGCTCTTCAAAGGTGGGAATACCTCGGACTGACAGATGAAATTGAAATGCTCTGGCCGGAAAATTAAATAAGGAAAATTCTGCTATGAAAACCATACTTCTCTTTTTGTCGCTTATAATTTTAGCTTCAACTTCCTATTCACAGTATAAGAAGCTTACTCTCGATGATATATTTCTATCGGATATATTTACCCCGGAGAGGGTGGAAAACATAAGATGGAAACCTGACGGATCGGCCTTTGCCTTTACAAGGGCCGATTCTGTCAATTCAATTCCAGACATTTATTTATATGACATTTCCTCTCAGGAGGAAAAACTTTTTCTTTCGGCAGAAAAGCTCATATTCGGGGGGAATCAAATCTATATGAGCAGTTATGAATGGACAGATGATGGAAAGCATTTAATAATCAGGGGACCTGAAAAATCGATCTGGCGCCATTCAAGATCCTCCCCGGTTTATTTATACAATATTGAATCGGGAGAGATGCGGGCACTTGCTGATGAACATACCGGATTAAAAAGTGCAAAACTTTCTCCTGATGGAAATTATGCAGGTTATGTCAAAGAGCATAATCTTTATATTGTTGAATTATCAACGGGAAAAGAAACTCAATTAACTATCGATGGAAATAAAAATATTCTCAACGGCGAATTCGACTGGGTATATGAAGAAGAGTTTTCAATTGCAGACGGCTGGAAATGGGCACCGGACGGAAGTAAAATAGCTTTCTGGAAATTTGATCAGACGCGAGTAAAAGAATTCTATTTGATAGATGAAATGTATGCTTACAATAAAGTAATGCCTCTTAAATATCCAAAAGCAGGTGAACAGAATGCGGTTGTAAAAATTGGCATTATTGATTTAAATACAAAGAAAACCATCTGGATTGATACTGGTGAAAATGATGATATATATCTTCCGAGAATCTACTGGATGAATCCCACCAACAAACTGGCAGTAATTAAACTAAACAGGCTTCAGAATGAACTTACATTGTTAATGGCGGATGTCGAAAGCGGAGATGTCCGGACTGTTCTAACGGAGAAAGATTCATGCTGGATAGATGTTGAAGATCATCAATTAATTCCGATCAACAGCGAAAATAAGTTTCTCTGGGTTTCCGAGCAAAGCGGGTACAGACATATCTATTTATATGACTATTCTGGAAAACTTATAAACCAAGTTACATCCGGTGATTGGGAAGTGACTTCACTCCGGGGATATTCAGAAAATGATGAATATGTTTATTTATATGGAAAGAAAGAGAGTATTTTAGAACAGCACATTTACAGGGTAAAGATAGATGGGAGTGCTTTTGAAAAGATTACGTATATGTCCGGCTGGCATGAAGGTGATTTTTCGCTTGATTATAAGCATTTTATTAATTCATACAGCAGCACTGAAATTCCTTTAAAGGTTTATTTGAGAAAAACCAACGGGGAGATGATTTCTGCTTTGAGAGAGAATGATCTTTTTGCTCTTGCCGAATTTGAGATAATTTCTCCTGAATTTAAGAGTTTTCAAACAAGCGATGGAACGAATCTAAATTATATGATAACCTTTCCGAAAAATTTAAACCCCTCAGAAAAATATCCTGTTCTTGTTTATGGTTATGGCGGTCCGGGTTCTCAGAATGTGATTAATCGTTGGCGGGATAAAAGACAGTTATGGCATCAAATGATGGCGGAGAAAGGATTTATTGTTTTTACGCTGGACAACAGAGGAACAGGTGGAAGAGGGAAAAATTTTAAGAATCTTTCTTATAAGGATTTAGGGAAATGGGTGGTGAATGACCATGTTGAAGCGGCAGAATATCTTGGGACCTTTCCTTTTGTTGATAAAGAGCGAATGGGTGTGTGGGGATGGAGCGGCGGGGGAACATTAACTCTGCATCTTTTAACCAGGGCTGTGGATTATTTTAAATCGGGCGTTTCAGTAGCAGCTAATACTGACTTTCTTTTGTACGACACTATCTGGAGTGAAAGATACCTGGGTTTGCCCCAGGATAATATCGAGGTATACATAAATTCTTCTGCTAAGACTTATGTCCATTTGCTTGAAGGAAATTTGCTACTTGTTCACGGTACCGAAGATGATAACGTACATTACCAGCATACTATGCAAATGGTTAAAAAACTGCAGGATGCTGGGAAACAATTTGAATTAATGCTTTATCCAAATAAAAACCACAGCATCAGTGGTGAAACCATGCAAAAACATTTGTATGAAATGATGACAAATTTCTTTTTAAGAACATTAAAAAAATCGTAGTCAGCTTGACCGGTTTCGGAGAATTTTTAATATTAGCACCCCCTGAAGGGCATAAATTTATCATGTATTATACTATCAAATTTTTAAGGAGGTCGTTATGAAAAAACTTTGCTCAATTCTTTTCACTTTTCTGTTTATTGCATCGCTTTCATATGCACAGGATATGGATGAGCTTAAAAAGAAAGTTCAGGAAATGAATAATTTTTACGCCGAGAAAATGGTTTCAGGCAATGTGGATGAACTGTGGGGACAGTATACAGATGATGTCATTGCAATGCCAAGTTATGAACCAATGATTAAGGGTCTTGATGCGAATAAAAAATCATGGGAAGGTATGAAACAATCTGGTGTAAAAATGACCGCATTCAAGACAACAGTCACTGATTTAATGAAATATGGTGATTTAGTTGTTGATATAGGTACATACGAAATAACAATGAGCATTCCTGGCATGGACCAACCATGGAATGATCATGGAAAATATCTTACGTTGTGGGAAATGCAGGAAGACGGATCGATGAAGATAAAAGTTGAAACATGGAATACAGATGTAAATCCGTGGATGGAGATGCAAAAAGAAGAAGAGTATGAAAGCCACGAGGGTCACAAGGAAATTGAAAAGGAGGACGACGAAGATTAATTTAGTATAAGCTTTCAAAGAAGGCGAATCGCAAATGATTCGCCTTTTTATTGTACAAAATTTCTGTTACTGGTTCTATCTCTCCGCAAAATTCAACGATAGTGCACTACATTTAGAAGCGTAATTCCTGCATTATGCAGATAAATTTTCATTTTTTAAATCAAATTGTTATATAGTGAATTACTTCAAATAGATTAGATAAATTTAATACATTACTGAATTTTTAATGGAGAAAATAACTGCTATCGGGGAAATATTGTTTGATGTTTATCCAGAAACTATAAACCTTGGCGGTGCACCTTTAAATTTTCTATATCACATTCACAAGTTAACCGGTAAAGGAAGTATTATTAGTCGTGTCGGATTTGATGTGCTGGGTAACAAGGCAATCAAATTTTTAAAAAATAATGAAATAGAAACAAATTATATTCAGGTAGATCATCTTCATCCTACAGGAGTGACAACTGTTACTCTGGATAAAAACAAGGTCCCTTCTTTTATTATTGATGAAGAACGTGCGTACGATTATCTGGAACTAACCGACGAAGTAAATCAGCTTATAAATGAAGAAACGGATTGTCTCTATTTCGGCTCACTTGCACAAAGAAACGAAGTATCGAAGTCAACTATTCATAATCTGCTTGGCAGAAGAATAAAATACTTTTGTGACCTTAATATCCGCCAGGATTTTTATAATGAAGATACAATTAAAAAATCACTGAAAGCAGCAAACATACTCAAGCTAAACCTCGAAGAATTAAAATTAATAAACGACTTATTGCTTGGCGAAAAGTTCAATACAGATACTTCTGCTAAGGGAATTATGAACAAATTTAACATAGAATTAATTGCTGTTACAAAAGGCGCCGAAGGCTCAACATTATTCATAAATAATGATAAGGATGACTGCAGAATATCTTCTTCAGCAGCAATTGATACTCTCGGTGCCGGCGATGCATTTGCCGCAATTACCTGCCTGGGATACATCAGGAATTGGAATCTTGCAAAGATAAACAGTCTGGCAAATGAGTTTGCAAACCAAATATGTCAAATTAAGGGAGCTTTGCCACAAGAGGATGATATTTACGAAATGTTAAAAGAGAAATTCAATGAAGAGTAAAAGCTTGAATATTAACGGATTATACATTCAGCTATACAGCATCCACGGGCTTATCCGCGGAAGTAATCTCGAACTCGGTCGTGATGCTGATACGGGCGGACAAACCAAATATGTTCTGGAACTTGCACAGACTTTAAGCAAAGATCCGCGCGTTGAAAGAGTCGAACTTGTAACACGACAAATAAAAGATAAAAAAGTATCTGAAGATTATTCTGTCCCCGAAGAAAAAATTAATGATAAACTTAGCATAATTCGAATAAGATGTGGAGGGGGAAAGTACATTCGTAAAGAACTCCTGTGGAATCATCTCGAAGAATTTGTAGATAAAAGTATAAAGTACATAAAAAACACAGGAAGACTGCCGGATATAATTCATAGTCATTATGCAGATGCAGGATATGTATGTACTGAGCTGACGCAATTCTTTGGGATACCATTTGTTCACACAGGTCATTCACTTGGAAGAGATAAATTAAGGAAACTTTTAACCGATGAAATGGACAAAAATGAAATTGAAAAAAGATTCAAAATAAGTCATAGAATAAATATTGAAGAAAATATAATCCATTTTGCAAATAGAATTGTTACCAGCACCAAGCAGGAAATTCAAAATCAGTACGGCGATTATGATAATACCTCTACTGAAAAGTTTCGTGTCATTCCGCCGGGGGTAGATCTTGAAAAGTTCTATCCTTACAATTCAAGGATTCCTTTGGATGAAGAAACTTCAAAACTGTTACAAACAATTAGTGAACAATTACTCAATTTTTTTGTTCAAATAGAAAAACCTCTTATTCTAACAGTTTGCAGACCTGATAAACGGAAAAATATTTCCGGCTTAATCAAGGCTTATGGAGAGGATAAGAAACTTCAGGAAAAAGCGAACCTGGCTATATTTGCAGGGATACGTGAAGACATCCAGCAGATGCCGGAAAATGAACGTGAAGTTTTAACGGATATTCTTCTGCTCATGGATAAATACAATCTATATGGGAAAATGGCTATACCTAAACGGCACGATACGCACACAGAAGTTCCTGAGCTTTACAGAATTGCTGCAGACACTGGTGGTGTTTTTACAAATGTTGCTTTAACCGAACCGTTTGGATTAACTTTAATTGAAGCTGCCGGCTGCGGCGTTCCTGTAGTTGCAACCGATGACGGTGGTCCGAGAGATATCTTGGAAAACTGTCAAAATGGAATATTGGTGGATGTATCCGAGACGAAAAATATTTCTGATGCAATAAAAAAGATTATAAATGATAAAAGACTATGGCTCCGGTATTCCGAAAGCGGCATGAAAAATGTAAAAAAATACTATACATGGAATGCCCATGTGCAAACCTATTTGAAAGAAGTTAAAGAACTGGTTGAACAGGGACAGGACAATCAAAAAGTCTTTGCATCGGTTGGTAAAAAGTTACTTGACGCTGAGAAGCTGATAGTCTCGGATATTGATCATACATTAATTGGTGAAGATGATGCACTCGAAGAATTCATTGATATTTTAAATAGTTCAGATACTAAAATAGGCTTTGCAGTTGCAACTGGCAGAACGGTTGATTCTGCGTTTGATGTTTTAAAAGAATACAAAGTTCCTTATCCGGATATAATTATCTCTTCAGTAGGCGCGGAAATTTATTATAACTATCGAGGCAAGTTAATTTATTCAACAGGATGGGAAGCACACATAAAACATCAATGGAACAGAGGCAAAATTAAAAAACTGCTGGAAGGATTTAAGCTGATTGAATATCAGGAGGAAAAAAATCAACGCGATTTTAAAATAAGCTATTACACAAGCGAAAATCCCGAAAACATTAAAAAGATAAAAGAAACACTGATAAAGAATAAAATTAAAGCAAATGTTATTTTCAGCCATGGGCAATATCTTGATATACTTCCATACCGTGCATCAAAGGGAAAAGCGATAAGATATCTTGCTTACAGATGGAACATTCCGCATGAACGTATTTTAGTCGCTGGCGATTCGGGTAATGATCGTGAAATGCTCAAAGGCGATCTGCTAGGTGTTGTGGTTGCTAATTACAGCAGTGAACTTGAATCCTTAAAAGGTCAAAGCAGGATCTATTTTGCAAAAAGAGAATATGCCGGTGGAATTATCGATGGAATAAATCATTACAAATTTTTGAAATTGGAAAGGGAGATACCAGTTGAGTAAGAAGTTAGAAGAAATTTTAACTGATAATAAAAAACAGTTTTTCAGATACCTGAAAAAAGTTTGTTCACACAAGAGGAAGCTTCTTGTTAAAGGTAATCTGCAACAGATTTTTGAACAAACACGCGTAAAACATAATAATAGTAACAACTCAGAATCAATTAAAATAATTGTAAATAAATTTACTGAATCAGTCTGCCTTGACTGCTCAGTTTATGTTGAAATAAGGGAGACAATAGGCAAAAGCGAGTACTATTTATTCAATGTTGAAAAATCCACAAGCGAAAAAATATCCGTTGAGGAATATCTGAAAGCCAAGGAAAGATACAGGTATCCCCTGCTTGAGAATGACCTGCTGACTTTAAACTTCAAAACATTTTACGATAAATTCCCAAGCGTTAGGGAATCAAAAAGCATCGGCAAAGGTGTCGAATATCTAAACAGATATTTATCGAGCAATATGTTTACACAGCCCCAAAAGCTCAGTCAGGCTCTGTTTGAATTTTTATTTGTTCATAAAAAGAATTCACAGCAACTTATTGTTAATGATAAAATTAATAACCCTGAGAAACTAAGCGCAGCAATAGACAGGGCGATTTTATTTTTAAGGAAGCTGGATGAAGAGATATCTTACTTTGAGATAGAAAATGAACTTCGGGAAATAGGTTTTGAAACCGGTTTGGGAAACACCGCCGGAGAAATTCTTAACAGTTTAAATCAACTCGATTCTTTGCTTACAAATCCAGATCATTTAGCTCTGAAGGAATTTCTCTCAAAAATACCTATGATTTACAACATTGTAATTGTATCACCGCATGGCTACTTTGGGCAGGAAGGTGTTTTAGGCAAGCCGGATACCGGGGGACAGGTTGTTTATATATTAGATCAGGTTAAGGCATTGGAAGATGAAATGACCACTTCACTGAAACACGCAGGTGTAAATGCAAAACCTAAGATTATAATTTTAACAAGACTTATTCCAAATTCAGAGAATACAAAATGCAATACCAGGCTGGAGATGGTTTATGATACTGATAATGTATGGATACTTCGGGTTCCTTTTAAAGGTGATGATAAAACAATTGCAGAGGATTGGATATCCCGCTTTGAAGTCTGGCCTTATCTGGAAAAATTTGCAGATGACTCGTACAAAGAGCTACTTGAAGAATTTGGAGCAAGACCCGATTTGATAATTGGAAATTATTCTGACGGAAATCTTGTTGCGACAATTCTTGCAAATAAGTTTGGGGTTACTCAGTGTAACGTAGCGCATGCATTGGAAAAAAGTAAATATCTTTACAGCGGTTTGTATTGGGATGAAATGGAAGAGCATTACCATTTTTCAACACAGTTTACTGCAGATATTCTTTCTATGAATTCCGCCGATTTTATCATAACATCAACTTACCAGGAAATTGCAGGAAGAGAAGACAGCATCGGGCAGTATGAATCTTACGTGAATTTTACAATGCCTGGTTTATACCGAGTCGCCGGCGGTATAAATATTTTTCATCCAAAGTTTAATATTCTTCCGCCCGGCGTAGACACTAAAATCTTCTTCCCATTTTCTGAAGGCAAAAGAAGAGAAAAAGGAATTACAGAAGAAATTCAGCAAAAAATATTTGATGGCTCTTCTTCAGAAGGAATTGGTAAATTAAAAAACGCAGGGCTTCCCGCTATTTTTTCTATGGCACGTCTGGATAAAATTAAAAATCTTACATCCCTTGTTAAGTGGTATGGTGAAAACGAAAATCTTAGGGACCTGGCCAATCTGATAATTGTTGCTGGTAAAGCAAATGCCGCCGAATCTTCGGATAATGAAGAAAAGGAGCAGATTGGATTGATGTACGATTATATTGAAAAATATAATCTTTATGAAAATATCAGATGGCTGCCTGGAGATGCGGATAGAAAAAGAGTTCCCGAATATTACCGAGTGATTGCAGATAACAAAGGTGTTTTTATCCAGCCTGCACTGTTTGAAGGTTTCGGTTTAACAGTTATTGAGGCTATGCGTTCGGGATTACCTACTTTTGCGACACAGTACGGCGGGCCGCTTGAAATAATTGAAGATGAAAAATCAGGATTTCATATTAATCCCGTTGATGGAGCGGGAGCAGCTCAAAAACTAGTTGATTTTTTTAAACGATGTAAAACGGATAAAAACTATTGGGACAAAATTTCGTATGCTGGCATAAAGAGAGTTGATACTGCATTTAACTGGCAACTTTATGCGAAAAATTTACTCTCCCTTGCAAAAATTTATGGCTTCTGGAGATACACAACAAATTTAGAAATGACAGAACTGAATGCATATCTCAATTTAATGTACCATACGTTGTACAAACACAGGGCTGAACAGATACTTAAAAAGTAAAACTAGTATCAGGTTAAAACCATTTTTTTCTTTTAAAGTAAAATAACAATCCTGCTGCAACAGTAATCATTACTCCCCAGACAACAAAATATGCCCAGGGCAGATCAAGTTCAGGCATGTTTTTAAAGTTCATGCCGTAAATACCCACAATAAAAGTAAGCGGGATAAAAATAGTTGCTATAACAGTAAGCACCTTCATTACTTCGTTCATCTTGTTACTCATCATGGAGAGGTAAGTTTCCATTAGTCCTGTTGTAATTTCACGCTGTAGCTCAATTGATTCTGAAATGTGAATAACATGATCGTACAAATCTCTTAAGTATGGTTCTGTGCTGTCATCCATTAAATCACTATCGCTCTTAATCAGCTGGTTTACTATTTCTCTCATTGGTGTTGCTGAGCGGCGTAACATAAGCAATAAGTTTTTCAGGTTGTAAATCTTTTCTACCTGCGATTTTTCAGGGGTGTTGAGCACTTCATCATCCAATGATTCGATCCTTTCGTCTACCTTTTCGAGCGCCAGGAAGAACTGATCGACTACTACGTCCATCAAAACGTACAAAAGATAATCTGAACCCTTCTTCCTTACTTTTCCGAGCTGGTTTTTAATTCTTTCCTTTATCGGGTTGAAAATCTCATCGCTTCTTTCCATAAAGCTGAATACAAAACTCTTGCCCAGTATAAAGCTCACTTGTTCTGATTCCAGAATTTTATGTTCGGCATTGTAAGTAATTAGTTTCATTACAATGAATAAGTAATCATCAGTAATCTCAATCTTTGGACGTGTTTCGGTGTTTAGAATGTCCTCCAGCACAAGAGGATGCACTTTGAACCTCTCACCTATTTGCATCAGGAATTCCGTTTCGTGCAAACCGCAAACATTAACCCAGGTTACCTGAGGTGTGTCCTTAAAAGGGTCTATTTCTTCAGCCGATGTAATTTCGTAAGATCCATATTCATGCTCATCATATTCTGTCAGGGTAATTTTGACCTTTTCAACTTTTTTTTCCCCGATATAGACTATTGATCCTGGTGGCAAACCTATCTTTCTGGAGGCACGGGATTTCTTTTTGAATGGGTATAACTGCTTTAAAAGGTTCAACGGAACTTCCGCAATTTTGCCAACGGTCTCTTCAATACTTTTGTTGATCATTCTAATTACATTATTTATAGATTTAATTAGTTATTAATGGCAGCTTCTGTATTTAATTTTAATATTTGAGTTTGGAGGTGAAATTAATTCCCTTCTTTTGATTCAAATCATAAATTTTCCTCTAATATAATCCCAAACCCGCTCTTTCAGTGGTATAAAGATAACCTTCTTTCAGGATCACAGCTCCCGCAGTCGGGTCATCAATTAAGTCGAGATGCCCGTCAAGATCAACATACTCAACGTTTGGACGGGCGAGTGCGAAATGCAGACCCGCGGCAATTCCTAATGCAGCTTCATCCATACAGCCGATCATTACTTCGAGGCTAGCAGCTTTTGCAACAGAATTAATATGCAGTGCCTCATATATTCCACCGACCTTCATAAGTTTTATATTTATTGTGTCCACTAATTCATTTCGCGCTAATTTAAACGCATCACGTAAGTTCATTAAGCTTTCATCTGCCATTACGGGAATAGGAACGCTATTGGTAACTTTACCCAGCAATTCCAATTCGTTTTTTGGTGTGGGTTGTTCAATTAATTCTAACTTTACTTTACGTGTGTCGGTAACAAAGCGTTTAGATTGCTCAACCGTGTAACCCTGGTTTGCATCGAAACGGAGTGCAATGTTTTTTCCTACGGCTTCTCGTATTTTAATTATTTTCTCAATATCCTCATCTAAATTTAAACCGCCCTTAATTTTTATAATTTTAAATCCTTCAGATACAAAAGCCTTACACCTTTTTATTGTTTCATTTAATGGTAGAATTCCAACAGTAATGCTGGTAGCTGCTTTCGTTCTAAATCCTCCGAGCAGTCTGTAAAGCGGCAGTTCGGATTTTTTACCGAGAATATCATAGAGGGCCATGTCAACCATTGCTAATGCTGATGGATGATTTTGCAAATGAGGTTTTAATTCGGTAATAATTTTTGCAATTCTTAATGGATCTTTTCCCTTTAAAAAAGGTTCTATTACATCACCGCAAATTTTCGATACGGTTTCAATTGATTCACCTGTAACTTCAAGATCTGGAGCGGCAATACCCACACCAGCTATATTTTCATTTGTAATTAAACGACAATGCATATTCGATGCACTATTCACAGTTTCATAAGCTATAGTGTAAGGTTCCCTTAACTTCATTATAATGGGAGAAAACTCTAAATCAATTATTTTCATTTTTTATTTGGGATTAATATTTCTTCTGATGAATTTCATCGAGACTCATTGATTTTAGATCTTCAACAAAAGCAACAAGATGAGCGATCATAATTTCCCACATCTTTTTACCCTTTTTTATACTGGCTTTTGTAGGATCACCCATCACACCTGTTTCAGATATTTTTTTGGTTCGAACATACCAGGGAACACCACGCAATGATGAAAAATTCAAGTATCGACTTGAAAACTTTAGCACCGATTTTGGGGCCTTTTCCAATTTAACAAGATTTGGGCGAACTGCGAGTGTGGTGCTTGTTTCAATTTCACCGGCATGAACATCGTTAGGTGTGGATATAAAATTTTCAAGATCAACGTCACTGGTTTCCCCGGTATCCACTGCAACAAAAATCTTAGCATCACGGTTTATCATCTGTGCTGCAAAATTTAAAGATGGGGCGTTATCTCCATGTCCGTTGATTATTACCAGTTTCTTTATTCCCTGTTTTGCGAGGTTCAATCCGATTTCATATACTACTTTAGATAAAGTTTCGTTAGTCAGGCTTATGGTTCCCATAAAATCTTCGTGATGGTATGAAACCCCGTAAGAAATTAATGGTAAAACAAAAGGTTTAGGTTTGCTGCATGTCTCAGCAACTTTTTTAGCTAAATATTCAGCGTCAAAAGCATCTGTGTCTAATGGAAGATGCGGACCGTGCTGCTCAATTGCTCCAACTGGAAGTAGTGCCACATCAACAATCCTGAGTTTTTCTTCTGCTTCCGGCCATGTTAACTCTGCCCATTTGTAATTATCGTCGGTAGGAATTTTTGTTTCTTTAGATTTGGATTGAACTGGCATAAATTCGAACTTATATGGTATCGAGAGACTATCTGTTTTTAAAGGATCGAATTTCTGCCATTTTCGATCGGAGAAGTTTAAGGCACCCTTAGCATATTTCAAATAAATTTTATACAGTCCTTTTCTTAATTCAGATGGAATCGTGTTAATAGGGGAGTGATCATTGTGGAAACGAAGATTTAAAATTTCGGGAAAACTCTTTAGCTGAGTCGCCTTCTTCTTTGGCAAATCAATTTTACCCATTTTGTTTAACATATAAAGCAGTTGCTTTACACCCTCTTCTTCCTGGCTTACACTTTTTTGCGGAATATCTTTTAAACATTGAGTAACCTGTGTTTTTGTGTAACCGCATTTTTGTGGATCAACCCCAATTGCTACGAGCATGCCGACTATTCGTCTGCATTTTTCACACTTACCGCAGGGATATACTTTGTTATTTTTTGTGTGAGCAGCATGGCATGAAACCTGATGCTTTTGAAGTTCGGGGAATTCTTTTGCTAAAATTGTTTCAATTAATAATTCGGAAAGGGGACGGAGAATAGAGAATTGAGCTGCTGCCCATCCTTTCTTTAAATAATATCTTGAAAGTGCATCATCGAAATAACGGCTTTGATCATACAAACCATTGTAATGTGTTATTCCTTTAAATGTTTTTCTGGCGGTGGTATCGTATTCATCACCAATAATTAATCTGCCAATACCATCTTTTTTTAAGATTGGTAAAACCCCGAATAGAAATACAGCCACTGTCCATAATCTGATAGGATATTCATCCGATCTAACATCTGCAAAATCTTTTCTGATAAAGGGAAAATGCCTTAACATAAACGCAAACACACGATCGGAGTTAACCCAGACGCGTGAAGTGTTTTTAACATTCTTCTTAAAGTACTTATATGCATTTAATGCAGTAAGCCAGTGTCTTCCGGATTCATTAATGAATATGGGATAGGTTTTGTAACCCAATTTATTGATTAAACCATAGCTTAATAGACTATCTTTCCCGCCGCTGGAAAGTATACAGATTTTTTCTTTGCTTGTTTCCCAGTATTCCCAGCGAGTATTTACAGGTTCATCAGTGAGAGAGACAAATTCAAGATCAGATTGTAAATAAGATTTTTTTTTGATCACTGGGAGTTTTGCGGCACTGCCCGTTAGAAATGGATTATGTTCAAGAAATTTTTTAACATAAATTTCTCGTGCTGAGTTTTCCATCATGTCCTTAATAAACCTTTGATCGGATGTATCGAATAATCCGTGGAAGACTATTTTTGTGCAAAATAATCCGTAGTTTATTGCCACCTGTGCGGCAATCATACTGGCAAGATTTATACTGGCTTCATCTTCTGCATTAAATACATCCTCTTCATATTTGTAAATCAGATCAATTGAATCTGTCCTTCCTTTCTGAAATATTGTATAAGGGGCAACCAGACGGTTTGGCTCTAATCTTATCGGACCTACTTCAAGCTTATCTACAACAAGTAATGGTTTTAATGATTTTTTCATTTAGATTTCTTTTGGAATGTATGTAATAATTTGATTTACAATTTCGTCAGCACCATTAATTAATACATCATAAAATGGAAGCTTATATTTATGGCTTAGTTTGCTGCACAACGCGGGAATATCATCAATATTAAGATCTTCATGATTTATGGTAACAGCTATAACGGTTTTGCCAGATAATAACTCCACGGCTTGAATTTGTTTTTCAAGCGGATGAAGCGGATATCCCGGAAATCCATCATATTCGAGTCTTGCAGGCGCATGCTGCAGAATAATAATATCAGGTCTGCCGGCAGCAAGTATTTCAAAACCACCAGGATATGCTGGATTCATCAGACTTCCCTGTCCCTCAATAACAATAACTTTAGGCTTTTCATTTTTCCATGCTTCATAAACAGCATGCTCAATTTCTCCGGAGACAAAATCATTAACTATTGAGTCCATTATCACACCGTACTTAGCACCTTGCATCCAGGCTGTTTGCCCTGTTCCGATCATTTCGGTTTTTATTCCTTTTTTATTCAGTTCGTTTACGATTATCCAGGCAGTAGTTCTTTTACCAATCGCAGAATCAGTTCCGAGAATTGCAATTTTTAGTGAAGTAACTTTTTCTATTTTCCCTTCGAAAAAATGCAGCTTATTCCTATCTATGGGTTTCCTGACATCTCTTAAAGTTAGGTTTTTCCCCTTTGCTATTTTGACGATCTCTTCATCTTCGGATAAAAAATCATGTAATCCGGAATCTACATTTAATCCTAGTCCAAGAGCTTTCTTTACTGTTTCACGTGCCTCTTTATTTAATCTTCCTCCATCCGGAGCCAAACCGATTACGAAGTGAGTTGCTGTTTTATTTATGGATTTACAAAATTCAATTGCTTCTTTAAGAGTCGCAGTAATTGGAATCCCTTTCTCTTTACCATCAATTACAAACGAAGCATCCTGTCCGGAATAGATACTATCAATAACAGTTAAGATGTTATAGCGATGTGTAAAACGTACCAGTCCATGTGCTGTTTTACCATTTGGGGTATTAAAAGCTCCCTGGCAATAGACTATTGCATTTCCATCCGGTTTATTCATTTATTTTCTCCCTGTAATAACTGCAACATACCTATCGTTAGGAAGGATGCTCTTTTTATGATAGTCCAGCAAAGCAATTAATCCCGCAGTAGAAGCAGGCAACACATTTATACCTTCATTATCCCTTATTAATTTTGCGAATTGTGTTAAGTCTTTATCTGTAGCTTCTCCCGCCCAGCCATTTGTTTTTCTAATTGCATCCAGAGCAAAATCGCCATCAATTGAATGCCAATTAATTAATGGTTCATTTATCATTGATTCCTTAATGATACCCGGGTTTAAATCCTCGCAAGTTTCTTTGTTTTGCAAGAAAGCCTGAATAACAGGGTTTTTGCGGAACGAGGAGCCCGCAACAATTTTTGGAACTTTGGATGTTTTGCCTCTTCTGTAAAGACTCAAAAATCCCTTATATATTCCCGCCAATAAAGTTCCGTTAGATACGGGTGCAGCGACAACTGCCGGTGCATCCCGCAGTTCATCATAAATTTCGTATGCTATTTCGCCATAAGCCTTTAGTTGAATTAGTAAATTATCGCCACCAGGATTTGCGTCATACCACTCATTAGTTTTTGCAGATTCTTTTGATATTTCCACCGATGTTTCATAATCCTTACCTTCTCTAATTATTTCGGCACCATAACTAATAATTTCTTCGACTCTTTTTGTGTGATAGTTTTCAGGGATAAATATTTTGCATTTTATACCTGCAAGGCTTGTAGCTAATGCAGATGCAACACCGTAGTTTCCGCAGGTAGCTAAGGTAAGAGTGTCGAAACCTCTTCTTAAAGCATCCATACATTGAGCAAAAGCAATTCTGTCTTTTTGAGTTCCGGTAGGATTGCTTCCTTCAAACTTCATGTAAATTTGTCTTAGTACAAACTCTCTTTCTGTATTCCTGGCTCTTACAAGGGATGTATCGCCAACTTCGGAATCAACAATATCTTCATATGCCTCAATACGTTCTTCAATATGAATACTTTCATCACGTATTTTGCTTTTTAGTTTTTCAAGTTCGAATGTGGATTCAAAGCCGGTTCCGGTTGCACCATCAATAAGACTGTAAGGATAATCAGCACTTGAATTTTGATTCTGATCATTCATTAATTATAAAGCCCGTTTTTGTTATTAGCTGAAATATAGCAAAGTTCAATATTTGCCTATTGAAATAATTTTAATTTTTTTCTTCTTTATTTATAAATAAAGTTTGTGTCGGATATGCAAACTCAATTCCTCTATTTTCAAATTCTCTATAGATTTTCATATTTATACTCTGCTGGGTTTCCATATACTTCACATACTCTGAGCCGATTATAAAGTAAACGAATTCAAAATTAAGACTAAAATCCCCATATGTGGCAAAATGACCACGATCAAACCTAACATCGTTATGCGTTTCAATTATCTCTCTAACAATTTTGGGAATTTCTTCAAGCTTTGCTGCAGAAGTCTGATAAACAACACCAAGTCTAAAGAGCACTCTTCTCTCCTCCATCTTTTTAAAGTTGTGAACTCGGGAGTTAGTAAGGTCTGTATTGGAGAAAACCAGTTGCTCGCCGGTTAAGGCCCGGACCCTGGTTGTTTTTATTCCCGTATATTCTACGGTCCCGACTTTATCCTGCACTGTAATAAAATCCCCGACTTCAAACGGCCGGTCAAAAAATATAACAAAATAACTAAACAGGTCACCCAGAATAGCCTGTGCCGCGAGCGCTATTGCAATACCTCCGATTCCAAGTCCTGCTATTACTGCTGAAATATCGAAACCCAGATTATCCATTAAAAATACAATACCGATTACCCATACAAAAATATTTATTAGAACAGTCATTCCCCTTAATTGTCTTGCTTTCTCTTCCCCTCTTTCCTGTCTTTTTATAAAGTGCGTTAATGTGAACATTATTGTTGAGCTGATAAAACGAACAATAAAAAAAGTTAACAATACTAAAGAAACGATCTCCACTATATTTTTAGTTTTGTCGTCAAGTGTCAGACTTGTTATTGCAATATAGAACGCACCATAATAGAGCAGGGGAACGATAGATTTTTCTATACCTTTGATTAGAAAATCATCCAGAGTAGTTTCGGTTTTAACAGCCCACTTTCTTAATCTATACAGTACTATTTTCTCAACTATCTTTATCAGTATAATACAGCCAAGGAAAATTCCAAGTGCAATTAAGTAAGCTTTAATAGTATTGCCAAAATAAATTTGATTTAATAATTCCTGCATAATAATTATCTCCTTCTTTCCAATTTGCTTAATTAAGAAAATATAAACTTTACTATTTCAATTTGTTTTTAATTGCTTAAATTATTGTTTTTATGAGTTTATCTTCGAAAAATAGTCAATAGATTTTTTTACTTAACAGATTAAATTGCTTTTACAGTGTACAATATCTAATTTAAATTTCAAAGTTGTACAATCCTATTACAAGCGGCGTATGGCAGACAAAGCTGAACTAAATAAAGGGGAAGACTCCAGCAATCAATTGAGTTATAAAGCCTCTCCTGAATTTAAAAAGAACGCCCACTTTTCTTCCTTTAATCAATACAAAAATGTTTATGAATATTCAATACTTAATCGGGAAAAATTTTGGGGCAGCGAGTCTAAAGAACTTTTTTGGTTCGAACCATGGAAAGAAGTGAAAAGGGGAAATGCATTTAATTCAAAGTGGTTTGTCGGTGGAAAAACGAATGTGAGTTTCAATTGTCTGGATCGTCATGTAAATACAGACAAAAGAAATAAAGCCGCGCTTATTTGGGAAAGCGAATCTGGTGAAAGCAGGGTTTTAACTTATCAGTTGCTCTATACTCAGGTTTGCAGGTTTGCTAATGTTCTAAAAAAAAATGGTGTAAAAAGGGGTGAATATGTAATTATTTATATGGGCACTATTCCGGAGGCAGTTATTGCAATGCTTGCCTGCACGCGAATCGGGGCAATACATTCCGTTGTTCAATGCGAACTCAGCAGCAAAGCACTTTCCGAAAGAATAATTACATTGAAATGCAGGTTTATCATTACTCAGGATTATATTCATAAGAAGGGAAATCTTATTTCAATAAAAAGTAAGGTTGATAGGGCAATCGCAAACAACTCTGAAATTGAAAGAATCATTTTTTTCAGAAGATCTAACGACTTTGAAATTCAAACAAACATTCAGAAAGATGTTTCATGGAAGGATGAAATGGATGCCGCCTCTGAAAATATTGATGCGGCGCATTTAAATGCCCAGCATCCGGTTTTCAGCATGTTTACAAACGGACCAAGGGGTGATCTGATTAATATTTTGCACTCCACCGGTGGTTACATGGTTCAGGCTTATTTATCTGCAAAATGGATTTTTGATTTGAAGGAGAATGATATAATTTGGGCCGTCGCTGATATTGGCTGGATTTCCGGACATACATATTCTGTCTATGGTCCTTTACTTAACGGTATAACAATGTTTTTGTACGAAGGTGTGCCCATTTATCCGGAGCCAGATAAGTACTGGGAGCTTATTTCCAAGTACAGAATTAATATTCTTTTTCTCAATCCTACTACAATTAGAGCCTTACTTAAACTTGGCGATGAATGGTTATTTAAAAATGATATATCGAGTCTGAGATTGCTGGGTACTCGCGGAGAACCCATAAAACCAGATACGTGGAAATGGTGTTTTAAAAATATCGGACGCGGCAATTGCCCGCTGATTGATACATGGCTTCAAACAGAAACAGGCTCCATTCTTATTATGCAATTACCAGGTGCAGCAGAACTGAAACCGGGGATAACAGGTTATCCCTTTCCAGGTATAGAAACGGATGTAGTCGATATAAATGGAAATCAGGTTAAAATTGGTGAAGGGGGATATTTATTAGTTAAAGATAGCTGGCCAAGCATGTTTACTACTGAAAAAGAAGAAAAAGCAGAAGCCAAACTTAATTGCTGGAAACGATTCAAAGGGAATTATTTTACAGGTGATGCAGCGGTGAGAGAAAAGCACGGTTTTATAAGAATTCTGGGAAGAGTTGATGATGTAATTAAAGCAGCAGGCAACAGGGTTGGCGGCTCTGAAATAGAAAAAATTCTTATGGATCATAATGAAGTTAACGAAGCAGCAGTAGTTAAAAGACCAGATGAAATAATCGGGAATGCAATTGTGGTTTTTGTTTCACTTAAGGAAAAAGAAGGCACACCATTACTAAAAGAGGAACTTAGAAATTTTGTTGTTGATAATATTGGTGCCATTGCAAAACCCGATGACCTGATATTTTTAAATGAACTTCCGAAACTTGAAAATGGAAAAATTGACAGACTTGCCCTTAGAGAAATAGCATATGAAGAAATGAAGGAGCTAAAAGGTTTTGAGTTGAAAAACTTTGAACTTTTAGAGCGATTAAGAGAGGAATATCAATCCTTTGATAAAGCCCCTGAGCGAAAATTATAGACTAATAAAATTGCTCAACATTTGTAGACCCGCGACACCAGATTTTTCCGGATGAAACTGCACACCAAAAGAACTGTTTTTCTCTACAGATGCTGAAAAATTAATATTGTGTTTTGATATTGATGTGGTAAGCTCACTTAAAGGCAAATAATATGTGTTATGAAAATAGAATTTTTCGTCATCATTTATTCCGTGAAATAGTTTGCTCTCTTTTTTTATGGAGACACTTTGCATTCCCTCGTTTATAACGTTCATTTTTCCATTTTCAAATTTTTGTGCTGTTCCCGGGAAAATGCCAAGACAGGAGATATTTCCCTCAAGTGAATAATCTGCCATAAGTTGCATCCCAAGTCCAATACCGAGTATTGGTTTACGAATAATCCGCATTACTGAAAAGAGATTCAAAACGTGGAGGCGTTTCATTGCTTGGAAGGCATGTCCGTTGCCGGGGAAGATTATCTTATCGGCCCTGCAAATATCTATTTCACTATTGGAAACAACAAATTCGCTGGTAAGCTGCTTTATACATTCCCCTACTTCAGTAGCATTTGAATCTTCGTAATCTACAATAGTAATCATTTTTGCATTAATAAAAACTTTTCTCTTATTAAACATAGTCATATTCTTTAGATTGTTTCAAACCCTAATTTTACCTATTTGCTAAATAGCAAATAAATGCTCATATTAATACTCTCTCAAATCGCTTAATTATTTACAATAACTTATTAAGGAGGCATAGATGCAAAAGCTATTTAGTTTTTCATTTTCAATTCTTTTTTTATTCCTCTTTGTTTCGAACATTTCTGCTCAGCAATGGACAGATGAGCAGAAAGCAGTTTGGGCAGGAGTTGAAGCTTATTGGGCTGTTAGTATGACTGATAATCCGATGGATTTCGTTTCATATTTTGATGAATCTTACCTCGGCTGGTCTTACGATAACGAAGTTCCTAATACAAAAGCAGATGTTCAGAAATCGTTAGGCTACTGGACAAATAAAGGCAAGGTAGTTTATTATATAATTACACCCTCAAGAATCTGGGTAAACGGTAATTTTGCGTATGTTCATTACTATTACACTCAGGTTACAGAGAGCCCGGATGGTAAACCCAACACTGAGAAGGGACGCTGGACAGATATTCTGATGAAGAAGGGTGACAAGTGGATGTTAGTAGGTGATCACGGTGGTGAAATTAAAAAGTGATGATTAATATTTAATTTGAGCAGAAGTAAAGGGCGAGGTAATACTCGCCTTTATTTATGAGGAAAATTATTTATCCAGATACTGAGTCTCCAATTCATCAACTCTGACCTGATGTTTTTCGAAATTGATAAACCT
>Ga0209536_100003092_pt1 | contig 26915 bp, 22 predicted proteins | sample DeeMarSeWOR28_12_FD_187461 | JGI IMG/M metagenome (GOLD analysis project Ga0209536, IMG submission 187461) | Marine sediment microbial communities from White Oak River estuary, North Carolina - WOR-2-8_12 (SPAdes) (version 2) | ecosystem: Environmental > Aquatic > Marine > Intertidal zone >... | reverse complement strand
GGGATTGCCGAACATGCGGGTGAAGTGAGCGCAGGGATTTTGCAAAAAAGCCGGAGCCGGGAGCTCGTCTCCGCAGGCGCCTCCGCCAATCTCCTGCAGGCGTTCAAAAACACCGGTTTCCAGTCCGGCATTTTGTAAGTAATTGGCAATAATGGTGGCGTGATGCCCGCCTCCGACGACAACGGCGTCAAAGCTCATGTCGGCCATAATCGCTGCTCCTTTCAGCGCTAATCAGTTTGAATTCCGGTTTAATTAGATTTTGTCCAGCGCAATTCACTCTTACTGCAAAATGCTATCCTTTCAGCTTCGACAACGGACTTACCGGCTTGCCACCGTTCTCGGATTCCTTCAGATCCGACAGCAAACCGGTGGACGTCCCGGATTCGGCTTCCGCCGAGTCAACGGATGATTCAACCGGTGACTGCTTGAATTCGGCGGACGGCTGCGGTGTTGCGGATGGCGGCTTTTTAAATAATGAAAATTGTCCTGTGACAACCGCCAGGAGAGCCTTCCACAGCACAGAGGGCTTGAGTCCCATAACAATAGCCGTGCGCAAATCAGCAGGCTCCATATAAACTTTTATTGTCCAGTGCAAGGGTTCGGTCGATTCCATGGTTAACTGCAAGACCTGCTGGCTGTCGTATTCTGTGTTCAAAAGCTCTTTAAAATGGGCCAGCATGACTGTTTTGCCCAAACCGGTAGACTGGACTTTCATAATGCTATACTCCTAAAGGAGGCCGAGCTCCTCGGCTCGCGCGACGGATTGTGGTTTTTGCCACCATTTCTCAATGCCGTAGTCGTCGGCAATCCGATTGGCGGCGTTGTATCCATTGGCCATCAGGATGGTGCCTCCGGGATAAGTGCAGGCACCGCAAATATATAAATCTTTGATGGGCGTGGCATACTCGGCGCAGAGCTCGTTAGGCCGCAAATATCCCATTTGGAGCGGCAGATAGGCGCCCTGCTTGTAGGATCCCTCTTGCATATCGATAAATTTGTTATGGATGTCCTTTGGCGTCGTGATGTAACGCCACATGATGCTGCTTTCATTGATGTTGGGCGCATACAATCTTAATTTGTCCAAACATTGATCCGCTATCTGGTCCCGGATGTCGTACCATTGCTCCGCACCACCATCAACCAAATGATACGGTGCGTGATTGGAAATCAAAGCAGTATGTTTGCCAGCCGGCGCTTGCGAAGGGTCATGCAAAGTAGGGAAGCAACTGTTGAAACCTGAATCTCTCAATTCACCATTGCGAATTGCGTTATAATGGTCGATCAACTCCTGATAGGAGTTATATCCGAATAAATGAATAAAGGTTTTGAGCACATCCGGATTTTTTTCAGCGGCTTTAAACCGTGGTGATTCATTCAGGGCCAGGTGCACATGAAAAAAACTAGTTTTCTCCCATTTCCAATCTTTGATACGAGTCGTAAATTCAGAATCCAGCTGATCTTCACCGACCAGTTCCAGAAATGTCTGATGCGGATTGAGACTGCTGACAATAAATTTGTTGGCTTCGTAATAATAGCCGTCAGCGGTTTCAACACCTTTGGCACGGCCATTTTCGATGACAATCTTGTTGACCGGTTTGGGTCCGATGATCATTCCGCCATTTTTGTAAAGTAGCTTGCTCATCACATGTGCCAGATGGTGGCTTCCGCCCACCACCAGGCGATAGTTGGCAGCCCGGTTGAAGTATAGCGGAACCAAAAAACCAAGTCCCTCCAGATCATAATCCAACCCCCACATGCAGGAGGCATATAGAAATAATGTGCGAACGTGTTCGTTTTCAAAGAGCTCTTCCACAATTGCCCTGGGCGACATGGGTTGCAAGGCCTGAAGATCCTGCCCGACTTCATGGGATTTCATTTTGGTCATCGCTTCCATGGCTGGATGCGGCGGATAGTACGTGGCCGGTGCGATAAAGACATCCATGTACTCCTTGAATTTTGCAGCGGCATTTACATAAGTGCGTGCATCTTTTTCGGAAAATTGAGCGATGGATTGAGCGGTGCGTTCGGCATCCTGATAAACTGATAAGGTGCGATCATCATCAAGAGTCAAAGTCATGACGGGATCGGGATGGATGAACTTTAGATCATAAACTTCCTCCATTTCATGTTTGAAATCCTGAAAAAATGGAGCGTAATCCACCATGGGCATATATATGGCGTGTGTGTTGTGGATAAAACTTGGAATCGTAATTTGCTCTGAACACAATCCACCGCCCATTTCAAATCTTCGCTCAAGCAACAGAATTTTCAGCCCCGCTTTTGCCAAATAAGAAGCCGCGAGCAGACCATTGGGCCCAGCACCTATGATTATTCCGTCGTATTCCGCCATCGCCTCTTCCTCCCTAACCGGATCGTTCGGTGAATGAGAATCATTAATTTAAATAAATTATAATGAATTTTGTTAATTTTTTTGGATTGACATGTCAATTCAATTAATTTTATATCCTCATAAGATTTTCTTATACCTACTCCGAATTTCGCATATGCAAATCAATCTTAACCAACTCAGGACGTTTTACCTTGCTGCCAGAGAAAAGAGCATCACTCGAGCTGCAGAAGCGCTCCATGTCACCCAGCCGGCTGTGACCATGCAAATCAAAGCCTTTGAGAATCAGCTCGATGTGAAACTTTTTCGCAAGTACGGCAAAGAGCTTCTGCTCACTGATGTGGGCCAGGTGCTCTACAGTTACACCAAACGGATGTTCAAGATTGTCGATGAGATGGAATATGTGCTCAAAAGCTACGGAGACTTGACCCAGGGTTCCCTTACCATCGGAACCACCCGCAGTTTTGCCCGGCATCTGATGCCGGGCCTGCTGTCCAGGTTTCAAGAGAGTTTCCCAAAGGTAAAAGTCTTCTTAAAAGTCGGCAGCTCCCAGGAAATAGCGGATAGCATCGCGGCCTTCAAATACGACATGGGTATCATCGGTCGATTGCCGCACCTTAACAAGCTGAAGGTGGTTCCATACACCAAAGAAGAATTTTGTGTGGTGATCTCGCCCAATCACAGACTGGCCGCCAAATCCATGGTCTCGATTTTTGAACTTAAAAACGAACCGATTATCATCCGTGAAAGTGGTTCGGGTTCGCGGCATGCTATTCTATCGCTGCTGGCATCCCACGATGTAAAGCCATCGGTGCTCGTGGAAGCCGGTAGCGTTGAATTCATTAAAGAGTATATTATCAAGGAACGCGGCATTTCATTTCTTTACAAGCCAGAAATTGAGCTCGAAGCGAAAATGGGATTGCTCAAACCATTGGATATCAACGAAGGCCCCATTTGGGTTCAGACCGATATCGTTTTTGCGAGACGTGCCAAGCTGTCGCCGCCGGCTGAGGCATTTCTGCGAATTATCAAGTCGGATCTTTAAAACCGGAGGGCCTCAACTGATGTATGATGTCATCGTCATAGGGGGTGGGCCGGGGGGTGCTGTTTCCGCTCAAAGATGTGCCCGTCAGGGTTTTAAAACCCTCTTGGTCGAACGGAAACGGTTGCCGCGTGATAAAGTTTGCTCCGGCATGGTCATGGGTCCGTGGGCCAACGAAATCATTCAACAGGAATTCGGCAAAATCCCAAAGGCGGTCCTGGCTTCACCGTATTATTTATCAGGCCATCAGATCCATCTGCCCGGGGTGCAGCCCCAGATTATTCAATGCAAAACGCCGCTGGCCTGGAGGAAGGATCTGGATTTCTGGATGATTCAAAATGCCCGTAAAGCGGGTGTCGAAATACGGGATGAGGCAAAGGTCATCGGGGTCAATCACAAGACTGACCCTTGCAGTGTGACAGTGATACAGCTCAAAAAGACGCAAGAGGTTAAATCAAGGTTTGTCATCGGGGCTGATGGTGCGGCCTCTGCTGTCAGGAAGTCGATATTTCCAAAACTTAAAGTTCGATATTCCGCACCCATACGGGAATGCTATAAAGGCAATCTGGATCTGGACAATAATTACTTCCACTGGTTTTTTCCGAAATATCGTGCGCGCCCCCGCTTTGGCCTTAACCACAAAGATGACTACTTTCTGATTGAAGGCAGTGGAATAAAAGAGCTGAAGCATGAGATTATTCATATTTTAACGAAATACGGTTTTAACGCCAAGAGCAAGGCGCTTTGGAAGGATGGTTGTTTGATACCACAACTCCACGAGGCTTTGATTTCGAAGCGTTTTTTCCCCGCCATCGGCAACGTTATGCTGATAGGAGATGCTGCCGGCTTGCTTTTGCCCATAACATTTGAGGGAATCGGCACCGCTCTTAAAAGCGGACGATTGGCAGTTGATGCAATTGTCGAAGCTGCCAAATATGGGAAAGAAGCCGCGGGGATTTACCTCCAGAAGCTGCAATCGATCCTGGCAGCACTCGAAAGATTTCATCTATTGAATGCAGAGCTCACCCAGATGAAAACCAGCGGGGCTTTTGAGTTGTCCAAAGCCATAACCGCTGCATATCAAGACACTCTCAAAGTGACCTGAGCAACTTGTTGATTTGGCGAATCTGATCCGGTTGATGGTCACGAAACCGGGAAAATCAGATTGAAAAAAACAATAAAATTCCATGAGGCATAATATATGACGATACGCCTAAGAAAAATAGGCTCCGGTGATGCTGGACGATTCGATCAGAGAAAGACGATGTTCTCTAGACCGAGAGATACCGAAAGATCCGATGCTGAAATACTGGCAATGGGCAAAAAACACTATGGGGTGCGTAATTTTAAAAATGGTGAAGGTTATACCTTGCTGGACTGGGCCTTCTCGATGGGATCATGGTATCTGGAAAGATGGTGGGGGTTTGGCAATATTGTCGGCAATGCAGGCCTGTATGAATGGTTCCCGGACTCAGCAGAGATTGAAACCAGAGACCGCATACCGGCGGGAGAAAAGTGGATTGTCTCAGATCCGCTGGAGATGACGAAAATTGTAAAAAAGGCGGCTATCTACATGGGGGCATCGGCAGTTGGCATCTGTAGAGTGGATCGACGCTGGATTTACTCCCATCGCTTTCATCCTGGTACGTTTGATCATTCTGCCATCGATGATATCCCCGATACGTTTAAAAACGCCATCGTCATGCTTCATGAGATGGATTACACCTTGATGCGCACAGCGCCGGCCTATGGCGAGAATGCGGCTACGGGCCGGGGTTATTCAATGATGGCCTTTATGGCCTCTTCTGTGGCTCATTTTATTCGGGATCTGGGTTATGAAGCTATCCCCAGCGGCAATGACACGGCGCTAAGTATTCCTATGGCCGTTAATGCCGGTCTTGGCGAACTCGGACGCCATGGTCTTTTAATTGCACCGCGGTACGGTCCGCGAGTGCGGATCAGCAAAGTACTTACAAATCTACCGCTGGTACCGGACAAGCCTATTGAAATCGGCGTTAGAGAGATGTGCGAGGTTTGTCGAAAGTGTGCCAAGGCCTGTCCTGGGCAGGCGATAAGTTCTGACAAACCAACGATGGCAGGACCCACGATATCCAATAACCACGGGATTTACAAATGGTATATCAATCCGGAGAAATGCTTTCACTTCTGGGTCCGCAATAAGGGGGATTGCGCCAATTGCATCCGGGTATGCGTGTTCAATAAACCGGATAGCCGCTTTCACAGCTTTGTTCGATGGCATGTAAAAAATATTCCCCAGTTCGACCGAATGTACCTGTGGATGGATGATGTATGTGGCTATGGAAGAAAAATACCCATGCAGGAGGTATGGGAATAGATCAGGCGATCAGCCAGTCTGTAGGCCATTGAGACTCATATAGGAAGACGATCATGGAGTGGTCTAAAGTTATCCAACAGTTATTTCAAAAGGCTGAGCCATATCTGAATGCCAGAGGCGACAAGCTGCATGCCGAAATATCCCATCAATATGCGCTTTACCTTATGGAACATGAAGGCGGCAATCCAAAGATTATAGAGCCGGCGGTCATTTTGCATGATGTCGGCTGGTCTTGCCTGAATGCACATGAACTCACAATTGCTTATGGCGTGCGGGCAGCGGGAAAAGAAGCAAAGCGACTTAATCGCATCCATGAAGTGCAAGGAGCCACCATCGCGCAAAACATATTGTCCTCGATAGGATTTGATTCATGGCTGATCGATAAAATTCTCGAGATCGTAAAAAGGCATGATTCCGGTAACAATGCTTACAGTCTGGAAGAAAAGGTTGCGCGGGATGCAGACAAACTGTGGCGCTTTTCTGAGGTCGGATTCTGGACCGAGAAAAAGAGACAGGGATTGACTGCAAAAGAGCTTTATGATCATTTGGCCGAACACTACCAGTCGTGGTTTTTTACGCCCACTGCATTGAGGCTGTCAGGTGAAGCGCTTAAGCAGCGATTAAAAGAGATCGAAACGCTGAACGATAATATGGAATAAGGCATAAAAATTATGGGAGGTCGCCAGACAGTAACAACGCTTTGCAAAATGTGTGATCATGGCTGCGGTCTTGAGGTCATGGTCAGAGATGGTCGGCCTGAAGCGCTAAAGGGATCTACAGCTCACCCTTTTAATCGAGGTTGGTTATGTGCCAAAGGGCGCGCAGCTTTAGATCTTTTTTATTCTCCAAATCGTCTCTCCTCTCCGCTCATTCGAAAAGGAAATAAACTGGTTCCATCGGGCTGGGAAGAGGCTTTTACTTTCATCGCAGAAAAACTTTTCTGGTTGCAAGATAAGTATGGCCCGCAAACGCTAGCAATTTATCATGGAGAAGGTGTTGGTCATCAAGAGATCAAATATTACATGAAACGATTTGCGAATGTCTATCGCACACCAAACTTTTGTGGCGTCGGCTCTTTGTGTAATGCCGCCCGCACCATGGGCGAAACCCTTACCTTTGGTAATTTGACAAAACCCGATATCCCCAATTCGAGTTTTCTAATCATTTGGGGGGGAAATCCATATGTTTCCCATGAACCGTATCCACCCTCTGATCTTGCAAAATTCAAGAAGAGGGGTGGAAAGCTCGTGGTGGTAGATCCCAGAAAGACTGAAACCGCTTCTAAGGCAGATATCTACTTGCCGATTAAGCCGGGGCAAGATGAAAACCTCGTCCTGAATATTTTACACGTCATATTCTGTGAGGGACTTTGGGATAAAACTTTCACCCAAAAATGGGTGCCCGATTTTGAGCGGTTTTATCAAGCTGTAATCGAAGAACGGTTTTCACCAGAAAAGGGAGCAGCATTGACCGGTATCTCATCCGATGTGGTTCGACAAGTTGCAATATTATACGCCAAAAGCAAATCCGCCGGCATATTTACCGGAAATGGTCTGGAGCACCATAACCATGGGGTCAATACCACCCGTCTGTTGGCCATTCTCAAGGCAGTGAGCGGCAATTTAGACATCCCGGGTGGTGACATTTTTACACCCAGGCCAGCATTAAAGGATATAACATCCCCTCTGCCCGAGCCATCCGCAGCTCCCATAGGGTCGGCAAAATATGCTCTGTTTTGCCAGGCACGCAGGGAAGCCCATGCACTTAGTCTTCCCGCGGCAATTATCAAAGAAAAGCCCTATCCCATCAAGGGGATGATTATTGCTGGGGGCAACCCATCTTTAGAATGGCCTCAAAGTAGCCTTACCCGAGAGGCGCTGCAACGCCTGGAATTTCTCCTTGTCATTGATATCGTTCGTTCCCCGGAATGCCGATATGCCGATGTGGTTCTTCCAGCCTGCACATTTTTAGAGCGCGACGAGCATCGCGTAAATGTTTATCAAAACTTGCCTCATATTACTCTGAGGAGGAAGGTGGTTGACCACCCGGTTCACGGTTTGCCGGATCAGATGATCTGGTTTAAATTAGCGCAGCATATGGGATTTGGCGAATTTTTTCCTTGGAAAAGCTGCGAAGAGGGGATCGATTATTTGCTGAGTGAATCAGGTATTACGCTTCAGGATCTGATTGCTAATGGGGGTGTTCATCAATACGCCGAAAGGACATTTAGGAAGTACGAGCACAATGGGTTTAATACCCCATCAGGTAAAATAGAGATTTATCCGCAAAAGCTTAAAGATCTTGGATTGGATTTTTCTCCCATCAGAGAGGAAATCCTCAAACGCCGCGATGAATATGATGATTTTCCGCTTATGCTCATCACGGGGGGCAATCTTTTAAGTTACACTCACTGGCAATATCGCTATATCCCTAAACTTCATAAAATGTATCCTGATCCCATCTTCGAAATCCATCCCGATACCGCCCGACTTTACAAATTATCGAATAATGAGATAGCAGAAGTGAACACCTCATACGGAAGGATAAAGCTCAAGTCGCTTATAACTACCAGAATTCAACCTGGTGCCATACATGTTCCCCAGGGCTGGGAAGAGGCGAATGTCAATGAATTAACCGGCCAGGAAGGTTTTGATCCAATTTCGGGATTTCCTAACCTCAAATCGGTAAGATGCAATATCCGAAAATTGTGATCAAGTTGACCATATTGCCCCGTCTTGCCGTCATTGATTATTTTATCGCTAACATATCATCCATCATCTTTGCCGCTATCGAGCCAAATTCTGCATCATTAATATGATGATCCGTCTCTTGAAATTCAATCATGGGGCTGAGTTTTTCGCGCAACTGCTGCACGAAAAACCGGTTCATGGGTGGGTCGTATAGTGGGCCGCCATCGCGATCGGCCTCGGACCACCCCTGCAGGGGTATCAATACTTTTACATGGGGCGCATCTTTGTTTAATTTTTGTGCCAGTTGATCGGCCAGGGTTCGGGTTTCGTCTTTGTTGAGGCGGATCGCAGAGCGGAAATCATAAAAAAAGATCTGGCGATCCTGATATTGCGGTGGAATGCTGTCGCGCGTAAATTCTAAAACCGCGCAATCCAATCCACCCGGTACCACCAGGCGGGGAATGGACCGCCCGGGGACGGGTTCGAAGCGCTGCGGCCCGATATCACCGCAGTAGCCGTGCAGCAGATGATCGGCCAGTTCGTGCGTGGCGAAATCCAGAATGCCGTCAAAATAACCTTCGGCGGCCAGTTCCTCCATGGCCATTCCACCGATACCGTTGGCATGGAATGGCACCACCTCGTAACCCCTTCGCTCCAATGCCTTCCGGGTGGCCTCGGCACCGGCGGTGATAAATCCAAAAAAAGGCAGGGCGATTCGTTTTTTGGTTACATCCGGATTCCAGCCGGCCCGGACCATGCCACTGATGCCGGCTGCGGCCACAGCCAGGATGCGCCCAGAGATGCTGTTGACGCCCAGCAGGTCGGCTACACTGTGGATCATGGCAATGTCCTTGGTGCCGACGGTTTTGGCCATGTTGCGCGACGCTACCGTGGAAACCATCACCTTTGGTACCCCTAAAGGCAGCTCGTGCATGATGGATGTGCCGATATGCGTGCCGGTGCCGCCGCCGGCGGAGATCATTCCGGCGATTTTATTTTGCTCATACAATTCCTTTATTTTGTCTCCCGCAGCATCGATCATGGCGGCAATTGCCATGTCTCTGCGTTCTCGCACATCCGGGTTGCTGGCGATAACAGTATCGAATAAATCCAGATCAACCGCTGCCGGGGATGGGCCCGCTGTGCCGACGTTAATCGTCACGGTGTTAAGGCCGTGATGTTCGATGCGTTCTTTCAAAAAGAAATGCTCCTCGGCCTTGGAATCAAAAGTGCCCACCACCGCAACTACAAGTTTTTTCTCCATTTTATTCCTTTAAGGATAAGGTTATTTGTTATGAGTTATTCGAAAAATCGACATTTCCAAATTCACTAACAACCAATAACCAACAACATTTGGTCTAAGCTTTGGTTAGACCAAAGAACCCATCCTTATGCCAGACAAGTGGCGCTTTACCGCTATCGTTCTGGTTGACAACGCGGCCCATGAAAAGACGGTATCCCTGAATTTCTTTGGAGCTTTCGACGTCACATTCCATCCAGGCGGCTGCACCTTCAGGGATCAGGGCCGCACTGCCGGTGCCAGGAGAAGCCGCAATGCCAAAACGCTCGAACTTGTCGCTGTCTTCGCCTTTGGCACTGCCCACCTGTATGGCCAATTTTTCCTGGTCGGCTCCTGCGATGACCAGTGTAAATTTTCCGGATTGCGTGATGAGCTTTTCGGTCAGGTGGTCTTTGGCCACGCTGATAACCAGCAAAGGCTCTTTTTCCGATACGAACATGGCCGTTGCGGTCATGATATCTTTTTTATCTTCATGGGCAGTACTGACGAATACAACTGAACACGGTAACCAGTAGAATACATTGTTTTCATTGCTCATGGTCGCAAACCTCCTTTATTCATTGTCGTTTTTTCGATAAACTATTTTCTTACATAATATAGCTGAAACTGTAAACTGCAAATTATTTGACTTAATTTCTTTTCGCTGTTTTAATTTTAGGCAGTCATCATATTAGCAGGTGGCGCTTATCCAACAATTTGAATTTTCATAATGAAAAAATGGATAAAAATTGAACGCATTCCGGGGGTACTGGCCTCGGCCTATGAAAAAGGCTCCCGCATGGTCATTTACAGCTACTACCGGCATGTGGCCGAGGAGATCGCTGCCCATCTTCCGGGTGACGCCATCCTGGATATCGGCACCGGACCGGGATATCTGCCGATTGAAATCGCCAAAAGATCTGCGACCGTTCGCATTATCGGGATTGATTTAAGCCGCAAGCTATTGGATATGGCGCGCTCAAATGCCGCCAAAGCGGGCCTGTCAGATCGATTGACGTTTCAGCTCGGCGACGCCGGCTGCATTGATTTTGAGGATGCTTCCTTTGATATGGTGATCAGCACGGGAATGCTGCATTCGCTCAAGGATCCGGTCAAGGTTATCCAGGAAATGTACCGTGTCTTGAAAGCGGGCGGAGAAGCCTGGATTTTTGATCCGGCCCGGGTGAGTAATGCGGTAGACCGCAAAAAATGGAAAGCATCCCTCAATTTGCGGGAACGATTTTTTCTGAAACTGTTTCAGCTGTCGGGTTTACACAAACCGATTAAAACCTACTCGCGCGAAGAAGCGATAGCACTGATCGAACAAACCGATTTCAAAGACTACCGGATCGATGCGCGTGACAACGAAATCAGAATTAAACTAAAGAAGGCATAAAGCATAAGGCGCAAGGCGAATGGCTCAAGGTAGAAGGCAAAAGGGCTTAGACAAAAATGACAATTTTTGTTCAGAATCATCCCAAATATCCTATACCTTACGCCCTGAGCCTTATGCCGTGTGCCGTTTTTTTGGTGGAGTTGGTTATGCATAAATATCAACAAATCTATGAATTTGCGGCCTCTGCCGGTGCGTTCGAAGGCTATGTTTATCGCCGGTCAAAAAATGATATGGATGCCACAGCGCTGACCAATTGGGTCGATAATCTGGTTGGGGCCTACCGTCATTTACCGGCAGACGTCGTTGGCGCATGTCAATCGGCCTGCAATCAGACCCTGGGCAGGGCCATTAAATCCCTTATGGCTGAATTCGGTCAGGATCATCCGCTTGTCGGCAAGTTGCAAAACATCGTAAAAGGCGAATTACCGGATTCCCCTGATGATTTTCAGAAAGAGAAGTGGTTTCAGGGTTAAAGAAATCGGCGGAATGAAAAATTGGAATTAGAAATTAACCACGAAAGCACGAAAAGAAGGAAAACACGGAAATAAGCAAAAATTTCGTGCTTTTTCGATTTCGTGTTTTTGTGGTGAATATTTCGCTTGGATATGTTTATAGAGTAAACGTTTATTGCTTATCAGGATTCTAATGGAGAAGCACTTTGGAAATAATGGGGAAAATCGTCAGCGGCGCAGGGCAGGGCGTCTATTTTACACAGATCGACTGGGTACGACAGCAGTGTGATGCAAAATTGGGCTTTAAGCCATTTCCCGGGACCCTGAATTTGGAGATAGCGTCAGACGATCTTGCCGTTATTGCCTCGCTGGATCAAAAAAAGGGGATTGAATTGATTTCACCCGATCCAACCTTCTGTAATGCCAAAACATTTCCGGTGCGGCTCGGAAAAATCGACGCTGCCATCATCGTGCCAGAAGAAAAGGTCAGGATTCACGCTGAGAGCATCATCGAGATAATTGCACCGTTGAATATCAAAGCAGCCCTCAATGTTAAGGATGGCGATTCGCTAAACATTGTCCTATTGGAAGAGTGAACATGTCGCCCAAAAGAAAGCTAAACGTGGCAGCAGTTATTTTCGATTTGGACGGAACCTTGATCGATTCGATTGACATCTATTTTAGAATCGTCGAAAGGGCCCTGGAGCGACTCGGCCTGCCGCCCGTTTCGCGCAGCAAAATCCTGGCGGCTGCGGAAAGCGAAGATTTCAAATGGGAACTCGTTTTGCCCCGGGAAGTCCAGCACCGCCAGGCAAACATTATCGATGAAGCCTGGGGCGTCGTCAATGAAATCGCACCGCAGATGTTTGCCGATGATCTCGATATCATTCAGGGAGCGGATGGTGCACTTAAAATGGTGTCGGCAAAGGGGTTGAAGATCGGGCTGGTCACCTCGACTCAAAAGCATTATCTGCCGACCAAGCTGCTGCCCTTAAAGAATGCCGGTGTTGCCGGCCTCTTTGAGATCGTCGTTACATCTGATGATGTTGATAAAAGAAAGCCGGCCCCGGATCCGCTCATCATGTGTGCTCAACGACTTGCGCTTAGACCGGCCAAATGTGTTTACGTGGGGGATACAGCTACGGACATGCAGGCGGGCAAAGCAGCGGGCATGCAAACCATCGGCGTACTGACCGGATTTGATGATTACGATGCCCTGCACAATGAACAGCCGGATGCCATTATCGACAGTATCCGCAATCTCAACGATGTCCTTGCCATTTAATGGCGATATTTACGAGGCGCTGCCAGCCAGATAAAAAAACAGGAAAGCAACATAACAACAATTACCAGGATAAATGCCAGCCGATAGTTCTGGGTTTGGTCAAAGATAAAACCGGCCACCCATGCACCGAAGGCACCTGCGATGCCAATGCCGGCTTCCACAAATCCATAGATAAGACCAAAAATTTTGCCTTTAAATAGATCTGCCGAAGTTGACATAAACATTGGCGCCGTCGCTCCCCATCCGATCCCAAAAAATACGAAATAGCTGATTGTTAGGATATTTGAGGCATAGATCTCAAATAAAAGCAACGAGCCCACACCGATGCTGGCGCATCCAATACCCAGCTTATAGGTAAGCTCACATCCAAATAATGTGAAACAAAGGGCCGTTGTAGGATATTCGCCGCTGGTGAAATGCATTCGCATTCACGAGCGAGCGCCTGCTGGCAACCATCGTGCATATCGTTTGACAATGGGCCCAAAAGGAATTAAACACAATAAGAATAAACACGCTACACCGAGAAAATGCACAGGAAATTTGGTCTGAAACTGATCAATTTGTTGGAAGGAGGTGATCAAAGACGATCCTGTTTGGCTAGAAAAATGTGCTCTTTAACTCTTTTAAATGAAGGAGTTCAGCCACCATGAATAAAAAATCTTTGTTGATGTCTCTATCTGCAGCCGCGATCATTATTTTCCCCCTTGCATTTCTAAACCTGAACCCGCCGGCATTTTCCGCAGAAGTTATAAAGCTAAAAATGGCCAATTACTTTCCGCCACCGGCTCCGCATTCCAAGATTTGTGAAGACTTCATTGCCGATGTTGAAGAAAGAACCAATGGCAGGGTTAAAATTCAATACTTTGCCGGCGGATCTCTGCTGAAGGCACCCCAGATGTATGAGGGTGTCGTTACCGGCATATCTGATATCGGCCTGGCCCATGTCGAGTACACACCGGGACGCTTTCCGGTTACGGAAGTGTGTGATCTGCCCTTGGGATTTCCCAGCGGCTGGGTTGCCAATCAGGTTGTCAACGATTTTTATCACCATTTCAAGCCCAAGGAATGGGATAACGTGCACATTCTGTGGATGCACGCCAGCAATCCCAATGTCGTTATTTCAAAGAAAGCGGTGCGGTCCCTTGCAGATATGAAAGGGTTAACCATCAGGGCGCCGGGCCGGGTGGGCAACACCATCAAGGCGTTGGGCGCAACCCCGGCACCGACCCCCATTATGGAAGTCTATGACGGAATTGCCAAGGGCGTTCTCGATGGCGTCAATACCCCCTATGAAACGCTTCGATCTTTCCGTTTCGCCGAAGTCGCCAAATATGTGACCACCAGCTGGCAGGTCGGCAACCTTTATACCTTCTATGTCGCCATGAACAAAGATAAGTATAATTCCCTGCCGCCGGATATCAAGCAGATCTTCGATGAGCTCTGCGGGGTCTACCGCGAGCGTATGGCGTTGATGTGGAATTCCATCGATTTTGCCGGGAAAAATTTTGCCGAGGAAAAAGGTGCAGAATTTATTGATTTGAATCCCGCCGAAGTCGACACATGGAAAAAAGCCACAGCGCCGGTCATCGAAGATTATGTCAAAATGATGGTGGCTGACGGTCATTCTGAATCAGATGTCAGAGGCTGGTTGTCCTATCTGGATGAGCGGATCAAATATTGGACCGACAAACAGATAAAACTGTTTATTAAATCGCCAACCGGACCTCCGGAAATGAGGCCTTAGCGCCGATCATTCCGGGCCTGCGATAACAGTGAGGATGCAATGCCGTATCACCCGCGTTTGATGGCGTCCCGCATCTGCGGGACGACATCTTCCTTTGTCCTTGATCAGCTGATGGTTACCGGAGCATTTCGAAACCCATGACCTTCCTGGAAAAATTTGATAGATTTAACCGGCGGCTAAGCGGCGGTTTTGAAATCATCGGTCTGGGGGGGCTCCTGGTGATGATGGTGATCACCTGCCTCGATGTTTTTGGCGGCAAATTTTTTCGCACCCCGGTTTACGGCGCTTTGGACATTGTCATGCTTTGCCAGCTGGTGGCCATTTCCTTTGCCACCGCTTATGCGCTGATTATCGGCCGGCATGTCAGTGTTGAGTTTTTTACGGCTTTGCTGCCCGAACGCCTTCAGGCACTCATTGATGCCGTCATTTCTTTTTTCGGTCTGATTTTTTACGTTCTGATCGTATGGCGTTTAATCGTATATGGTCACTCTCTCCAAATTGGTGGAGAGGTCAGCGCGACAATACGTATCCCGCTTTATCCGTTTGCCTATGGTATTGCGATGGCCGGCGTTCCCGTCGCCTTGGTTTTGTTGGCACAAATCCTAAAGGCAATCGTCAGGATGGTGACCAAATGAGCGCTGTGGTCACAGGTCTCGTGGGCATCGTTATTTTACTGCTCCTCTTTTTATTAAGGATGCCGGTCGGATTTGCGATGGGATTTGTCGGCGTGGTCGGGTTTGCTTATCTGGCAGACCCCGGGCCGGCTCTCAGTTTGCTGGCCCAGGATATCTTTGAGCAATTCTCCTCCTATCCTTTGAGTGTTATTCCGATGTTCATTTTGATGGGAACCTTTGCCTTTGCTTCCGGAATTAGCAGACGACTTTACAGGACGACATACACCTGGGTGGGGGGTATTCGGGGAGGATTGACGATTGCCACCGTTCTTGCCTGTGCCGGATTTGCGGCCATCTGCGGCTCAACCGCTGCCACGGCCGCAACCATGGGCAAAATCGCGCTGCCGGAAATGAAAAAGTATAAGTACAACAACACTCTGGCAACCGGCACGGTGGCGGCGTCGGGAACCCTGGGTATTTTAATTCCACCGAGCACTATTCTGATTGTTTACGGCATTTTAACCGAAGAATCCATTGGCAAGCTGTTTATCGCCGGGGTCTTGCCCGGGATTATGCTGAGCCTGGCCTTTGTGGCAGTCGTTGCGATTCTATGCCTGCGCAATCCACAGCTGGGGCCACCCGGCACACCCACCAGCTTCAAGCAAAAAGTGAGAGCCGTCAATGGCATTATCGAAGCCATTATTTTGTTTGTGTTAACCATCGGCGGGCTTTTTCTGGGCTGGTTTAGCCCCACTCAGGCGGGTGCCATCGGCGCTGGCGGTGCCCTGGTAATCGGCCTGGTACGCCGGCAACTGACCTGGAGAAACTTTTTTGAAGCCGGAAAAGAAGGCCTGCGCACATCCTGCATGGTGCTGATTATTATCACCGGGGCGACGGTTTTCGGCCACTTTATGGCCATCTCCACCATCCCGTTTGCCCTGGCGGATTGGATCAAGAGCCTGCCGATACCACCGATGGCGCTAATGGGCGTCATTATTTTTCTTTATTTTATCGGCGGATTTTTCATGGACTCCATGGCCCTTGTGGTGGTGACGATCCCAATCTTTTTTCCGGTGGTGATGCAACTGGGGTATGATCCCATCTGGTTTGGCGTCATTATTGTGTTGGTCGCGGAGATGGGGGTCATCACGCCGCCGGTGGGCGTTAATGTGTTTGTAATCAAAGGCATTGCGCCGGATGTCCCCCTGCATGTCATTTTTAGAGGCATCTTCCCCTTTCTAATCGCACTGATTATGATGACCGCGCTGCTATTGGCTTTTCCGGGGATTGCGGTTTTTTTGCCGAACCTCATCACATATTAAGCTTATCCCCAAACACGCATCTCTTTACCAGTGTATATCAATTGAGTCTTACAAAATTTATTTTTTTATTTTCGAATCCTTTCGCGCCTACCATCCTGAGCTGCCAGCTCGGTCAGGCCGCCCTGGCCGAATTTTTTAAGCTTTACACCGCCGGACAGTTTTGGGAAATCCCCCATGATGCACAGCTCATCGGGCAGTTTATGGGGCGCAATCTTATCTTGTAAAAATTCCCGGATTTCTCTTAATGTCAGGGTTTCATCATCAAACGGTATGACGCACGCGCAAATGGATTCCCCCAGCACCGGATTGGGTGTTGCCACCACGGCCACCTGTTCGACTTTGGGGTGATCGATGATCAATGATTCCAGCTCGTAAGGGTAGATTTTATAACCACCGCGGTTGATCAGGTCTTTGGTGCGCCCGTAAATTTTAAAGTAGCCGTTTTCATCTCTGGAAGCCAGGTCGCCCATAAAAAGCCAGCCCTCCACAATCTGTTTGGCTGTTTCTGCCGGGTTTTTCCAGTAGCCTTGCATGACATGCCATCCGCGAATCGTCAATTCGCCGATTTCACCGTCCGGCAAAGGTTTCTGTGTGACGGGCTCCACCACCTGCATCTGAGTGCCTTCTATGGGAAGGCCGACATATTTTTCGCGAACGTCAAGCGCGGAAGGGTATGGGCACATGGTTGCCAGTCCCGGTCCAACTTCGGTAGCGCCCCAGAAGGAGGTCAGATAGACACCCATCTCTTTTTGCACCCGCGTGATCAAACCCTCGGGTGCAATCATGCCGGCGATCAGCCCGGCGCGCAGGGAGCTCAGATTGTAATCGGGTCTGCTTTTATGATTGAGTTCAAGAATATAGTGGGGCGGCGCGCCCATTTGTAACGTGATTTTCTCGCGTTCAATTAGCTGAAAAGCGCGCTCAACCTCAAATTTATCCATCAGCACCAGAGTGGCTTGCAGCAAAATGGGCTGAACCAGAACCGAACCGCAGCCGTAGGAATGGCTCATGGGCAAAATACCGATAAAAATATCATCGGCAGATGCACCGGTACCCAGGGCATATTCCCGGCCGGCCCTCACAGCAGCATAGTGTCTGATCATCGCACCTTTGGGCCGTCCGGTGGTGCCGGAAGTATACAGCAACATGCCCAGATCTTTCTGATAATCAATGGAAACAGCCGGCAATGCTTTGCCTCTGTTGCTGTCAATAAAGTGGTCATAATCGATCACAGCAGTCCCCTGCCCGCTGCCGGCCACCAGAATATGTTCAAGTTCGGGCAACCTGGTTTTTTGAATTTCAGCAAGATAATCGTAACCGTCCCACTGGTTGAAAATAAACAGCCCTTTGGCTTCTGAATTTTTAAGGATGAATTCGGCCTCGTGCACGCGATAAAGCGCGTTAATCCAGACGACCACAACCCCGATCTTTTGCAGGGCGTAAAAAGCAGTGACGAGCTCCACACAGTTTTTCATGTAGATGGCCACCCGGTCGCCTTTTTCAAAACCCAGTCCTGCCAGGCCGGCTGCCAGCGCATCAGCCCCCGCATTAAGCTCCGCATAGGTTGTGCGCCTTTCACCGTCTACAATCGCGACTTTATCCGGGGACTCAGCCGCTGATTTTTCCAGAATTTGTCCCAGTGTTAAGTTTTCTATGTTCACCATACCGGATTCTTTTGGTACTTTATATAAAAGGTTTCAGGTGTCAGGTGTCAGGTTTCAGGGACGAAGAGAAGGGCTGACACCTGAGGCCTGAACACCGATAAAAAGTTTTTACCTTGCACTAAAACCTATTTAATTGTGACTTCGACAAAAATGGAGACGAAGTGAGTTTACATATTTCTCCGGTATTGCCCGCCGACTTCATAAAGCGCCTGCGTGATCTGGCCCAGGCTGCAGGTTCGCACGGCCTCCATCAGTTCAGCGAAAATGTTGTCGCCGGACAGCGCAACTTTTTGCAGCCGCTCCAGGGCAGCCGGGGCCTCCTTTGCGTGGCGCTTTTTAAAGTCCGCCAGCCGCTTGAGCTGTGATTGTTTTTCGGCTTCGGTGGCACGCGCCAGTTCGACCGCCTCGCTGAGCTGCTCTCCGGCAGCATGTGGATCTCGAAAGGTATTGACCCCGATGATAGGCAGCGCACCGGTATGCTTGAGGGTCTCATAGTAAATCGATTCTTCCTGAATTTTGCTGCGCTGATAACCGGTTTCCATGGCTCCCAGGACACCACCGCGTTCGGTAATGCGGTCGAATTCCAACAGCACGGCCTCTTCCACCAGGCGTGTCAGTTCTTCGAAGATGAAGCTGCCCTGGTTCATGTTCTCATTTTTGGTCAGTCCCCATTCACGATTAATGATCAATTGAATGGCAAGCGCTCGTCTGACCGACTCTGCGCTGGGGGTGGTGATGGCTTCATCGAAGGCATTGGTATGCAGGCTGTTACAGTTATCGTAGATAGCACATAATGCCTGCAGGGTCGTGCGTATGTCGTTGAACTGGATATCCTGGCTGTGCAGGGAACGACCGGAGGTTTGAATATGATATTTGAGCATCTGTGAGCGTTCGGACCCGCCGTATTTGTCACGCATGGCAATCGCCCAGATTCGCCGGGCCACGCGCCCGATCACATTGTATTCCGGATCCAGCCCATTGGAGAAGAAAAAGGAAAGATTGGGCGCGAAACTGTCAATAGGCATTTCCCTGGAAAGATAGTACTCCACATAGGTAAACCCATTGGCCAGGGTCAGCGCCAGCTGGGTGATCGGGTTGGCGCCGGCCTCGGCGATATGATAGCCGGATATCGATACGGAGTAAAAATTGCGAACATGATTGTCGATAAAATACTGTTGAATATCGCCCATCATTTTTAGGGCAAAATCGATGGAAAAAATGCAGGTATTTTGCCCCTGGTCTTCTTTAAGAATGTCGGCTTGAACCGTGCCGCGGACGTTGGACAGAACGTCGGCGCGTATTTTTTGATATTGTTCTTCGGAAGGTGCCTTGCCGTTATCCGCCGTGAATTTGTCGATCTGCTGATCGATGGCTGTGTTCAGAAACATGGCCAGCATAATGGGTGCCGGACCGTTGATGGTCATCGAAACCGATGTATTGGGTGCGCACAGATCAAATCCATCATAAAGCATTTTGACATCATCCAGGGTGCAGATGCTCACACCCGACGTGCCGACTTTGCCGTATATGTCCGGGCGAATATCCGGATCACATCCATACAAAGTGACCGAATCAAAGGCAGTTGACAGACGTTTGGCCTCATAATTGGCCGAAAGCATCTTAAAGCGCCGATTGGTGCGGGCCGGATCGCCTTCACCGGCAAACATACGGGTGGGGTCCTCATCCACACGCTTTAACGGAAACACCCCGGCTGTAAAAGGAAAGCGTCCGGATACATTTTCTTCCCGCAGCCAGCGATAAATTTCACCCGGGTCTTTAAACTTTGGCAGTTCAATCTTGGGTATGCGGGTATGCGATAAGGACTCGGTAAAAAGGGGCACCCTGATTTCACGATCGCGGACGCGGTAGACTAGTTCGTCTTCAGCGTAGATTGTCTGAATTTTTTCCCAGTTCTCAAGGGTTTGAATCGTTTCCGGATTCAGGGCCGCCTCGGCTGCCTTAATCTGCGCTTTAAAGGTGTCTATCAGTTGGCCGGTATCCCCCTTCAGATCGTCATTGCTGAGCGTGCCGGCAGATTCTTTCAAGTGCCAGACTTTCCTGATAGCTTCTGACTGCTCTGCGGTTTCCCGGTGGTATTCTCGGACATGATCGGCGATTTCGCTTAAATAACGGGTGCGTTCGGGCGGAATGATAATGGTTTTAGATGTCGAAGTGCGCGTCTCGGGTCTGGGCAAAGCGGAATTGAACTTTACACCGCTTTTCTCGGCGATGGCATCCATGATGGCATGATAAAGTGCCGTTACGCCATCATCGTTGAACTTGGATGCGATGGTTCCAAAGACCGGCATGTCTTCCGGTGATTGATCAAAGGCTTTGCGGTTGCGCTGGACCTGTTTGCGAACATCACGAACCGCATCCTCACCGCCTCTTTTTTCGAATTTATTGATAACCACCAGATCGGCGAAATCCAGCATGTCAATTTTTTCGAGTTGTGAGGCGGCGCCAAATTCACTGGTCATTACATAAATGGACAGGTCCACCATATCGACGATGCTGGAGTCACCCTGGCCGATGCCGGCCGTTTCGGCGATAATTAAGTCATAGCCGGCAGCCATAACGGATTCGATGGCTTCTCTGAAGACGGCGGGAATTTCTGTCTGGGATTGCCGGGTGGCCAGGGAACGTAAATATACCCTCGGATTGCCGATGGCATTCATACGGATTCGATCACCCAGCAGCGCGCCGCCGGTCTTGCGTCGGGAGGGATCGCAGCTGATGATGGCAATATGGATATCTTTACTATCGTGCAGTATGCGAAGAATCAGCTCGTCGGTCAATGATGATTTGCCGGCTCCGCCGGTGCCGGTTATGCCGATTACCGGTGCTTTACGCTGGCCGATTTTCTTTGTCAGCTCGGCGCGCAGGGCTGCCAGGTCTCCGTTTTCCTGGGCCTTGGCATATTCTGCCGCAGTTATCAGATTGGCAACCAGCAATTTGTTGTCCGGAGACAGATCATCAAATGGGAAGCCGCTTTTTTTGACCGTTGAGAAATCGATGGCCGCAACCATATGATTGATCATTCCCTGCAAGCCCAGTTGAGCACCGTCTTCAGGTGAGTAAATTTTGGTCACGCCGTACGATTCGAGCTCTGCAATCTCATCCGGTACGATCACACCGCCGCCGCCACCGAAAACCCTGATATGGGGTGCCCCTCGTTCCTTTAGAAGATCGACCATATATTTGAAAAATTCGATATGACCGCCCTGGTAACTGGACACCGCAATCCCCTGGGCATCCTCTTCAATGGCAGCGTCCACGATCTCTTGAACCGATCGATTATGTCCTAAATGGATGACTTCAACGCCGGTATCCTGCAGGATTCGGCGCATGATGTTAATGGCAGCATCATGGCCATCAAAAAGCGAGGTTGCTGTGACGACTCGAATGTAATTTTCGGGTTTGTATACTTCGACCTTAGCTGTCATTTTGCCTCCTTAATACCGATAAAAACCGCTTTTGCGATCAACGGTCAAGCGGGAGTCGAAACCAGAAGGGTTTTTAAAATGGCTTGACGTTTTATTTTCTGCCACCGGCATACATCCCCAGAATGATGCCGGTCTGAAGTTTGATATAATCTTCAATGCTGTAATGGCGGGCCAAATACCAGCGCCGGAAAGTCCACATATGTCCCAAGACGACCATATTGTGAGCTGCCAGCTCCAGGTTATTTTCTTTTAGGTTGACGAGATCGCCGGTTTTGGCGATGCGCGCCAGCGCTTTGACAAAAAGGCCGGTAATCCGCAGTTCATTCTCCAGAACGCGCTTTTGCCATTGAGACGGCAGGGATTGGGTTTCCTGATAAATCAACAGAATAAAATCACTCATCTGGTGGCACACCATAAAGTACTCATGGATAATTTTCACCAGGGCATCACGGCCGCCTTTTGCCTGGGACATGGCTGCACTAACGCCCCGTTCAACTTCTGCATGAATGGCTTCACACACCATATACAAAATGTCTTCTTTGGAGGCGAAATATTCATATAATGATCCAATCGAGAATCCCGCGGCCCGCGCAATCTGGCGGGTCGTCGTTTTGTGGAAACCTTTGTCGATAAACAGTTGAACGGCTGCATCCGCAATCTGGCGGCGGCGGCGTTTAACCAGATCCGGGTCCTTGACCTGGGTGGGTATATCTTTTGTTCGGGGCAGGTCCTGCATTTTAACCTTATGGAATCATTTTAAATTCAGCTATATTCAAACGGACATCCGCTTCCTGAACGAGCGCTCAATCAATAAATAACACGTCTCATTTTTGCTTGTCAAGTTTTTCGCAATACTCCTCCCGAGAACGATCTAACATACTATTATAATGTGAATTAAATAACATTGTAAAAATTGATTTGACTATTTTAAGAGAGGACTGAATGCGGAACCGGTGTACAAATAAAACCTTAGATGACCGAGCGCTCGATCATGATACTTTTTTCTCAAGCGTTCCGGATGGTTAAGCGCTGCAAACATGCGCGGCAGATCAAATTCGGGCTTAGGCAAATTGGAAATGGTACGGCAGTTCGGAAATAAAATTTGGGGAATATCAGGTCAACCTGCGGTCTTCCAGAGCCGGAAACTCCTGACGGATTGCATTGACCCGATCCGGGTCAATTTCGGCAGTCACAAAATCCTCTTCTTCAGAGCCCTCTGCCACCACCTGACCTATGGGATCGACGATCATGCTGTGGCCGGCGTATGTTTTGCCCTGATTGGCACCGGCGCAATTGCATGAAATCAGAAAGGCCAGATTTTCGTGCGCACGACAGCGGTTAAACAGTTTCCAGGCCGCGAGCCGCACGCGGGGCCAGGCGGAAGCCACCAAAAAGAAAGCAGCCCCTTTATCGACCATGCGGCGATAAAGCTCGGGAAAGCGCAGATCATAACAGGTTGAAAGCCCGCTTCTGCCCCAGGGAGTGTCGACGACAACGATATCTTCACCGGGTTCAAGCAGGGTGGTTTCTTCAGATTGATAGCCAAACAGATGGATCTTACGATAACGTGCCGCAATCTGACCTTCGGGGTTTAATAAAATACTGGTGTTGTATAAATGGCCATTGTCATTTTCCACCATGCTGCCCATAAAAATATGACATCTCCGTTTGCGTGCTGCTTTTTGGAATTCTGTGACAATCGGGCCATTGATGGCCTCGCTGTCACGTTGGTAGCGATCAAAGCAGAAAAAGCCGCTAGGCCAGATTTCCGGCAACAGTATCAGGTCAACGGGTGGTGCCTCTTGGACCAGCCGGAGCGCATGCGCTACATTTTTTTCTTTGGGCTGATCAGACATCGCCAGCTGGATGCTTGTCACTCTCATAAGTTCATATGCAATGTTGGAATATTGGAATACTGGATAAATGGGTTTTGGAGAATTGGTTTACGGGATGAATGGAAAAATTCGGTTTGTCCAAAATTCAGAAAATGGATAACATCCTTTTTATACCCAACCTTCCATCATTTCATCATTCCACTATTCCATGTTTAAGATAAAGATAATTATTTTTGGAAATACGCTGCAGCCTTTTTCAGGGAAAGTTCCGGGATCGGGTTCTAACCGAATCGCTCTCTTAAGATGCGGTGCAGGATTTTTCCGGTGCCGGTGCGGGGCATGTCGTTTTCTCCGATGAAGATTACCTGTTTGGGGCACTTGTAGCCCGCCATCTTGCCCTTGCAGGTCTGGATAACGCTCTGTTCGTTTAAGTTGCTGTCATCAAAATCCGGTTTTCGAATGATGACGGCACTGACCCTTTCTCCCCATTTTTCATCGGGCAAACCGATGACCGCGCAGTCGAATACGCCCTCGATGTTGCCGACCACTTCCTCCACTTCGCTGGGATAGACATTTTCTCCGCCGGTAATGATCATGTTTTTTTTGCGATCGACCAGATAGTAAAAACCATCTTCATCCTGCCGGGCCATATCGCCGGCTGAGAAAAAACCGTGTTTAAACGATTCCTCAGTTTGCTCGGGCAGCTTGTAGTATTCATCAAACAGCATCGGGCCCCGCGAGTACAACTCGCCGATGTCTCCGGCAGGCACTTCCTTGCCGTCGACATCAAGGATTTTCAGAAAATCGGTACCGATGCATTCAAAGCCGATGGAGCCCAGTTTCGACATCTGATATTCGGGTTTTAAGATGGTGACCATGCCGGCTTCGGTCGACCCGTACGCTTCGTAAAGTTTGACGCCCGGGAAAAATTCCATGACGGCTTGTTTCATGCTTTTGCGGCCGGGAGCCGAAGAGCACAGCAGTTTGTGGATTGAGCCGACATCGCGCTTTTTGGCATCTTCGGGGGCATTGAGAATTAAGTTGTAATGGGTGGGAATCAAAGAAACAAATGTGATTTTTTCGGTTTCGATAATTCTGAGGATTTCTTCGGGCTTAAATTTTAAAGCCGGGTGAATATAAGCCGAGCCGCCGATATATAGAAATGTGAATGTGAAAAAGATGGAGTTGATATGGCATAGTGGCATGACATTCAGGCACACATCGTGTTCGTTAAAACCAAAGTCAACGGCATTGTGCAGATAGTAGGCAATATGAGATTCGTGAGAGCGAATAACGCCCTTGGGTTTGCCGGTGGTGCCGGAGGTGTAGATCAAGATCCAGGTGTCCTTGGGGACCACATTGGTGTCCGGTTCGGTATCTGCTGAAGCACTGACAAAATCTTCATATGGGCGATATCCGTCCCGGGGTTTGCCGACGATTATATAATTATTAGCGTCAACATTTTTTAGATCAAAACGAATGGGCTCCACAACGTGAGCAAACTGGTCGTGAACGACCATGGCCCTGGCGTCTGAGTTGTTGACAATATATTCCACTTCAGCAGACACGAGGCGAAAGTTAATGGGCACAATAATGATACCGGCTTTAGCGGTTGCCATAAACAGTTCACAGATTTCGATACAATTTTCCAGCAAGACCGCAACCTTATCACCTTTCTGCAAGCCGAGGGAGGTGAGGCTGTTGGCCAGTTTGTTAATACGGCTGTTCAATTGTGGATACGTAAATGCACGCGTTGCGTCTTTTAAGGCCACAGTCTCCGGAAATTTTTTGGCGTTAAGCTTTTGGATTTGACCCAGGTTCATCCAGTATCCCATCTTATCACCTCCATGGTCGCTAAATCATCATGTCATCTTTGGATGATTGTTGATTGTAGATTTTAATTTTAACTGGAGTAATGGAATGGTGGAATGTTGGAATGATGGGTAATTAGCATTCGATTGGGTTTTCCAAACCGGGTGCTTTGCACCCGGTTTCACCCGCAACAATCGGGGCACTGCGTGTCCCTGTCTTTTTGAGCGTTTGGCGCTAAAATCCAAGCCACCCGCTGTGCGAGGGGGGCGTTGACCCAGATGGTTTATTTGGTTTCGAATCCATTATTCCATCATGCCATTATTCCAAGATTCCTTTCATGCAAAGGTATAGCGCTCAACTCAGGGTTCTGAATTGAGCGATTGTCGAGGTTGCCGCAGCTACACGGCAGATGTCGATTCGCTATAGTCGCCTATGCGAAACGGCATCTAACACAGTAGATGCGGTGAGATCGGCAATCCCGAAGGGCTATAAATTTTAAAATAAAAACGAAAGAATTCCTCTAATATATTTTTAATTCCTTAAAATTTATAGCGCTCAACTCAGGACTGGTTTTCTTCAAGCTGTTCAATAAACGCCTCAACATTGGTTTTGGTCTGCTCATCTGAGATCAGCCGCAGATCATTGAGATCGGCGTTGATTGTTAAACTGGGAACACCGGTTTCCTTTTCAAGGCGCTGGGGCATCCCGTAGCGTGCGTTGGAATTGTTGGGGCAGCACTTTGAATCGTGATAGATAATGCCATCTATTTTAAAAATCTTCAGCATTTCTTTGATGTAAGTTTCCTTAAAATCGTCTGAGCGGACGATAAACAATTCCGTGTACGCACGTGCCATACTGTTAAAGGGGTCATCGGGATCGAAAGCGGAAAAAATCCAGCTATTGCAATAAGTGGATGCCAGAACAGTGGCATTTAAACCCGAAAACAATTCGGAATGATCTCTCAGCCGACCCCAGACTGGCATGCCGTCCCAGTAGAGACGATACTTTTCATTTTTCACAGCAGCGATATTATGTGTTACCCGGTCTTCTAATTCAACCAGCAATGTTCGATAATAATCATTTGCCTGCTGGGTACCCCTTAGGACAACTGCCGGTCCCATATGGATGGTCCCATCAAAGAAGGTAAAAGGGGAAGGCACGTTTCTAGCGGTGTCCAGAACCTTTTTCCACAGAATTGAACATTCCTTGGACAAAGCCACGGAGCGCTTGAGCTCATCCAACTCGAATTTATGGCCCGAGATATATTCTAAAGGCTTGATTAAATCCTTTAGCTGAATTGAAATTGAATCGATGTGGTTTTGGGTCACTTTGCCGACCCCGCGGTGGGTATGGATCCCGATCACCGGTACATCAAGCTTTTTAGCATACCAGGTAAACCAGTCCTGGACATCACGGCATTGGTTCGTGTTAAACACCAGCACATCCGGCTTGGGAACGCCCTCAATACCTTTATAAGATTTTGAAATGGGTGTTGTTTTACTTAGGTAAGCACCGATATCGGCTCTTAGATACGAACATATATCCGGCGAATAACCCTGTGCATCTGCAATCGGCAATAGATCGGTGGCCATGCGGCTGGCGCCCAGCATGGCTCCGTGATTTTCGGGGAA
>Ga0209536_100003091_pt1 | contig 26924 bp, 18 predicted proteins | sample DeeMarSeWOR28_12_FD_187461 | JGI IMG/M metagenome (GOLD analysis project Ga0209536, IMG submission 187461) | Marine sediment microbial communities from White Oak River estuary, North Carolina - WOR-2-8_12 (SPAdes) (version 2) | ecosystem: Environmental > Aquatic > Marine > Intertidal zone >... | reverse complement strand
GCCCCAGATGGTGGAGCTGGCCAAGCAGTGGAACACCAGCATCAACTTCTCCGTTTACAGCTCGCTACGCATCAACGACGAGAACGGGATCCCGCGGGAAGAGCAACTCAAGGACGTGCGCGAGGTGTTCCAGAAAGTCGTGGACATGAAGAAGGCGGGTTACCCGGTCTACAGCTCCGAGCGGGTCATGTGGAAGTACTTCCAGTTCTTCACCGACCGCGGCATCCCGGGCTGTGAGGCGGGCCGCCGCTTCCTGGTCATCAACCCCGACGGCGCCCTCACGCCCTGCGCCATGGTCTGGGCCAAGTACAATTCGCAGCGCGATATGCTGCGCGAGTTCACCCCCAACAACACCTGCGAGCAGTGCTACATATCGACGAGGGCGAACACCGAGAAGACCTTTGCCGACTTCGTCGCCGACAACTGGGGGATGCTCGTGAAGCAGGTGTTTGGTAGGGGCAAGAATGGTGCGTTGCTCACAGCCGAGCCAGGCATCGCGGACATCGCACCAGCCACCGGTGCAAATACGGAAGAGAAGCCAAGACAGCAATCCGCCGCTCAGTAGCCGGCTGCAAATCGGCTAGCCAACGGTCGCCGGCCCGTCATTGGAATCGATGACGAGTCGGTGCTTCCTGTTCAGGTAGTCGTCCACCACGGCGCCAATCTGAAGAACCGCCCCCCTGATCTTCTCGTCCTCCGAAGGTTCGGGCCGTGTCGGTATGGCCTCCAAATTCAGGTTAACGACGTATGGGGAAATGTCGTCGACCTTCCCACTCGGTAGGGTCGAGGGCACAGAGGTGGAAGAGACATCCTTTCTTGAACCCAGATAGGCCGGTCCATCCGGTGCGATCAGTATGTAGGCGCGATGAATGACGACGTACTCGATCTCCCGCTGCCCTTCGTGTCGTGTCAGGCAATCGGGCGGGACGTACTGATAGGCAAGATTCGGCCAGGCGTTAGCGTTCTCGGGTAGTCGATCGGTCTTGTACAACGTTATCCCAGTCGCCTGGTCCTTCAGCGCGTTCTTGACGATAACGTTGGGGAATCGTGAGGTGTGATCGTAGTCGACCAGGTCCGATTCGTCGTACACCCGCTGGGGAACTTTGACTTGCACCCGTTCCGGGAATCTCGAAGAGTAGCGTTCGACCTCCTGATCCAGGCGTCCCTTCTGGCGAACCAAAGATCTCAGCGGACAATCCCAACTCCTGGCACTTACGTAGAGCGTTCCCGCAGCTTCCAGATCGATGGTCGGCTCAGAGAATTCGCGGTGAGGAGAGGTGAATGCCGGTTCCTCGCGTATTTCAAATGAGATGCCCTGGCGCGCAGCAATGTCGCGCCACGCAATCTCGAGGTCTTGCGGGAAGAAAGCCTTCCGACTGTATGGGAAGAAGACAATGCGCGAGTAGCCCCGGGTGGCTGCATAGTCGACCAGGTTGATGGCCACGGGGTCGCCTTCCGGGAACACCTGCAATCTGCTCGAGCGAAAGCCGGCATTGAAATTACTCTCTACGAAATGGACCCCACCCGCGGAAAGCAGGAGGTCCAGTCCCGACAGCGCGCAGCTCGCTACGCGCTTTCGTTTCGAGATGAACACGGGGCCATAACTGGGATCGATGGGAATGTCGGACACGTGACGATAGATCAGCTCGGCCGAGTCGACATCTGCATAGGCCCACTGTGCACGGATAAAGGATGTTCTTGAGAGCACCGTATAACGAGTCGCCTCCACCCAAGTTCTGACGACTCGATCATGGACCATGGTCAGCCTGCGACCCCACAGGTACAGTCGCTTCCCCACGGCCCCTTTCAACTTGCCCGTCGCCCTCGGGGAGCTCCATCTCACTCCGCGATGTCTTAGTCGACAGCCGAGGTGAAAGACAGGGCTCCGAGACCACCAGTGAAGCCTGTCGGAAGACCTGAAGTTCCCCTCTTGATGGTATAGAAAGGCGGCGTCAGCCAGCGCCGCCTGGAATTCCTCTGGCAGCTCGCCGAACGGGCCCAGGTTCTCCTCCGGCGCTGACCAGAAGTCGCGGAGCTCTTCAACCGTGCACCGCGCTTTCTTGAGCAGCGTCGCGATGCGGCGCTTCGCTTCTCGGCCGCTGATGCGCGCCGGACAGTCTAAGCATGCGCGTAACAACTCGGCCTTGATCACTTGGGCTTCGTCACGATTCATTTGAGCTCAACCGAGAGCATCGCCACGGCAAGCGGCAGCGCAATCACCACTGGCAGCACTCTCCGACCCCGCCTTTTGTCTCAGGACAGTTCGCCGGCCATAACTCGTGCATGTGGGACAAGATGCAATCGGCGTAGGCCGTCTCACCGAGCTGTGCCGTGAGCTTCGAAGCCCACCGGATATTCATCTCGATCAATACAGGGCCTTCGTCCGTGAGCGCGACATCCCATCCGACTGAAGGGTAGTTCGAAAACCCTATCCCATGTACGGTCTTGCACAAGTCAACGGCCTCTTGCCAGAAAGGCAGCCGGAAACCCACCGCTTCAACCGAAGTCGTAGGATGCACCTTGATCTTCTCGTATGAACCATGCATGGCGCCGGCTTCGAGATGGCCCGTATTCGCGTTGACGAAATAGGCCACGCTACCCTGAATCGTGTTGTCGGACACCATGTCCTTCTTCGTTGGTACCCTAAGGTACGCGAGCGGTAGCAACTCGACTCGACCATCTGCGATGCGACACGTAGGCAACCTCAGGGTACACAGTGTGTTCCCACCAGAGAGTTTCCTTATGTCCTCGTGGCTGGTAATCAGCTCTTGAAGGAGGTAAGGAGCATCCAACGACCAGGCAGCAACATGATCGAATATGTCCTGTACGGTGGCGAGGCTTCCATCATCGGCCCTATAGAGGAGGCTGGACCCAGAGGGCTCGGGTGCGGGCCACCAGCGCTCGAAGTGACCCTTCCCTCCCGTCAGGGTCGCAGGCTTGCTGAGGAGCGGCCGGCCTCGGATAGGCTCGTGTTCCGAAACCTGACCGGAAACGAAACTCGCGTGAACGGGAACCGTTGGCCACCCGTTTTTCCGGCACGCTTCAAAGAGTTCGGTCTTGTCATGATGTTTTTGGTTGCGCGGTAGTTCTGGGTTCAACTTATGGCTTAGAAGGTAGCAGCTGCACCAAATGTGATAGTAATGAGGGATATGGAAGCGGGCACGGTCTCGCCTCTCGCAGTCGAACCACTGTCTCGAGACGATTCCGCTTCCATACTTGTAACCGTCAACCAACGAATCAAGAAACAGCGTCCATCGCGCCAGTGAGCCAGACGCACCCAGACGCTCTAGTTCCGTGCGAGCCAGCCTGGCGCAGTCCGGTATCGTGCGCAGGAACGGGTAGACGAACCAGCGGCGCACTCGGCGCGACACCAGGGCAGGCGTCGCCGACTCTTCGTTCGTCACAAGTGACTCGAGTCTGACATACAGCCGTAACTGGCTCAATCGAAGCATGGCGGCTTGCGGGGCAGCCTTGACAAAGGCCAGGTCCCGAACAAGGAAAAGCGGCGCCCCAAGGCGCCACGGCCAGAGCGCGTAGGTCGAAAGCAGGAGGTAGTAGAACGGAAAGAGAACGAGGGCTCGCACAAGCGCCACGCCAAACCGCAAGAAATCGCTGATCATCTTCGACTGTCTATTTGTTCTCTTGCGCTCTCCCCTGAGGCGGGGTAGGGGACGCTACCGTCGCGTCGAGACGAGCGCTAGCGGGAGTCTTCGAGCGGCGTGAACGGGAGTTGGACCCAGAACGAGGAGCCCGACCCCACTTCGCTCTCTACCCAGATGTTTCCACCGGCCAGATGGGCCAACCTGTGGCAGATCGAAAGGCCCAGGCCTGCACCCGAGAAGCGGCGCTGACCGAAGCGCCGATCCGTGCTCCGGCGGAAAGCCACGAACAGGTCCTCGAGCTGCTTCTCGTCGATGCCCGGACCCGTGTCTTCCACCTGGACCAGCAGGTCGTGGCCCTTATCCTCGTACCGAACCAGGACACTTCCTTCGTCCGTGTACGTGATGGCATTGGCGACGAGGTTCTGGAGAATGCGGCGGAGGACTTCTTGATCGCCGACGCGTGCGCCCTGGCAGTTGAGCTCGAAGCGCAGCGTTATGTCCGCCTGATCCGCCAACGGCCGAGCGATGCGCTCCACCTCTTCGCTGAGCGCGTGTACCGAGAACGGAACCGATTCCAGCTGAAACTCGCCAGCCTCAAGGTTCCGCGAACTCAGCACATTGTCGACCAGAGTCAGCAGACTCAAAGCGCCGGTGAACATCAGACCCACCTGGTGCTTCTGCCCCTCCTCCAGCTCGCCCGACAGCCCAGAATAGAGGGCGTCAGCCAAGAAGAAGACCGAGGTCAGCGGAGACCGGAAGTCATGCATCACCTGAGCCATCAACTCGGTGCGGCGGCGTGACTCGTCGGAGAAGTACTGCTCGATGAGCGCACCCTCCGCTCCGATGAGAACCTCGAACATGCTCTCGATTTCGAGGCTGCTGTTGCCCGTGGCGCTCAAATAGGAGAGCACGACGGACATGAAGGACCTCTGTAGTCGCAGCAGCGACAGTAACGCCACCTGCGCGTCCTGCGGATCCTTGATGTTCTCGAACCCCTGGGGACGGTAGGCCGGCACATCGCTCAGCCGACCCTCACGTAGATCGGTCAGCGTCTCGAGGACACCGGTCTGTGATGCGATGGCTTGCTGCACGACTCCCGCAAGGAAGTCGCGGATTTGCTCGAGGGCGGGGTCGTCCTGGTGGGGTATGTCAGCCAAGAGTGCCCGGAGCGAGCCCTCCATGTGCTGACTCAGCATGTTCGGTTGCTCGGTTGGCGGTCTATCGATGTCCGAATTCAACGGTTCCACCGGAAGTCCGTCGGAAGTTTGATTGAGCATAGTTGGGCGCCGAGAAATATTGTTAACCCTTAGGCTTTCAGTACACTAGTCGTTCTCTAGCTCTTCTAGCTCCAATGCTTCCTCGACTTCTCCCATCAGCGCGCCGCGCGTCAGACCGTGCTTGCACATCAAGCGATAGAGCGTCGTACGGTCGATTTCGGCGCGCCGCGCAGCTTCGGACATATTCCCCGCTGTACTGGCGACCAGGTTGGCGAGGTATTCCCGCTCGAACTGCTCGACAAACTCGCCTTTCGCCTCGTGGAAGGGCGCCAACGTCATGCGCCCCACACGTGCAACCTCAACCTGGTGCTCGGAGCCGGAAACCGGGATGTCGCGCGCCTCGATCGGCGCGCCTGGCTCCGCCAGAACGGTGAGGTGCTCGATAACGTTCTGCAGCTCCCGAACGTTCCCAGCCCACTCCTGACCCACCAGCAACTCCACCGCGCTCTCGGAGAAGTGCGGCACGTCCTGCGCTGCCCCTCGGTGGCGCTGCCAATAGCGCGACAGGAAATTGTTCGCCAGGACCGGAATATCTTCAGGACGTTCGCGTAACGGAGTTAAGTGAATCGGGACTACTTTCAGACGATAGAACAGGTCGGGCCGTAGTATGCCCTCTTTCAGCGCATCCTCGGGATCCCGATTGGTCGCCGATATGAACCGGACGTCCACCACCGCGTCCTCGACCTCGCTGCCCAGGCGGCGAACGACGCCATCCTGTACCACGCGCAGCAGCTTCGTCTGCAGTACCGGCGACATCTCGCCGATCTCGTCCAGGAAAAGCGTCCCCTGGTGGGCCGTCTCCAACATGCCGCGCTTGTCCCGCACCGCGCCGGTGAACGCGCCGCGGCGATAACCGAACATCTCTGACTCGAGCAGATTGTCCGGGAGCGCCGCGCAATTGACCGGCACGAACGCCCGCTTCGTCCGGCGACTGTTCTCGTGAATGAATCGGGCGATCAGCTCCTTGCCGGTCCCGCTCTCACCAGTGATGAACACCGAGGCATCGGTTGGCGCGGCCCGCAGGGCCGCCTCCAGAGCATCCCTCAGACCTTTCGAGACTCCAAGGAGCTTGGTCTCTCCCGGGCTGGCGGCCTGAACCGCCCGGGTCGCCCGGTTGCGGATCTCGCGGCCCGCATGGATGCGGAACGCAGCTCGGCCGAGAAGCACGCTGAGTTGGACGGCTGAAAACGGCTTGGGTAGGTAATCCCAGGCTCCGGCACGCATCGACTCGATGCCCGAGTCGACGGACGCGCGGCCCGTGATGATCACCGCAAGAATGTCCGGTTGCTTCGCGCGGACCTGGCCCAACAACTCGATACCCGAGCTATCGCCCAGGTACAAGTCGATGAGCGCGACATCGAAAGTCCGAGTCGCCAGGAGCGAAAGGGCTTCCTCGGGTCGGCGCGCCGTCGTGCAGGTATAGCCTTCCGCCTTCAGCACGCTCGTGCAGCTGTCGAGCAGGGTTCGATCGTCGTCGACGACCAGGACCCGGATCGAGGCTTTCACCTCAGGCGACAAGCCGTCTTCTGTCAGGGTTGTCACGAACTCCTCGCCAGCGCCGGCGTCGTCGTGAACAGCAGTGGGTGCGTTCGAGCTCACAGGCCTTCTCCCAGTCGTATGGCCGGCAACCGGTCGAACCGGATCGCCGCTTTCTCCGGACAGCGCTGGATACTCTCGACATACCAGCGCGTCGGCCTGATCAGGCTGCAGACGGATATTCAGGAAATCTCTTTCGCCATCATACGCTGAGCGCGCATGCTATTGGCTCGCCGGCGATGCGTCTGAAGGCGGGTCGGTCACGGATCATTGGCGGGGGTTGCGTGACCTGTCCAGTACGGCGTAACAACAAAAAAGCCGGACGAAAACCTGTATCAGCCTACAGGCCGACGGGGGGACGCCGTCACAATTCTGCAACAACTGCCCGAGATTGTCAAGGGAGGGCCCGGCGATGGTGCAACAGGTGAGGCCTCGCTTCTGTTGCGATACAGCCACAGACAGGGGCCAAAATGAGGCGTTTCGGCACAGAATAGTAAGGGGGACAACGACTTGCAGCCCAACCCCCGGGCACCTCATTTGCTAATCTGGGAATAGCTGGAGAAGTCTACACAGAAACCGGTCCTGGAGATCAATGGATAACGAGATTCGTCCCCCCGCCAAAATCACATCGGAGCCGCCTCGGTCCTACGACCCCGAGCTGGCGGCCAGTGCCTCCCGCTCGATAGGCACCAATGGTTCTCGTCCCGCCGAGCAGGACATCGACTGGCAGCGCTGGGCCTGGGTCCTGTGGCGGCGCAAATGGTGGATTATTGCCGCCACTGCGCTGGGCACCTGCCTGGCGATTTATAGCGCCCGCGGCCAGAAGCCGGTATATCAGGCGACGGCCCGGGTCTGGGTCGAGGCCCCCGATCCCGATGGCGCCTTCGAGGTCACCAACGTCTTTTCGACCGCAGGCTGGATCGATCTGCTGCAAAGCTACTCCGTGTTGGAGAATGTTGTCGAGGATCTCGGGCTGTACCTCCGACCTGGCCCCGGCAGCAGCCGATCCCTTTTCGGTGACCTCCAGCTTCTGGATGCCACGGCCTCCGGTGCCTACAAGTTCAGAGTGCGGCGCGATGGCACGTACATCCTCTCGGATCTGAACGACAATCAGATCCAGAAATCGAAACCAGGCGAACCCGTAGGGTTCGCGGTGGGTTTCCGCTGGGTCCCGCCGGATTCGTTGCTGCCCCCGGGTACGGAATTCCAGTTCGCGGTGGAAAGGCCCCGCGACATCGCCGACCGGATGAGTCGGGCTTTGGAAATCAGCGTGGCTGACCCACAAAGCAACTTCATAGCACTCAACTACCGGGGCACCAACCCGGTCAGCCTGGCCAACATTCTGAACACACTGCTGGACCGCTTCGTCGGTCTGGCCACCGAACTCAAGCGCCAGAAGCACACCGAACTGGCCGCCACGCTGGAGGATCAGCTCGAACTGTCCCGGGAGCGGCTTCACACTGCGGAGCGCGAACTGGAGTCGTTTCGAATCAACACGATCGATCTTCCCGATGACCGCCGAGCTCCTTTGGGCGAGCAGGGTGGAACCGCCCTCAGGTTGGGGGATCCGGTGTTCGACCGCTACTTCGCTCTGCACGAAGACGTCAGAGTGATTCAGGCCGACCGCGCGGAACTGGCCACCATCATGCGGAACCTGGAAGAGACCGGTGAGCTGGAGGCTTTCCGTTTGGAGGCGGTCCCGGCGGTGGCTTCCTCGTCCCAGCTGATGGCGGCGCTGGAAGAACTCGCGCGCCTGGAAGTCGAATACCGACAGCTGTCGTATCGATACACACCCGAACACAACGAAGTCGAGCGAATCGTCGCGGACATCGACGCTCTCGAGACGCGCGAGATTCCAGCGCTTGTGGTGCAGCTTTCAGATCGATTGGCATCTCGCGAGCGCCAGTTGAATGCGGATATCCGCCAGCGCACGGCCGAACTGAAACAGATCCCAACTCGCGCCATCGAGGAAGAGCAGCTGCGCAGGAAAGTCGACAATCTGGCGATCATCTACAACGACCTCCATCAGCGATATCAGGAGACCCAGGTCGCCGAGGCAGCGACTCAGCCCAGCGTGCGGATTCTCGACAGGGCCTTCCCTCCGGCCTACCCGATCCAGAACACGGCGCGTTTGCGAATCATCCTCGGCTTTATCCTGAGTCTCGGGTTGGCGCTGGGCGGCGTCATCGCCCACGCGCGGTTCGTGGACCGGCGGATCCACTACGCCGAGCAGGTCGTGCAGGATCTTGGTCTACCGATACTGGGTGTGGTACCCAATCTCCGAGCTCTGGCGCCGGCACCGCGCGGTGAGGCATCGGCAACGTCCGTGGATCGCATGGCCGGCACCGGCGAGGCGCAGACCGTCGTCGAGTCTTTCCGTGCCCTGAGGACACAGCTGACCCTGGGCCTCGGCATCGAGTATCCGGCCGTGATCGCCATTACCAGCCCATCGCAGGGCGAAGGGAAGTCGCTGATCACTTCCAACCTTGCCCTGGCTTTCGCCGATCGCTCCCGCTCGACGATTCTGATCGACGGCGACGTCCGGCGTGGGCGGCTGCACCGGGTCTTCGGGTTCAGCAAGGCACCGGGCCTTTCGGAGTACCTGCGCGGTGAAGTCGAGCCGTCGGCGGTGGTGAAGCGAACCGATTCGCCCGGCTTGTTCTTCTTGCCACGCGGGCGCTACACCGACGAGGTCCCCGAATTGCTGGACGGCGAAGGGCTGCCCGCCCTTCTGGCCCAACTGAAGCAGACCTTCCAGGTCATACTGATCGATACGCCGCCGCTCGCGGCTGGCGTCGACGCCGTGATGATCGGCGCCTACGCCAACGCTGTGATCGCGGTGCTTCGCAAGGGCCGGACGGACATGGAACTGGCGCGCGGGAAGATCGACTCCTATGCGCGCATGCTCGGAATCCCCATCGTGGGTGCGATCCTCAACGATGTCGATAGTTCCGGCCCCTACCGGTACTACACATACTCTTATGCTTACGAAGTCAGCTCGGATGAAGACGAGTGATGAGCGCAAACGACAAAACCAGACCTCGACGAATACTCGTTACCGGGGCAGCCGGCTTCATCGGCTCCCACGTCGTCGACCGCCTGCTGGCCGAAGGGCACAGCGTGTGGGGGCTAGACAACTTCGACGACTTCTATCCCCGACAGATCAAAGAGTCGAACCTGGAGTCAGCTCTGACGCATGACGATTTCGAGTTGGCCGAGGGTGACTTACGGGACGACGTTCTGCTCAACACGCTCTTTCGCGTGGGCGAGTTCGACGCCGTGGTACACCTGGCCGCCAGGGCCGGTGTGCGTCCCTCCATCGAAGCGCCTGACGAATACTACGACTGCAATGTGATGGGCACAGTCAGGTTGCTGGAGGCGATGCGTCGCTACGGTGTGGGCGCGCTGGTATTCGCGTCTTCTTCCTCGGTGTACGGCAGCCGGCACGGCTCAGGGCCCTTCACCGAAGACGACCCGGTGGACCAACCCGTTTCGCCCTACGCCGCCACAAAGCGGGCGGGGGAGCTGCTCTGCCATACTTATTGGCACCTGCAGGGTCTTTCGTGCGATTGTCTGCGCTTCTTCACCGTGTACGGGCCTCGTCAACGGCCCGACCTGGCTATCCACAAATTCGCCAAGAAGCTCAGTACCGGCCGGCCAATCCCCGTTTACGGAGATGGCACGGCCGCCCGTGATTTCACCTACATCGACGATACCGTAGGCGCGATCCTGGCTTCCCTGAAGCAAGTGATGCGTAGCAGCAAGGAACCTCTCTTCCGAATCCTCAACGTCGGCGCTGACCGCACGGTGACCGTGAACGAGTTGGTTCACCTGCTCGCAGAGGCGATGGACACTCCCCCCACTGTGGAACATCTCCCGCCCCAACCTGGTGACGTACCGCGCACGTGGGCTGACATATCCCGGGCACGCGATGTCTTGGGCTTCAGTCCAGCAGTGCCCATCGAGGAAGGACTGCGCCGGTTTGTGGCTTGGTTCCGCTCAGATCAGGAGCGCGACCTCTCACAGATGGGAAACGGTGCCGGGCATCAGGTTCGCGCAGCGGCCACGCGGGCCAGCGGATGATGTGGCCCGGGCCTGTGCGGACAGTTATGTATGATAGTTCACGGGTGTGGACGGGTCGCCACAGACATTTCGTACGGGAGGGACACAATGGTCGTAACAACTTACAACACAAGTGTTTAGCCGACTCGGGCGCCGCAGCCTAGAACTTGCTATAACCCTGTGTGACGTAAGTGCTTTGCTCTAGTGGACCTTAGACCTTATAAACAAGCAGTTACTAGCTGACTGAATGGCCTGATGAAGATAAAGAGACCCAAGGCACTGCTTTTCGCCAACACCGACTGGTATCTATACAACTTCCGCTTGTCGTTGATAAACAAGCTGGCCGCGGAGGGCTGGGAGATCGTTCTGGTTTCACCCAGCGGGAAATACGCGGAACGACTGCAGGAACTGGGGTACCGGTGGATTCCATTCGAATTCTCGCGGCGCAGCGCGAATCCGCTACGAGAATCCATGGTGCTCGCCCGGCTCGTGGCGCTCTACAAGCGAGAGCGACCGGATCTCGTGCACCAGTTCACCATCAAGTGCGTCTTGTACGGAACGCTGGCCGCCCGGTTGATTGGCGGAATCTCGATCGTGAATTCGATCACCGGGTTGGGCTTCGTGTTCGCCGACTCGCACTTCAGGACCCGCTTGATCAGGCCGGTGGTGCAAGCTCTTTACTGGCTGGCGTTCACCAGTGACAACGTGCGGGTGGTATTCCAAAACTCCGCCGACCGGGACAAGCTCGTTCGATTCGGATTGGTTCCCGAGGATGTCACCTGCGTCATCCGCGGTTCGGGACTCGACGCCAAGAAGTTTGCCCCCAACGGAAACGGATCGAACGGCGCAAACGGATCGGCGCCCAGGGTACTTCTCGCAACCCGGATGCTCCGGAACAAGGGTGTGTTCGAGCTGCTCGAGGCCGCCCGCATCGTGAAGCGCCGGGGGCTGAAGGTCGACTTCCTCGTCGCCGGTGAGATCTATCCCGACAACCCGGAATCGCTGACGGTCAGGGACATAGAGAAGATCAAACGTTCAGGGCTGGTGAAGTACCTGGGTCACGTAGAAGATATGCCATCGCTTCTGAACGCCTGCGACATCGTCGTCTCACCGACGTACTATCCCGAGGGAACGCCCAGGATTCTGATCGAGGCGGCGGCCACCGAGAAACCCGTGATCGCAACTGACATCCCGGCCTCAGAGGGTTTGGTCCACCACGGTGTGAACGGACTCAGGGTCCCCGTGAAGGACGCGCAAGCTCTTGCCGACGCAATAGAAACGTTGGCGCGACAGCCCGAGGTGTGGAAGCGGTTCGGAAAAAACGGGCGAGCCATTGTCCTGAACGGATTCAGCGACAGCACGGTATTGTCCGAAACTCTGAACGTGTACCGCGACGTCCTGCCGGCCTTGGCCACGTACGAGACGATCGCGGAGCCCGCACCCACAGCCAGAGTGGCAGCCGGAGCCTTCTAAAGCGTCGCCGCACCCGCCAACAAGCGGCACTCCTCAGCTGTACCCACAGTTCCCCCCGCTAGCAATCGACATCTGGATATACGGAGCACCGACGTGCGACCGGAAGGTGTGACACGCATGACTTCCTGCATGGCGTCTGCTGCTCGGGTTGGACGGCCCGGAAAGCCGTTCAGAAGGACTTAGTAGAGAGGATTTTTCGAGCCCGTCGCACGAGGTTTCGCACGACTTTCCTCGCACCGCGTCTACGAGACGGGGCCGACTCTGTGTGAGGGTTTATCGGCTCGCCCAAGACCTCGGGCCAAAGCAATCTGATCAGCTCGTCGAACAGCTTGTAGTCAGGAGGTCTCCTGTACTTCTCCTCCACGCCCAGCATGGCGCTTAGAACCTGCCGGCAGTTGTAGGGTGTGAAGATCTCCTTCCAGACCATCCCATATTCCAGCTGAGCCATCGCCATCCAACTCCCCGCCCGCTGTTCCCAGTAGAACAGGTCCAAGATGTGGATGTCATCGGGACACTCCGCGCCAGCGATCCAACTCTCGAAATGCCTTACACTGAATGGATGCTGGCCCATGCGCGTAATTGAGGAGAGTCGTTTGCCGGTGACCGTCTTCCTGTCGAGTCCTGGCCGTCGGTAGAAGCACCTTCCGATCTCGCCTCCACTGCCTGTGACCCCGATGTTCGACAGTCCGTAATACTCCAGTATCGACTGCGCGTCCGGCGCCCAAGCATCGTGCGCCAAGGGCGCGTTCAACTTGTACTGAAAGAGGAATCCCGGATCCGTTAGCGGCGAACTTCGCACGATGTGGTGCTCGAACCCCAGGCTGGAGGCGAGCCTCGCTGGGACCCATAGGTCCGGACTATCGTCCGGCATCTTGAGCTGGCGGACCGTCATGTAGGTCAGTTCGTCTTTGACATCCCTGCTCGCAGCAAGAGCCAGCCTGCTGTCCCAGCCTGCGGTAAGCGAAGCCGCCACCGAATCAAAGCGCTCCGCTACACAGTGCATCAGCCCCTTCAAAACGGGGGCGATGCTGTCTGTCGCTTCTTCGAGCGTGAGTCGCGGCACTTCCGCACCGGGCCAGTATCGTCCCGTGTCTCCAGTCGTCAGACACAGAGAGTGGTTTGGCAACAGGCGCCTGATGCCCGTGTACGGAGTGCTCTCTCCCGGCCACCAGCTTTCATCGTTCTTCCTGAAGGCGTAGGAATCGATGAATCCTCTCGCCTCTTCACCGACCTTTAGACCGAGGGTGTCGACTAGCAAACCTGGCTGCGACGCACACCACAGGTCCTCGGCGTTCGAGCCATCGGTGTAGACCACTTGTCGCAGCCCCAGCGCGTCGTGAAACAGAACCGCGCCTTGCCCGTCCCTGAACACCAGGACCCACCGACCACCCAAACCGGCCGTAAGCTCGGGGATGTCATCGGCGGTCTGAGCTCTTGCCGCCAGGTCCCGGACTATCTCCAAGTCGTCCGCTTCCGGTCGCGTGGGATCGAAAATGAAACCCAACAGCGTGAGCGATCGGCCGTCGCGATTGGCGGAACAGTGAGCTAGATGAGGATGGGCTGTTACTTTGAGAGACTCATCGATCGCGAATGTCACCCAGTTGTCAAAACGCCCCACGTACTCTGGCCCAATGACGAACTGGCATCTGTTGGCTAGGAGGTCTCGATTCAATTCAGACCGAAGCGCGTCCTCCGCCGGCTGCATTCAAGCCTCCTCAGCCCGCTCGCACGGGCTGCTCAGGCTGGATAGCCGCGTTTTGGCGGATCCAGCTGACGACGTCGTCAGCTGGATCCGCCATGAGAACCGCCCGCCCCGAGATCTGAGAAGAGCCCACCCCGAACAGATCGCCCACATCGGACCCGCGCAAATAGTCATTCCGAGATCCTCATGCGGCCGAAAGCCGCGGTCTGGGGGCCCTGTTCGGGCGCCGAGAGAGATGCAAAGGCAAGTAGCGATCTGACTAGCTGGATCCGCCAACCGACATCACCGCCAACTCCAGCTCGGCCAGAGGTCGTCACCGGAGTCATCGGTCAGGCGCTCCACGCCAGTCCCGTCCGCGTTCATCACCCAGATGTCCATGGTCCCGCTGCGATCCGAAACGAAGACGATGTGCGAGCCCGTCGGCGACCAGGCCGGCTCACCATCGAGGGATGGTACCGGCGTCAGGTTCACCTGGTTCGCTCCGTTGGCGTCCATGACCCAGACGTCCAGACTGCCGTCCCGATCGCTGACGAACGCGACCTTCGTCCCATCGGGGGACCAAGTCGGGTTGCCGGCAAATCCGTTGGTCAGCCTCATCACGCCGCTTCCATCCGCGCTCATCACATAGATTCCGAATCCGCCATCCCGGTCCGACCGGAAGGCAAGCCATAGCCCATCCGGTGACCACTCCGCCTGGTCGTCGCGAGAGGTATCGCTGTTGGTCAGGTTCACCTCGTTCGTTCCGTCGGCGTTCATCACCCAAACATCGATGACGTCGCTTCGATCCCGTGTGAACGCGATCTGGGTGCCGTCCGGAGACCAGGCCGGCTCGCGGTTCCAGAATCCGGTGGTCAGCTGGACAGGATCCGAACCGTCGCGGTCCATCACCCAGATGTCGTCCTGACCGTCGAAGTTACTCGTGTAAGCGATCAGCGAGTCGCCCGGCGAGAACACCGGCATACGGTCGGTCGCCGGGTCGTTCGTCAGTCGCTGCTGGCCCGACCCGTTGGCGTTCATGACGTAGATCTCGCGATTCCCATCCCGATCCGAATCGAAGACGATGTCGCCCAGGTCGGGCTCGTCGGGCCCCGTGCTGTCGCCGCCACATCCCGACACCATCATCGTCAGCGCCCCTGCCGTCAGCAGAGCGCCCGCCAAGCAAATACGAAACATTCTCGCTACCATGGTGACACACCCCCCACAGTCACTTTTCGGTAGACCTCGCTTCTACAACAAGGCGGCGGCGGCCCAAGCTCGTCTCGTGACCGCCGCCATCCAGCTCGGTATCATGCTGGTCGTCTGAAACTCTTCCCCTCCCACTCGCCGCCCTAGCGCGGCGAGTGGGAGGGCCTTTCTCACGACCCTACTGCCTGCTCCAGCTCGGCCATTTGTCGGTGCCGGAGGCGTCCGTGAGACGCTGTAGGTCCGAGCCATCCGCCTTCATGGTCCAGATGTCCTCACTCCCGCTGCGGTTCGACCAGAACACGATCTGCGAGCCCGTCGGGGACCACGCCGGCTCACCGTCCGACGCCGGATCTTGCGTCAGGTTCACCTGGTTCGCTCCGGTGGCGGCATCCATCACCCAGATGTCCAGGTTGCCGCTGCGGTCGCTGACAAACGCGATCTTCGTTCCGTCAGGCGACCATGTGGGGTTACCCGCAGTCCCGTTGGTCAGCTTCCGCGGGTTGCTGCCGTCGGCATTCATCACCCAGACCCCGAAGCCGCCGTCCCGGTTAGACCGGAACACGATCTCCGTCCCGTCGGGTGACCACTCCGCCTGGTCATCGCGAGAACTGGCATCTTGAGTCAGGTTGGTCGGGTTCGAACCGTTGGCATTCATCACAAAGACATCGTAGCCGCCTGACCTGATCTGCGTGAACAGAATCCTCGAGCCGTCCCAGGACCATGCCGGTTCGATGTTATTGAAAGTGCTCGTCAACTGAGTCACGCCTGTGCCATTACGGTTCATGACCCAGATGTCGTCCTGTCCATCCCGGTTGCTCGAGAAAGCGATCTGTGTGCCGTCACCAGAGAACACCGGCATGCGGTCGACAGCGGCGTTGTTGGTCAGCCGGGAAGGATTCCCCCCGTCGCCGTCCATGATGTAGATCTCTCTGTTGCCCGGGCCATCCGAATCGAAGACGATGCTGCCGGTTGTCTCGCAGGCAATTTGGAATGTATCGGCGTTGGCTCCGAACGCGACGTCGACGTTGCGTGGGTTGGCACCGCTGACGCTGCAGTTCGCCGCGATTCCGGTCAACTCCACCGAGTGGATGCCGACATCCAGGTTCGTGAACGTCACGTTGCCGTTCGTGGCGACGTTCTGATTGGTCGATCCGTCGACGGTCACCGTATATCCGTCCGGATCGAGATCAATACCCGTCGTCTCCGTCCAGATCACAAGATTGCCCAGCGCCTGCACGCAGTTGACCGCAAATGTCGTAGATCCCGTACCGCCGTTGGGATCGGGTACGTCGTCCGGAACCGTCACCGTACGCGGGTTATTCCCCGAGACCGTGCAGTTAGGCGCCACGTCCAACAGCTCGACGGTATGGTCGCCTACGTCCAAGTCGTCCACCGTGACCGTGTCGTTCACTCCGATCGGCCCTTCGGTGTTCCCATCGATCTCGAGCGTGTATCCGTTGGGATCTATGCTTACACCGGTGGTAGCGGTGATCGACTCGACGTTGCCGGTCAGCGAGTTACATACAACGTTGAACGTCGAAGAACCCCCGCTGTTGCTCACGTTCACCGTGCGTGGATTCGTCCCGTCCACGGAACAGTTGTCCGCGAGACCGCTCAACTCCACGCTGTGGTCGCCCGTCGCCAGGTTGGTGAAAGTCGCAGAACCGTTAGCGCTGATGTTCTGACTCAACGTGTTGTCCACCGTCACGGTGTAGCCGTCGCCATCGATGTCGGCACCCGTTGAGATGGTCGTAATCACGAGATTGCCGAGGGCCGGCCCACTGGAGTCGTCTCCGCCGCATCCAGTGACCAGAACCAGGGCAATTCCGAGGGCAATGGGCGGGACCCAGCGCAAATGCCGTCGCGTCGTTCTCAAAATAGACTCTCCCCCATCTGTGGAAGTAAACCCGAGCGATACGCCAGCGCGTACCGCGACACTGCTAGCCGCTAGGGGACCGTGCAATTTCCGGACTGAGTGCCAAAAACCCTGTAACATTCTGTAAAATAAGCGATTACAGGCGCGCACCCCTTCTAAGTAACAGGCGGTGTGGCACCCCCGCCACAGCGAGAAACCGCCCGCAGCAGGCGCGGCGAGGGCTTGGATTCACCCCTGTTACCCCCCCGGGACGGCGGAAGCCGTGATGCTGATCCGGTGATCGCTAGCAACTATTCGTACAAAGCGGAAAGTTTTTCAGCCCGCCGAGGCCTTCCGCAGTCGCCGATAGAAAGGCTCGTTCTTTCAAGCGACGCCACGGTAAGGCTTTAGGGCTAAGGGTCCCACGGCGGTTGGACAGGAATACGGTTTGCCACACAGCACCCAGGAAACACACAGAGAAGTAGCCCAAAAATCGACTCCCAACGCCCTCATTCCGCCGCCCGTTTCGATTCGCGCGGTGAGTAATGTGTAAACAGATGATCTTCCGCCCACCGACAATCCTATTGACCGTCGCCGCCAGCGCCACCATGCTCTTGGGGTGCTTCAAGGAGCCGACTGGCCCGGAGGCCGTCGAATCGCTCGCGCCTCCCGGTAGGCTCGTCGTGTCCTCGAGCGCAGACACTCTGAATGCCATCGGGCACGAGCTGCAGCTGTACGTACTCCGTCAAGACCTGGACGGAAATAGCCTGCCCGGCACGGCCGTGACTTGGCGCAGCGCCAACCCAGAGGTGGCCACCGTAGACGAAAATGGACGGGTAGTCTCCCGCGGCATCGGTGCAGCTCTTGTCGTCGTCGCCTGCACGGCCTGCAACGACATTCCCGACACGGCCAGCGTCTGGGTGCGGCAAGTTGTGGCGCATACATCGCTGAAGCCCGAGGCGGCGACGCTGGCCCGGGGGTTCGCCGGTAGACTCAGGGCGGTCGCCGCCGATTCGAACAACGTCAAGATCAAGGGCGCGTCGTACACCTGGTCGTCGTCCGAGCCAGGCGTGGCCAGCGTAACCGACGGGACGGTCGATGCCCTCTCCGTCGGAACCACAATGATCGATGTGTCGGTCGGCGAGGAGCAGGCGACCGCCTGGATCACCGTCGTAGCGACCAGCCCGACCGTGGCTTCCGTCGATGTGACCCCGGCGGACACCACCCTCTACACTGGCGAGACAGCGCAACTGATCGCCACCGCCGAGGATGCTTCCGGAGTCGCGATACTCGGCCTGAGTTTCGCTTGGGCATCATCAGATTCGAGCGTCGTCCAGGTCTCGCAGGGTGTGATCGAAGCCGTGTCCACCGGTCAAGCGGAGATAACAGCCACAGGCGGTGGGCTCACGGCAAGCGCTGTCGTTACCGTCATACCGCCGCCGCCGCCGCCGGACTTCGTGCTCCCGGCGTTTCCAGGGGCCGAAGGTTATGGGGCCGGCGCTCTCAACGACTGCGATCGTGGGAGTCCACACGTGTTCGCCGTGACGAACCTGGCCGACGCCGGGCCCGGCAGTTTCCGCCAGGCCATGGCCAACGCCGAGGTCGCCCCCAATGGCGAACTGAAGGTCATCGTCTTCCGGGTCGCCGGCTACATCGACTCGAGTAGCGCGGTCCAGTTCGCCGGAAACTGTCTCTACATCGCGGGTCAGACCGCCCCCGGGGACGGCGTCACGCTCCGGAGAAGAGGTCTGGAGTTTCACAGAAATCCGCGAGACATCGTCATCCGTTACCTTCGCATCCGCCTGGGCACGACCGGCGGCCAATTCAACGGCATACTGGTGCGACAGGGAACGAACTACATCCTCGACCACCTATCACTCAGTTGGTCTCCGGAGACGCACCTGAGGTTCTCCAGGACGCCCATCAGCAGATCCGGGCCGATTCACTACGTGACGATCCAGCGCTCGCTCTTGGGCGAAAGTCTCTCAGCTCACCCCACTGCGATTCAGATCGGCGGCGAGCCCGACACGGACGACGGCGGTGCCGTCGCTGGTTGGCGTGAGAACACTCACTATTCCGTCCACCACAATGCCCTCGTCAGCAACAGCCACCGCAATCCCAACGCTCGCGGGCTGTACGTCAACGTAATCAACAACGTAGTTCACAATTGGAATCTCGACGCGGGCCAAACAGGCCGCGGTGCAGTGGTGGACTTCATCAACAACTTCACGCAGAAGGGGCCCATGTCCAGCGGTGACAAGGCTCCCTTCGGCGTCGCTACCGGGCACGTGCTGGACGCTCCCTTCTACAAGCCTTCGATCTACGCCGTCGGCAACCTCTCCCTGGGCGGTGGGGTGCACTCGGACCAGAACACGAATCCGAACGCCGACAACTGGGAAGGGTCGACGGGTATCGTCGACTGGTATCAGAACGATTCCGTCCAAGAATCGGTCACACAGTTCCGGCGCGATTTCCGACTCGACTTCATGGTCCCGCCGCCCGAGATCCCGGTAACGATCCAGAATCCCTACGATGCCCTCGATTCGGTGTTGGATGACGTGGGCGCAAACGTCGGCCTCAACTGCTCGGGCGGATGGATTCCGCGGGACGATGGCGTGGACGGGCGGTTGCTGCAGGAGATCCGCGACGGCGGAGGTTGGGCCGACAGGCCAGGTCCCGATCACGAGAACGCCGTGGGCGGCTTTCCGACTCTGACCCCGGGCACACCCTGCACGGATTCCGACGGCGACGGCATGCCCGACGAGTGGGAGACGGCGAACGGCCTCGACCCCAACAATTCGGGCGATGCGGGTCGAATCGGGCGGGATGGCTATAGCTATCTGGAGCACTTCCTGAACGGGACGAACCCGTAGAACGCGGGTTCAACGATGGGGCCAACACAAGAAGAAGCCTGACAGTTGTACTGTCAGGCTTCTTGTCATCCTGCGTTGCGCCGGCCGGTACGGCCATCATCTGGAAACTAGCGCTTGCCGGCCTTTTGCGGTCGAGGCGTACGCCAGATGGACAGGTCCCGACCCAGCGCCTCCTCGAGCAGCCCGATGTCATCGGAGAACGCTCCAAGAAGCTCCTGGCGGACGTCCTCAGATATGAGGTCGTACCTGCGCTCTCGCGGCAGCACCCTGAAGACCTGGCGTCCCAGCTGCACCAAAGGCGTTTGCAGGAATGAAGGCATCTGCTTGAGGCGCGTACGCATCTTGTGCAGTTGCGGGCTCAACAACGCCACATCCCTGGCTTGATTAACGCGGCGATCCGGCTGGGACGGCTGGAATTCAGAATCCACACCCAGGAACTCGAAGCAGGCTCTCAACGCACCGCGGCGGTTCCGTATCATCTCTTCGAAGATGAACACCAGCATGTTCTCGCGAGGGAATAGCTCGTAGAAGCGCGTCAGGTGCTGTCCGTACATTCCCTCCATCCGAAGTTGCTCCCGCTCACGAAACGCCTCAACAAACTCGGTTTCCGTATGGATCCTCCCGTGCCTCATGTCGTGCCAATACTGGGAATGAGCACGGTCCACCGGGTGACGTAAGCTCACAATCATGCGGACGTCTTCGCCCAGGGTCGACTTGATTCGCTCAGCCGCCAGGGGATGGCTCAGATACATCGGCGTCTTTTCACCGACAGCTCGCTCGCCGGCCACGCTCTCGAAGTTCTTCTCGTACCACTCGAGGCCCCTCTTGAAGCGCGCATTGAAGAAGTGCAGCTCGCCCGTGCGACAGACGAATACATCGGGATGGTGATGCAGCATTTCACCCAGCCACGAGCTCCCAGCTTTTTGTGCCCCGATGATGAGAAAGTTCGGCAACATGCGTGTTGTCTTTCCTATATCGAGCCGCTGCCCAGGAACCGCTCAACGAACTCGTCGATACAAATTAGAGTGAAAATCGCTTCATCATCCTGCGACATGCGGAGAGGCCTGAGCGACTTTGTACCGAACACCGAAGAAACCGGCGAGTCGCCCCTGCGCATCCTATCGACCCGGGATCGCAGAGGGCCCTCCAGCCAAGCCGTCTTGGGGGTCGGCAGGCCCAGCTTGGGCGCATAGATCCAGTCCCGCGGGTAGAACCTCTCCGACAGATCTCGCAGGACCGGTTTTGCGGTATCGCCCCGAAGTTTGTACTCGTTCGGCAGTTCGGCCGTAACTGCAACCGACCCGGGCGACAGGAACGGCGTGATCACCCGGGTCTCGTAGGGAGTGAAGATTCGGTCCTTCTCATCCATATGGCTCGATATAATCGTGTAGATCAGGATCTGTTGATACCGCCTTATTGGATCTAATTCCCGCGACATGTGGAGAGAGGCCGTCGTCTCGTTTACATTCTCATAGCCAGCGACGTCCCTCAGGCTGCGGGTGAGTTCCGAGCGCATGGAAAGCGTCCCGTAGTATCGCATCGCCATCTCGGGAGGCGTCTTATTCAGAAGCCACCTTCGGTGTTTTTGACGCAGCGTCGAGTTGGGCATGAACTTGGCCACCGGTGCGAGCAGACCCCGGGGCACACTCGAGATGCGACGATACGCGTCAGTGTACTTCCGTATGAACCGTCGGCCCGGGCCGAAGAGGGTCCCAGCCCCCTCTCCATATACCGCCGTATCGTAGTCGGCGAGGGCTTCGGCGACCGGCGGCCACGCGAACGAACTCCAATGGCGCGGTGGCTGTTCCATCCGCCAGATGAGTTCGGGGAAGAACGACTCGATGAACTCGTCGGGTATCGCAACGATGCGATGTTCCAATCCGAGATGCTGCGCGAACTGCTTGGCCCGTGGCACCTCCGGATCCTCGTGTTGTGCCCAGGTAGGCGTTATGAGGAAGCACTGATCGGAGTGCCGAGCGGACATGGCGGCCAGAAGAGACGAGTCCACACCACCGCTAAGGAAGACGGCCACGCTCGAAGACTCCGATATCCGACGCTGGAGATAATCATCGAGGGCCGATTCGGTCCTTTCAACCCACGCATCTATCCCGTCGACCGTTGCCTGTGCGTTCCAGGGGAAGGCCCAGTGGCTCTTCTGCTCCGCTTGCGCCGAGTCGCCCAGCGTGACGACCGCCCCTGATACAACACGGTGGACCTGGGCCACGAGCGTGCGGTCACCCACCAGCCATCGGTAATGTAGTACTTCGGCTAGGCCGCGCCTGTCGAGAGTGGGCCGATCCACGAACGGCATGAGGCCTTTGATCTCAGAAGCCCAGCACCAACCGCCCGGCACCTTCGCGAAGAACAAGCCTCGTGTTCCAAAACGGTCCCGCACGAGATGGACCTCGCGGTCCTCGTGCGACACGAGGACCAACGCGAAATCCCCGGTGAGCTTTCCGAACAGATCGGTTCCGTGCTCGAGGAACAACTCCCTCAGCTGAGCGGCGGGCCCGGCACGCGTGAGGCGCCCCTCGCCGAGCAGACTGTGTAAATTGTCGATCTGGCCATCGATGACGACACTCAAACCGTTCTCGTCGAGAGCACAATGCGAAGCCTTCCCACGAAAGTGGATACGCGTTGAGGCGGCGTTGAGTTCGACTGGATCTGCTGTACTGCGGGAGACGATCGCCGCCGCCGCCTCGTGCCAGCGCTGCTCTGTGGGTTGCTGTGGGCGTTCGGTTGTGTTCAGGAATCCAACGATGGCTGCCATTCAGTTTCTCCGTTCGAGTCTAGTAGACGTCGTACATTCGCATGACTCTTGTGTATGCCACTGGCGCGATATCCGGCCGTCAGCGGACCCAGATAGCACAGTCTCAAAGTCTCCTTGAGTACCGACCTATAACGCCACGGCCTCATGTACCAACGCAAAGCCTGGGTGGCACGCCGGTACTCGGCCTCTTTGATCCGTTCCAAGACCGTTGCCCCGAACCTCTCGTGTTCCATTTGGAAGTAGCCACGGATGAACTTGGCCTTGAACCAGTCGATCTTTCCGGACACCGACGGCTTCCAGATGAACCTGGGTAAGAACCTGATCCGCGTCATGTCGTAGCAGAAACCCCCGATGTCCTCAGTCCGCGGCCGCCACTCTTCCTTCTCGGGAGGATCCATCAACACGACGTGCGGCTCCTCAGACTCGAGAGCAACAGACTGGACCAGCACGTTCTTGGGACTGTAGTCCATGTACCACCTGACGACGGCCTCGTTCTTGGAGTCGGGGTCGCTTCGTTCCCCGAAGGCATCGTGGAAGCGCCGCAGCGCCTTCGCCGCCGACTCCACACCGGAAGCGGCGTCGACCCACGCCCGCTTCGAGCCCTGGCAAGCCGTTTCTACCAACGCCCTCAAGGGTGTGCCGTTCTCCTCCTCGGTCACGAGGACGCCCAATTCCGGAAACAGCGCCAAGGGCCGCAAGCCTCGGGAACTCCGGTCCCGAAACTTGTCCGCCATATCGAGTAGCATATGGTACTCGGCTTCAACGACTTCTCCCGGCTTCGTGCTCTGTGCTTTTGCCACGGCGCGGCGATCGCCGATTCGACACCGGTAGACGATCGTGTTCCGCGACGCCCAGACCTCGCTGTCGATGAAGACCGGACCCAAGGACCGCTCTCTGGACTCTTTCTCCAGCGACGAGAGTAGGGCCTTCCGGAACTCGGTTGTGCCAGGCTTCATCTCTCGAGACTCATTAGATCCTGCAGGATGGCCGAAACGACCTCGTGAACTTCCTCAGCGTTCCTCCCATCGATATCGACACGTCGAATTTCCCAACCGTACTCCGCCGCTTCACTCAAAGTGGAGTCCAGGACCTTTCCCTTCTGCAGATACTCCTCATACGTAGAGTTCTTCGATTTCTTTCTCTCGTAGCCCACAGCCGGATCGCTTTCGAATACGAGGACCAGATCCGGTTTAGGCGCTCGTCGCATCAGCTTCCCGACCAGTTCCGACTTCACGCCGAACCTCCACCTGACCTTCACCACATCGTCGAGGAAACATCGGTCGAGGATCAGCAGGCGTTTGCCGTAGCGTCTTCGATACCAGACGCTCTTCACGTAGCTTCCGACCAGGAAGTACGTGCTTATAGCGGAGCCCAGACTCGTCCCTCCACCCGAACGGGACTCGGGTCTGTCCTCAATCTCGACGTGCACGCGCCGGCTTTTCAGCAGTCGAATCGCCGCCGCGTGGTATCTCAGCTTCAGGGCCCGGAGCCCGGGCACCGTCGTCGACGCGTGGTGGATTCGCTGGGGCCGCAGTTGCCGTGTCCAGGAACTTCCCTGCAGCAACTCCGCCTGCGTGGACTTCCCTGTCCCATCCAGACCCATGAAGGCGACGGTGAGCCCCTCTTTCCTTCGCGACCTTGCCGACACGCTCATCTGAACAGCGACCTCTTGACGCGATACATGCTCGCGAAAGCCGTGTAGCCCAACCACTCTTCCAGAGCCTTGACGGGCTTCCCTTGTCCCACCTGCACCTTGAAACGCTCTCCCCAACTGGCCAAGAGCTCCCCAGCAGGGAGGTTCTTAGGCCAGTGAGCATCGAGATTGCCAACGCGTGCGTGTGAGAGCGCACATCGCATCGCCCTCACAGCGCCTCGATCGGCACCGAGACGCGAGACCCGGTCTTTCTGGTCCTCGGAGACGCGCTCCATCAACCAAGACAAGTACAGAACTTCGCCGAGCGCGATCCGGTAGTTCTCGAAGACAATCTCCGCACAGTGCAAGAGGATGTCCGCATCGCGTGTCGGCACAGGGACCATCACCGGCCCGCACTCGGCCTCCAGTTGCGGTGCCTCCCACGCGAGCGGGATGTCCTCTATCATCTGGTCATCGAGAAAGCTGACTTCCCGCTGGTAGCGCCAGCTGACCGCCATATACATATGGGCGGGGACCAGGTCCTCCGATGTAGGAGGCAACTTGATCTTTTCACGCTCGATCATGCGTTGCTTGAATTTCACCATGCGTGACGGCATCCGCCAACTATCGCCGCAGAGAAGATCGCGAACGCGGGGCCAGTCAGCCTCCTCGATGAAAACGTCTACGTTGGTATCCCCATACGGATAGTTACGACGGGTCTTTATGATGACATGGAAGACGCCTGCGTCCCGCAAGATGCCGGTGATCTTCGCCACGGACCGCCAGTACTTCGCGAACGAGATTCGGGCCGGGTCCGATTCCGCGCCGAGACACAAGGAGGCGGCGTAGCCCAGGTGGTTGGACGCGAAGTCCTTCGACGACCACCCACGATCGGCCAGCGATTGAATCAGCTCGATGAGGTCCGGGTCGATTGTCCCAGTCGCAGTCACGGCGAGGTTCTTCTCAATGCAGTCACGCGATGGGTTGATACCCAAACGCGTCGATTTCCCGAGCGTATAATGTCGCCACCAGCTCTTGTTCCGCCGGGCCGTAGTAGGACGCCAGATCGCGCTTGTATTGCCCAACCTTTCTGCGCGCCGACAAGCCTTCAACGGGCAACTTCAGGTGCTGGCATACTTTCTGGAAGTCAGGCTCGAGGGTTTCATATCTCCCGACGAAGTCGACAGCGATCGCTCCGTCCAGCGTGTACATATCCCAGTTATCGATTCGCTCGGGGACTATACCGGTAGGATCGGCGGGAGCCTGAAGGAGCTTAAGGTATTCCAGGAACGAGACCGATACACCCGTGTTCTTCTTCCTCCAGAAATACTCGGACAACACGCGTTCGTAGGGGTTACGGACGAAGCAGAACTTGTAGTAGCTGCCCCACTCGTCCGGGAACAGCGCCCGCGACTCTTCTGCCGTGGGATGGTCTGGACTCTTGGACAGCCATCCATAGTAGCGTGCCTTGATCCCTGCGTTGATGATCTCGTCGCGGGGCTGTCTGCGTGCCGCGGCACGGCCCATTCCGACCCATGCCTTGGGATGCACCAGCGCCCGCTTCGAAGGCCGGGTCAGGCGCCCCCCGTTTCGCAAAGATTCGTGAACCCCTCCGATCATCACATCGTCCAAACCGAGGATGGGGCCGAGCGTTGCCTTGATCGAACTCCCGGCCACTTTGCGACAATGAATGAATATGAAGCGATAGCGATGACTAACGATCATCGAACCTCCGAGTATTTCTCAAACACTCAGTATCTCCTTTGCCACCGTATCCCAAGTGTGGTGCTTTTCGATGTAAGCGCGCCCCCGCTGTGCGTCCTCGCCCGTCCAGTCCAGCGACAGCCCCTCTTCCAGCGCGGCCACCAAAGCCTCAAGGTCGTGACCCTTTGCCAACACCCCGAACCGTTGCTCCGCCACGAAAAGGAGTTCCGGGCGCGGCGACGTGACCACAGGCCGCCCGGCGGCTAAGCCTTCGTAGACCTTGATGGGGTTAGACGGATTGCTCGGATGCACGGGGCTGTACAATACATCACACGCGGAAAGATACCGACCCACCTCGCCGTGTGGTACTCGTCCCGTGAAGTGGACCGACGGTTGAATTTCCAACTCCAGGGCCATTTCCTCGAGCCTGGGACGCACAGGGCCGTCTCCGACTATGAGAATGCGATGGGCCAGACCCCGGCGATGGAGATGCGACGAGGCCTGCAAGAGTTCTTCCAGACAGTGTCGCGGTCTGATGCTACCGGCGAAGCCTACGACCTTGCCTTCGAGCTTCAATCCGCCTTCCTGCTCCAATGACTGGCGGGCTTCCGACTGGGAGAGCTTTGGGAAGGCTGTGAGATCGGCGCCGTTCGGGATGATCCGTATTCGGTCGCTGGGTAGCTTTCGACGCACGTTCCCGACGGCATCCTCAAAAGCAAACAGAAGACGATCGGCCCGGGTCGCGACGGCCAGGCTGAGGCGCCGCGCGAGAGATTCGACCAGGCGTCCGGGCAAGCCGGGAAGCCCGAGGGGCATCGTGCCGCGAATCAGCAGGACGAGACGAGTGCCTCTGCGAGGAAACAGAAGCGTTGCGGGCACGAAGAAAGGACCGTAGCGAGCCACCACGACGTCGAATGCGTCCGGCTCGCCCAACAGGCATTTCAGGCGGCTCCTCACACGCGCTGCTGTCACCATCTGCCACCAGCCGGAGAAACGCGTTCTCGCGGGTAGACGCTCCCAAGCCGCCACCGGCAGATCGCTGGCCAAGTCCGACCCGTCTACCGGGACCGGCGACAACAGAGTGACCTCGGCATTGTCCTGCCGACACAGCGCCCGGATCACTGACCGGGTCGCGACGTTCGAGCCCGAGTGCTGCGCGAGATCGAAATGCGTGACGAAAAGGACTCGGGTCATACGGCGCATCGGCGACGACGTGGAGAGTCCGCGTCTTCGTTCATCTCTTCCACCGCCA
>Ga0209536_100003090_pt1 | contig 26925 bp, 20 predicted proteins | sample DeeMarSeWOR28_12_FD_187461 | JGI IMG/M metagenome (GOLD analysis project Ga0209536, IMG submission 187461) | Marine sediment microbial communities from White Oak River estuary, North Carolina - WOR-2-8_12 (SPAdes) (version 2) | ecosystem: Environmental > Aquatic > Marine > Intertidal zone >... | reverse complement strand
GGGGATACCATTAAGGTAAAAGTCCTCGAGGTCGACAAGCAGGGGCGCATCCGTCTGAGCATGAAAGCGGTGGGTGAGTAACAACCCGCATTCCGTTGCTGGTGTTGGCGGGCAGCGAAAGGGGCTAAACAGCCCCTTTTTTGTTGCGCAGCGCGAAAAACCAGGTGGCTGGTGCAGCGGCTTGGTTCAAGCGGGGCTCGCCACGCCTGACTGTTCGGCCCCACGCAACACGTTCAGCATGTCGAGCGCAGTGACAATGCCGGCAATCCGGTTGTTGCGGGTCACGAACAGACGGTGAATATGCCCTTTCACCATCATGTCTGCGGCCTCCTGGATACTGGCTGCTTCGGACACGGCGAATACCATTGGCGTCATGATATCACGCACGCATGCATGGGATTCCTGCTCAATCTGGAAGGTGGTGGTCTCCTCGCGCGCAATCTGCATTTCCAGCGAATGAATATAATATTCATGCGTATGGCGTTCGCGAGTACGGTGTTCCGGCGAGCTGTCGTAGCGCACAATATCGGTAAGTGATACCACACCGACAAGATCGCCGTCCGCGGAGGTGACCGGCGCACCCGAAATATTGTTGTCGGTAAGAAAGCGGGCCAGCCGGTTGAGAGACCAGTCTTCCTCTACAGAGAGCACCTCACGCCGCATGATCTCGCTGACGGCAGCGTCGATATTTATGTTCATAAATGCCTGCTCCACGTCCATTAATCCTGCTCTGGCAGAGAGGTTACCACCTTTTTCCAGCGGTGACTTGATCTCTATCAAGTACAGTCAAGGAAGCGGCGCCCGGGTCATTGCCGGACAAAAAGAGAAAGGAGCGGTGACGCTCCTTTCGCTTGTCGTGCAGGACTGGCTGCTTTGCGGGTGGTATTACAGCGCAGGCGCGAAAACCGCCGCATCAAACAGGCTGTACAGCCCGTCCATGGTATCGTAGTCCACCTGCATCAGGCCGTTATCGCGCTTCTGCCCAATGTTGCGTTTGTTCCAGATCAATTCGCCGCTGCGCGCGTTATATACCCGCAGCAGGCCGCCTTTACAGCCAACCGCGACTCGCTCGCTGTCGGGTGAGACGTCGGTCACGCAGCGCTTGCCCTCGCTCATGGACTCGGTGACTTTCAGCTCCATGCGCTCGCCGGTCTGGGTATCCAGCAGCATGACTTTGTCGGCCTTGCCGTAGGAATGCGGCAGGCCGTCATCACCGAATACGATCATGGACCGCTTGGGTACCACGATGGCAAAGAAGCTCAGGTCAGGCGCGATCTTTATGCTGGAAATACGGCGTGGCTTTTCGGCCTCTCCCTCGGCCCACTTCAGGGCCTGTTCATTGCCGGTCTCGATGTCATAGATGTTGCGCAGTGAAATCAGTTTGCTGCCGTCGGTGCTGAACTGCAGGGTGCTGAACTGGCGGGGTATCATGAATTCGCTGTCGGGGTAGGACTCGACCACGCGACGCTTGCCGCTGTCCATGTCGAGCACTGCGAACTGGTCGCGTCCGACGAACGCAACCCGGTCGCCCCGGTCGGTAATGCCGAGCGCATAGATACCCGCGTCAATGTGCTTGACGCTCCGTATCAGCTTGAACTTGGCGAGATCCATGATATGCAGATCGGAGCGGTATTCGAACCCGGTCTGGCGGTTGTCTGCGCCGATTGTTGCGCTGCAGGTATTGACGACGACGGCTGCGTAACGCCCATTGTCGGATGCCACAATGGGTCCGACGTAATCGTAATAGCCGGTATTCGGATCACAATTGCCTTTCTCGCTGCCCAGACCGGCAAGCTCAATACGCGCCGGCTCGTTACCGGCGAAATCCATATAACCGCCAATGAAATCCGGCATCTGGATTCGTTCGTGACCGACCATGTGGCCCAGAGAGCTCGGTAACAGCACCACTTTGCCGTCCGGGTAGGAACCAGTGAGCACCACATCCTTGAAGTTGCTGATGCCCCAGCGGCGGTTTCCGACCCGCCCGTACTGGTCGCCGAAGATCTGGTCGAGGTCGGAACGCTGTCCGAGCGCTTCGACGAGGGCGCCGGTTGCGCTATTCCAGACCTTGATGCCGCCGGAATGTTTGTCGGTTGCGGCAAGGGTAAAACCACCTGCGCCTCCGGTGATGAGGTATTTCCCGTCTTCCGAGAAATGAATCGAGTAGATGTCGGCTTCCGAAGCGAGCGCGGTACCACTACTGAGCGCGAAGGTAAACGCCGCGGTTTTGAACAGCTGAGAAAATCTCATGTGGCTTTTGCTCCCCACTTAATCGTCCTGAAAAAGGGTGCCAAAACCCGTGGCTCCCAGAAAAAACTGCCAGATCCTTGTGCGCCGAGACCGTGACGCAGTTCTCAGGACGGACTATCGGCCGGCACTAATGTTGCTTTAGAGGGAGGTGGGCTGGGTCTGGTAGGGAGCCGGCGCCGCCCGCGGCGACAGCCTGATACGTCAGAAAGGCTTTAACTAGTAGCAAGATCGGAGAATAAATTCGCAATACTCAGGGTAAAGAGCGGATGGCCTGTTCGTGGACTGCGGCGGGAACCGGGCGTGTCGCGAATCGGTATTGGCCGTGTACTGTGTCGCGCTAGCGCATGGCTGGCCGGCCGGACAGCGGCTCTCGCAAGAACTCGCAAATACGCTGATCCAGCCAGTAGTTCGGCTTCCAGGGCCAGGCGCCCGACACAAAACCGGCGTGACCGCCGGCACGACAGAGTTCCAGCTGTACACCGGCTCCAAGTTCCGCAGCTGTCGGTATGGCATCGGCTGTCATAAAGGGATCATCCTCCGCGTGCAGGATCAGTGTGGGTGTTGAAATCCGGCTTAAAAAAGGCCGGCTGCTGCAGTTGCGGTAGTAGTCGTCCACTCCTGCGAAGCCGTGCAGGGGGGCCGTCACCTTGTCATCAAACTCCCGGAAAGTACGAAGTTTCCTCAACTGGCTGACATCGAGGGGCAACGTGTGATACCGCGCTTTGCTGCGCGTCGCGTGCCGCAGCTTGCGCAGCAGATAGGCCTGGTACAATCGCGAGAACCCGCGTTCGAGCCTAAGCGCGGCCGAGTTCAGTTCGAAAGGCACCGATACTGCGACGGCTTTGGTGACCAGCGACTGTGCGGGGTTCTCGCCGAGCCATTTCAACAGCACGTTTCCCCCCAGCGATACGCCGACAACGTAAACCGGCCGTTCGGCACGCTGGCTGGCCAGATACCGGAGTACTGTATGTACATCCCCGGTCTCGCCGGAATGGTAGCTGCGCGCGAGGCGGTTGCGTTCGCCGCTGCAGCCGCGGAAATAGAGCAGGGCGGCATTGAACCCGTTGGAACTCAGCGCATGCAGCAGTCCGACGACGTAGTGGGAGCGGATCGAGCCCTCCAGGCCGTGCAGGAGCAGGACCAGTGGCCCGGTCCGCGCTTCGGTCCAGTCGATATCGAGAAAGTCCCCGTCTTCCAGTTCGATGCGTTCACGTCGCAGCAACGGCGGCGTCCGGTTGCGAAACAGCGGCGGAAACAGGGTCTGCAGATTCCCCCCGGGAAGCCACCAGGCCGGCCGAAAGCGGCTTGCGACCCGCATGCGTCAAGCCAGCAGGCGTTGCAGGGCCCCACGTAGCGAGTGCGCAGTGAGGGACTGGTCGAACATGGCCCAACCACCGCTGTGCCTGACTCCGGCCAGGCGGGCGCGGTCGGTCTCGAAGGTGACCCTCGTTACCGGGCTGCTGGGCCGGGTGCTGTGGCTGCGGATCAGCTGGCTGCGCTGTTTGTCATCCATCTGCACCGTGTTGCGATCGGTAACCACCAGATCGAAGAATTCACTGTCGATCAGCTGCAAGGCCCGCTTGCCGTTCTCCGCCTCTGCAAACTGCTCGGTTCCGCGTCCTTCCAGCAGTCGGACAATGTGTCGTGCAGCCAGACTGTCGGCAGCGCCGCGAACCTTATACCGGGTCGCAGACGGTTCGAGCAGCAGCCTATCGAGCTGAGCGACGCTCGATAGGCTCACTGATGAGCCCGGTTGCTTTTCAGTTCATCTACCACACCGGGATCCGCCAGGGTGGATGTATCTCCCAGGTTGTCGATCTCGTTGGCAGCGATCTTGCGCAGGATGCGGCGCATGATTTTTCCGGAGCGCGTCTTCGGTAGTCCCGGCGCCCACTGGATCACATCGACGGTGGCGATCGGCCCGATTTCGCGTCGCACCAGCTGGATCAGCTCTTTTTTCAGAGCATCGCTCGGTTCCTTGCCCTTGATCAAAGTGACATAGGCATAGATGCCCTGACCCTTGATGTCGTGCGGAAATCCGACCACTGCGGCCTCTGCTACATCATCGTGCAGCACCAGCGCGCTCTCCAGTTCCGCAGTGCCGAGGCGATGGCCGGAAACATTGAGTACGTCATCGACGCGTCCGGTTATCCAGTAGTAGCCGTCCTTGTCGCGCCGCGCCCCGTCGCCGGTAAAGTACATGCCGGGATAGGTAGAAAAATAGGTGTCCCGGAAGCGCTGATGGTCACCATACACGGTGCGCATCTGCCCCGGCCAGGGACGCGTGATAACCAGATTGCCTTCCGCTGCGCCTTCCAGCAGCTTGCCTTCGTTGTCGACCAGCGCCGGTGCCACGCCGAAAAACGGACGCGTGGCGGAGCCCGGCTTGGTGGCGGTGGCGCCCGGCAGGGGAGTAATCATGTGGCCACCGGTCTCGGTCTGCCACCAGGTATCGACAATCGGGCAACGTGCGTCGCCGACAACGTTGAAATACCATTCCCAGGCTTCCGGGTTGATAGGCTCGCCGACAGTGCCGAGCAGGCGCAGCGACTTGCGGCTGGTTTGTCTGACCGGTTCCTCACCTTCGCGCATCAGGGCGCGAATGGCGGTCGGCGCGGTATAGAAGGTCGCAACCCGGTGCTTATCGCATACCTGCCAGAAACGCGCGGCGGAAGGATAGGTAGGCAGACCCTCGAACATCAGCGTGATGGCGCCATTCGCGAGCGGGCCGTAGACGATGTAGCTGTGTCCGGTAATCCAGCCGACGTCAGCGGTACACCAGTAGACCTCGCCTTCCTGATAGTCGAATACATACTTGTGGGTGATTGCGGCATACAGCAGATAACCCCCCGTGGTGTGCAATACGCCCTTGGGTTTGCCGGTCGAGCCTGAGGTATACAGTATGAACAGCGGGTCTTCCGCGCCCACGGGTTCGGGCTCGCAGTCAGCGTCGACACTGGCGGCGATTTCGTGCAGCCACACATCGCGCTCCGGGTGCCACTGGATATCGCCGCCGGTGCGTTTTACCACAATCACGGTGTGCACGTTCGGGCAGGACTGCAGCGCCTGGTCCGTATTGGCCTTGAGCGACACGGACTTGCCCCCGCGTACACCCTGATCGGCCGTGATCACCACCCGGCAGTCGGAATCCAGAATGCGGTCCTTGATCGACTCGGGCGAGAAACCGCCGAACACCACGGAGTGCACGGCGCCGATACGGGCGCAGGCCAGCATGGCATAGGCGGCCTCCGGGATCATGGGCATATAGATACAAACCCGGTCACCTTTCGTCACGCCGCGTTTCTTCAGCACATTGGCGAAAGTGCAGACCTCGCGATGAAGTTCGCGATAGGTAATCTTACGGTCTACCGATGGGTCATCACCTTCCCAGATGATTGCCGTCTGGTCGCCGCGGCTTTCCAGGTGGCGGTCGATGCAGTTGTAGCTGGCGTTCAGCTGCGCGCCCTCGAACCAGCGTATTCGGGCTTCGCCGAAGTCCCAGTCCAGCACCCGGTCCCACGGTTTGTCCCAGCTGAGAAACTCTTGCGCCTGTTCTGCCCAGAAGCCTTCGGGGTCCTCGATCGAGCTGCGATACATCTGTTCATAGCGCGCCGCGTCGATGTGCGCATGGGCGGCGATCGACTCGGGTACCGGATAGATCTTTTCCTCGGACATCCACGTATTCCTCTGGCTGGGCTCCCGATGCGTAGCGGGGCTGGGTTACAGTGATTCGCATTGTACGGACATTCCGAAACCGGTATCAACGCTCCTGTATGCTGCGCACCCGGGGTATGCGTTCGGGAGCCCAGCTCATCGCGGCCCAGTTCCAGAATTCTTCCAGGCTGGCGCCCAGCAGTTCTGCCGGAACGCTCTGGCCGAGCAAATTCAGCACCCTGACGAGTGTCGTCAGGGGCGGCTCGCGATCGACCGGTCGAGCGCCAGTCTGCTTGCTGAGTTTGGCGCCGCGCCGATTCACCACCACCGGCAGATGCAGGTAACGGGGGGTCGGCAATCCCAGCGCCTGCTGGAGAAAGATCTGGCGGCCGGTCGAATCGAGCAGGTCGGCGCCACGCACGATGTCGCTGATACCCTGCAGCGCATCATCGACCACCACCGCCAGCTGGTAGGCAAACAGACCGTCGGCGCGCCGCAGTACGAAGTCGCCCACCTGGGAAGGCAGCCATTCGTCTATGTTTCCCTGCAGCCGGTCGGTGAAGCGGACGCTCACGGCCTCGACGCGCAGGCGCAGCGTGCGCGCTTTGCGCCCTGGCGGAAGTCCGGCACGGCAGGTGCCGGGGTACACTGAAACGGCTGCCCCGGGCAACACGCTGTCGCGGATCTCGCGTCGCGAACAGGCACAGGGATAGATCAGACCCGCCTTGCGGAGCTGCTCCAAGGTGTGCCGGTAGGCTTCGCTGCGCCGACTCTGATACAGCACCTCCCCGTCCCAGTAGAGGCCAAGCCGCTCCAGGGTGCGCAGTATCCCGGCAGCGGCCCCCGGCGTCTCGCGCGGCGGGTCGAGATCTTCCATGCGCAGCAGCCATTCACCGCGACGTGAGCGGGCATCGAGAAAGCTGGCCACCGCGGTGAGCAATGAGCCGAGATGCAGCGCCCCGGTCGGGGAGGGGGCAAAACGGCCCCGGTAGTGTGAATCAGGCATGGCGGGAGATTTTATCGCATAAAAAAACCGGCGCACGGCCGGTTTTTTCGCCGGTTTGTGAGCAGGCCATCAGCCCATCTGCTTTTCCCGGATCTCATCGAGCGTCTTACAGTCGATGCACAGGGTCGCGGTCGGTCGCGCTTCCAGGCGCCGAATGCCGATCTCCACGCCGCAGGCTTCGCAATAACCGTACTCCTCGTTATCGAGATTCATCAGCGCTTCGTCGATCTTCTTGATGAGTTTGCGCTCGCGGTCGCGCGCGCGCAGTTCCATGCTGAATTCCGATTCCTGGGTTGCACGATCGTTGGGGTCCGGGAAATTGGCCGCCTCGTCCTGCATGTGATGAACGGTACGGTCGACTTCCTCCATCAGGTCACGTTTCCAGGACAGCAGGATGTTGCGGAAATGCGCAACCTGCTCGTCGTTCATGTACTCCTCGCCTTTCTCTGCTACGTAAGGCTCGATAGCGGAAACCGGACCGGCAGCGCTGTCGGCGGAAGTCTTGGTGGCCGCCTTGCGCCGGGTTTGTGTGGATTTGCGGGCCGCCGGCGCTCTCCTGGCAACTGCTTTGTTGGCGGCGGTTTTTTTTCTGGCAGGTGCTTTCTTCTTGCTGGCGGCTTTTTTACCGGCAGCCGCCTTTTTCGCGGCGACCGGCTTTTTTGCTACGGATTTCTTGGCGACAGCTTTCTTCTTCGCCTTGGCCTTCGTCTTCGCAGCCTTTTTCTTGGCAGCCATTCAACTCCTCCCAAACACAATCAAGCCGTGCTCTATATCAAAAACCACAACATCAGGCAAGCTTTGGGGGCCGCCCGCGACCGAGTGCGGTAGTTTCCGGGCGTCACCCAGCCGAGTCAAGACCGAAACCGGCAAAATTTGCGCGAATCGCTCGCCCTTGTTGCCGGTTTTGTCTGTGCGTTACGCTAGTTCGGTTGATACTCGGCGGGAGCGGATCTGTGGGCAGGCTGACGACTTTGTTATTCGACGTAGACGGTACTCTGGCGGAAACGGAGGAAATTCACCGCGAATCCTTCAACCGCGCGTTTGCTCAGGCGGGACTGGACTGGGAGTGGTCCAAACGGCTGTATGCCGAGCTGTTGCAGGTGACCGGAGGAAAGGAACGCATTCGTCACTACCTCGACACCCACTTACCGGACTTCGAAGCGCCCATGAATCTCGACGAGTACATCGCGGGCCTGCACGCTGCCAAGACGGACATCTATACCCGCACTGTGGCTGCCGGCGAAGTACCACTCAGGCCCGGGGTCAGGCGCTTGCTGGAGGAAAGCCGCAGGGCGGGCCTGCGTCTGGCCATCACCACGACGACCACGCCGGCGAATGTCACCGCACTGCTGCACCACAGTCTCTCGCCCGAGTCCGCGAGCTGGTTCGAGGTGATCGGTGCGGGCAGCGTCGTGCCAACGAAGAAACCGGCGCCGGATATCTATCACTACGTCATGCAGAAGCTGGGCGTCAGCCCTGCGGAGTGCCTGGCTTTCGAGGACTCAGCTAATGGCCTGCGCTCGGCACGAGACGCGGGCGTGACCACGCTGGTTACCGTGAGCGAGTATACGCGTGACGACAACTTCGAGGGGGCGGCGCTGGTGCTGGACCATCTCGGCGAGCCTGACAGCCCGTTTACCGTGGTCAGCGGCGACGCCGGTGACAACCGCTACGTGACGGTGGATCTGCTCAGGGAGCTGCACTCGAAATGCCGCTGATGCGAAGCCGGCATGTGCGGGCCAGACGCTTGAGCTCGATTACGCCGTTTCACGTCATGGCGCTGCTGTCGCGCGCCCGCGAACTTGAAGCGCAGGGCCGATCCATTGTGCACATGGAAATCGGTGAGCCGGATTTCACTACGCCGCAGCCCATTATCGACGCCGGTATCCGTGCTCTGCAAGCCGGCAAGACCCATTACACACCGGCGGTGGGCCTGGCGGAGCTGCGCCGCGCGATCGCACACCATTACAGCGATAGCCATGGTGTGGCGGTCGATCCGCGCCGGATTCTGATTACACCAGGCGCTTCGGGTGCGTTGCAGCTGATACTCGGTCTGCTGGTGGATCCCGGCAGCGAAGTCATCATGACGGACCCCGGTTATCCCTGCAACCGTAACTTCGTCTACCTGTACGAGGGTGTGCCGGTATCGGTTCCGGTAGGGGCTGAACACGGCTACCAGCTGGCCCCCGAACTGCTTGAGCAGCACCTGAGCGACAAGACCTCGTGCGTGCTGATCGCCACGCCTTCCAATCCGACTGGAACGCTGGTTTCGGAGGATGTTCTGCGCGGGCTGCTGCGGGTGGTGCGGGGGCACGGTGCCGCGCTGCTGGTCGACGAAATCTATCACGGGCTGACCTATGCAGGCAGTCCGCAGACCGCGCTCGCGCAGGGCGAGGACCTGTTCGTGATCAACAGTTTCTCGAAATTTTTTGGCATGACCGGCTGGCGCCTGGGCTGGTTGGTCGCGCCGCAGGACTGCGTAGAGCCACTGGATATCCTGGCTCAGAACCTGTTTCTAGCTGCGCCTACACCGGCCCAGTACGCAGCGTTGGCCGCGTTCGACCCGGGTACGCTGGACATTCTCGACCAACGTCGGGACGAGTTTCGCAAGCGCCGCGATTTTCTGCTGCCGGCGTTGCGGCAGATCGGCTTCGAGATCCCGGTCGAGCCGCAAGGCGCATTCTACCTGTATGCCGACTGTAGCGGCTTTACCGATGACAGTTTCGTGTTCGCTCACCAGTTGCTGGAGCAGGCCGGCGTTGCCATCACCCCAGGCATCGATTTCGGGCTGCATCGGGCCGTGCACCACGTGCGTTTCTCTTACACGACCTCGATCGAGCAGCTCGAGCAGGGCGTGGAGCGTATTGCACGTTTCACGGGAGTTGGCTAGATGAAAGACGTGCTCTCGGGACTCACCTATCTACGCGAAGGTTTCGGCCTGCTCGCCCGGCCCGGGCTGCGGCGCTTTGTCATCATGCCGTTGCTGGTCAATGTGCTGCTGTTCGGCGGCCTGATCTGGTGGGCGTTCGGCTGGGTCGATGCGACTTCGCAGTATCTGGTCGCCCAGTTGCCCGGCTGGCTGCAGTGGCTGAGCTACCTGGTGGTGCCGGTATTCGTGCTGACCAGCCTGGTGCTGATCTTCTACGGTTTTTCGGTGTTGGCCAATCTGATCGCCGCACCTTTCAACGGACTGCTGGCCGAAGCAGTGGAAGCCCAGCTGACCGGAAATCCGCTGCAAGGCGACTGGCGCCAGGTGTTGCGCGATATTCTGCCGAGCCTGTTCTCGGAGCTGCGCAAGCTGCTCTATTTTGCTGTGCGCGCCGTGCCGCTGCTGGTGCTGTTGCTGGTTCCGGCCGTCAACGTCGTCGTCTCGCTGCTGTGGGTATTGTTCAGCGCGTGGATGATGACCGTGCAATACATCGACTACCCGATGGCCAACCACGGGCTGTTCTTCAAGGAGCAGCGGGCAAGGCTGCGCAAGCGGCCGCTGTTGGCGTGGAGTTTCGGCGGACTGGTCATGCTGTGCACGATGATTCCGCTGGTCAATTTCTTTGTCATGCCGGCGGCCGTGGCCGGAGCGACGCTCATCTGGGTGCGCGAAGGTCGCCTACAGCCCCCGGGCTAACAGTGCGGCGCCGTAGGCTGCTTCCTGGTGTCGCGCCGCGGTCACCGGCACGCCCAGCATCTGCCTGCGTATGGTCGTCCAGGACGGGTTGGCGGCGCCGCCCCCGACGCTGCTGACCCGCTCGGGATAGGGTGCGCCGAGCGCTGCGAGCCGCGCGTAACCGCGTTGTTCGATGCGCGCCAGGCCTTCCAGGATCCCCTGCAGAAACTCCACGTCCGAGGCGGGGCGCGGCGTCAGTTTTGGCTGCAGCGCCGGATCGCAGACCGGGAAGCGTTCGCCGGGGGCCGGCAGCGGGTAGTAATCGAGGCCGGTGGGGGTTTGCGGCTTCATCAGGCGGCTGTAGCTGCTGATCTGCTGGGCGGTGAAGAAGCGGCGCAAAACACTGCCTCCGGCGTTGGATGCGCCACCCACCAGCCAGCGCTCAGCAAGGCGGTGGCTGTACACTCCGAAGCGCGCCGCGAACACCGGTTTGTCGGAAAGGACTTTCAGCACCAGTGTGCTGCCCAGCGCGGTAACCGCGTGACCCGCTGCACTGGCGCCGGTGGCGATGAACCCGGCAGTGCTGTCGGTGGTCCCGGCCACCACTTCGACGTCACGCGGCCAGCCCCAGCGGCTTGCCAGCCGGGGGTCAATGCGATCGATCACGGTGCCCGGCGCAACCACCCTTGGCAGCTGTCCGGGCTTCAGCTGCAGCCGCGACATCCAGTCCGGCCAGGCGCGCTCGAGCGGGTCGTAGCCCATTTTCAGGGCGTTGTTTTCGTCGCTGAATCTGAATTGTCCGGTGAGCTTTCCGGCCAGCCAGTCGGCCTGGTGCAGCGCCAGCCAGTCGCGCTCTGCGAGCGCGCCACGCAGGTAGAGGAGTTTGGCGAGGCTGGAACTGGCACTGACCGCCGCGCTCTCCGGCGCGGCAATACGCGCAATTTGCTGTGCTTCCTGCACGGCCCGCGCATCGTTATACATCAGCGCCGGCGTGAGCGGCTGCCCGTGCGGGTCGCACAGCAGCAGGGTCGCGGAGGTGGCATCGATCGCAACGCGCTGCAGCGGTGTGGTATCGATCTGAGCGGACAGCTGGTCCAGGGTTTTGCCCAGTGCCAGCCACCAGAGCGCGGGGGCCTGTTCGACGCAGGCGCCAGTGCGGATCGGGGCGGGGAGTTCTGTGCGGGATTCGGCGACGATTTCAGCGCGCTGGTCGATGACGCAGGCGCGGCAGGCCGAGGTGCCGACGTCGATACCGATGAATGTGGCCATCACGATAGTTTAACCGCGAAGGACGCTAAGGACGCGAAGGAAAACCGCTATAAGATGAAGCTGCGAGCATTACAAGCCGCATGAAAACGGTCAAGGAAGTTACCAGCTCATCGGTTAACCCGCGCCCCAGAAGGTTGTCGCCCCACCTGTAGTGTGTTTACTTCGCGTCCTTAGGTTCCTTCGCGGTTAATTGACCGCTCTAAGGCAGTTCCACCCTGGCTGGCACCTCCCAGTCGGGAGCGCGGTGTTCGGCCACCACGGTCGTGTAGATACCGCCGCGCACGTTGAACTCGGCCGTGAGACGCATGAAACGTGGCGCGCACACGCTCGCCAGCTTGTCGAGTATCTGGTTGGTGACGTCTTCGTGAAAGGCGCCCTGGTCGCGAAACGACCAGATGTACAGCTTCAGCGCCTTGAGTTCAACGCAACGCTGGTCGGGGACATAGTCCAGCTGCAGGGTGGCAAAATCCGGTTGCCCGGTCTTCGGGCACAGGCAGGTGAATTCCGGTATCCGAATACGGATGGTGTAGTCGCGGGCCGGCTGCGGATTCGCGAAGGTTTCCAGGTCCGTGCTTGGCTGTGTGGGCATGCGCGCACCTTACCCGAAGGCGCGCAAACAACACAAGTTACAGGGAAACATACGCTTGTTCCTGGTGTTGTCGAATCCGCGCAAGCTGCGGGCGGGGCCGCTGCGCTCGTGAGGTTCTGCCCTGGTGCGCTTGGCTGCTTGCTTTCGCCTTCTGTGCCAGGTGTCTTCTTCAGGTCCTTTGTGCCCCTCGTGTGCTCGGTGATGAGAACCGGCGTCGGCAACGCGCCTGCCGCACGTCACGCTTGTCACCGGCGGGGTGTATCGGTATCTTTCGCGCATGCGATTGAGCAAGCTCAAACTGGCTGGTTTCAAGTCTTTCGTCGATCCTACTACCGTTCACTTTCCCTCCGACCTCACCGGTGTGGTCGGGCCGAATGGCTGTGGCAAATCTAACGTCATAGACGCAGTGCGCTGGGTGATGGGGGAGACGTCCGCCAAGCACCTGCGTGGTGATTCCATGGCGGATGTCATTTTCAACGGTTCCACGGCGCGCAAGCCCATCGCACAGGCCTCGGTCGAACTGGTGTTCGACAACTGCGACGGTGCCATCGGCGGACAGTACGCCAACTACAACGAGATCTCGCTGCGGCGCCAGGTGTCGCGCGACGGCCAGTCGGCTTACTTCCTCAACGGCGGCCGCTGTCGGCGCCGGGATATCACGGACATCTTTCTCGGCACCGGTCTGGGGCCGCGCAGTTACGCCATCATCGAACAGGGCATGATTTCGCGCCTGATCGAAGCCAAGCCCGAGGAATTGCGCGTCTTTTTCGAAGAAGCCGCGGGGATTTCCAAATACAAAGAACGCCGCCGGGAGACCGAGAATCGCATCCGGCACACTTATGAAAATCTTTCTAGATTAAATGACTTAAGAGAAGAAATTGAGAAACAACTTGACAAGTTGAAGCGGCAGGCACGGACGGCCGAGAGGTTCAAGGAGCTGCGCGAGCAGGAGCGGCGCGTCAAGGCGGAACTGCTCACCCTGCGTTACGAGAAGCTGCACGAGGAGAGCGGCGACCGCCGCAAGCGCATCCAGGAACAGGAAACCCGCCTCGAGGCCGTGACCGCAGAGCTGCGCTCGGTGGAGGCGGCCCTGGAGAGCGGACGCGAAGAACACATCGAAGCCTCGGATAGCTTCAACGAAGTGCAGGGGCGTTATTATCAGCTGGGCGCCGAGGTGGCGCGCATAGAGCAGGCGATCCAGCATGGCAAGGAGACGCGCCGCGCCCAGCAGGAAGAACTGGAGAACACCGAGCAGGCCTGGAACGAGGTGCAGGCCCACATCAAGGTGGACAGTCAGCGGCTCGAGCAGCTGGCGCGTGACTTGGCGGAGAACGAGCCGGCCCGCGTCGAGGCCGGCGCCCGAGCCCGGAGTTCGCAGGAACAACGCGAGCAGGCAGAACAGGAGATGCAGCTCTGGCAGACCGAATGGGATGCCTTCAACACGCGTGCCAACGAGGCGTCGCAGACCGCCCAGGTGGAGCGCACCCGCATCGATCACCTGGAACGCCAGCTGGGGCAGCTGTTGACGCGCCAGCAGCGCATTCAGCAGGAGCAGCAGCAACTCGACAGCAGTACCCTGGACGCCGAGCTCAGTGAACTCGAGCAGCAGGCTGGGGAACGCCAGCGGCATGCACAGCTGCTGCAGGAGCAGCTGGAACAGCTGCGTGACCGAATCGAGGAATTGCGCGACCTCACCCGCATGCAGCAGAGTGAGCTGCACGACGTTCAGAATGCGCAGCAGGACATGCGTGGCCGGCTGGCGTCGCTGCAGGCCTTGCAGCAGGCGGCGCTGGAACAGCGGGAGGACGAGGTCAAGCAATGGCTCGACGCCCGAGGGCTCGCGGACGCTCCGCGCCTGGTCAAGCAGCTGGACGTCGACAGCGGTTGGGAGCATGCGGTGGAAACCGTGCTTGGTTCCTACCTCGAGGCGGTGTGCGTGGACGGCGCCGGGGAACTGGCCGACGCCCTGAATGAACTGCAGCGGGGTAGTCTGGCGGTGATCGATACCGCGGTCGCGCCGTCGGCAGAAGCTGGCAGCGGCACGCCGCTGACCGCGAAGGTGCGGGCCTCCTGGTCTCTGCACGGATTGCTGGCGGGTGTGTATGCGGCGGAATCTCTTGCTGAGGCTGCGGCATTGCGCGAGCGGCTGGCGGCCCATGAATCTGTGGTGACGCGCGAGGGTATCTGGATCGGCAACGGCTGGCTGCGCGTCGCCCGCGGCCAGGATGAGAAAACGGGTGTACTGGAAAGAGAAAAAGAAATCATTGCATTAGAGGAAAAACTTACTAAACAGCAAGAGGCTGTACTGGCTCTGGAACAGGCGCTGGAGGCCGGCCGCGGCGAGCTGCAGCAGGCCGAGAGCCGGCGGGAAGACTTGCAGGCGGAGGCCAATCTGGCGCACCGCCAGTTCAGTGATGCGCGTGCCCAGCTTGACGCCCGGCGTACCCGCCTGGAGCAGATCCACAATCGCAGTGTGGCGCTGCACAAAGAGGCCGACGAAATCAGCGCGCAGCAGGACGAAGACAGCCAGGCTGCCGAGCAGGCGCGCGGTCGTCTGCACGAAGCGCTGGCGACCCTGGATGCGTTGGCCGATGAGCGCGAACAGCGCTGGAGCGAGCGCGACCGGCTGCGCACGCGGCTGGACGAGGCGCGTGCCGAAGCGCAGCGCGATCGTGACCAGTCGCACGAGCTGGAATTACGCTATCAGTCGCTGTTCACCGAACAGGAAACCACCGGCCAGAACCTGCAGCGCATGCAGGGCCAGCAACGGCATCTGCAGCAGCGCCGTGAAGAGCTACGCCGGGCCCTCGACGACGGCGAGGCGCCGCTGAAACGCCTCGAGGAGGACCTGGCCGGCCAGCTGCAGATGCGCCTGGAGGTGGAAGCGGAGTTGGCCGACAAGCGCCGCAATGTCGAGGCCATAGAGCACCGCCTGCGCGAGCAGGATCAGCAGCGCCACCGCCGGGAACGGGACGCGCAGGAACTGCGCGAACAGCTGGGGCAGGAAAAGCTGGCCTGGCAGGAAATCAAGGTGCGTGGCGAAACGCTGCTGGAGCAGGTGGCGGCCAGCGGCTTCGAGCTTTCGCTGCTGGTGGAGGAGCTGGACGAGCAGGCGACGGTGGATGCCTGGGCGGAGGAGGTCGAGCGCCTGGAAGCGCGCATTCAGCGCCTCGGGCCCATCAACCTGGCGGCCATCGAAGAGTACGAGGAACAATCGGAACGCAAGACATATCTGGATGCCCAGCACGCCGACGTTACCGCGGCGCTGGAAACGCTGGAAAACGCCATCAAGAAGATCGACCGTGAGACGCGTACCCGTTTTAAGGAAACCTTCGACAAAGTCAACAGTGGTTTGCAGACCATGTTCCCGCGCCTGTTCGGTGGCGGTCATGCCTACCTGGAGATGACCGGCGAAGACCTGCTCGATACCGGCGTCACGGTCATGGCACGCCCGCCCGGCAAACGCAACAGCACCATTCACCTGTTGTCGGGCGGCGAAAAGGCGCTCACGGCGGTGGCCCTGGTTTTCTCGATTTTCGAGCTGAACCCGTCGCCGTTCTGCATGCTCGACGAGGTCGACGCGCCGCTGGACGATGCCAATGTTGGACGTTTCTGTGACATGGTCCGGGAGATGTCCGAGCGCGTGCAGTTCGTTTTCATCACTCATAACAAGATCACGATGGATCTTGCCAACCACCTGACTGGCGTTACTATGCACGAACCTGGCGTGTCGCGGCTGGTCGCTGTGGACGTCGACGAGGCGGTGCAGCTAGCTGCTGTCTAGCCGCCGAGCGGGCTGCACTGATGCATTCACAGCGGTGCGACTATCCTGCACAACACCCGGGCCACGGCCTGCGCGCTGCCAGCCAGCGCGCGCCGGCACCCGGTGCGGGCGGCCTTGAATGAATGATCTGCGCGTCATCCTGCTGCTGCTCGGTATCGCAGTGATCGCGGGCGTTTACCTCTGGACCCGCTTCAAGCAGCGTCCCCGACAGGCGCCGACGCATCGCCGCACGCCAGTCAGGCGGGCGCCCAGCGACGAGCTGGACGCTGCGGAAATCGAACAGGAACTGACGCGCATGGGACGGCTGCTGGCCGACCAAGAGACGGAAAGCGAAGCAAGCCCGGCGGAGCCGGAACCACGCAGCCACGATGCTGTGGCTGACGCAGCCGCAGAGCAGCTGGTAGTGGTCTCGGTAGTGGCCGAGCCGGGAGCCGAGTTTGAAGGTGAGGCCCTGCTCAAGGCGTTCCGGCACAACAAGCTGAAATTCGGTGACCACCACATTTACCACCGTATGGTGTTTCGCGATAACCGCGAACAGCCGGTGTTCAGCGTCGCCAACCTGGTCAAACCGGGGAGTTTCCCGGTGCAGGATATCGAGGGTTTCGCGACCCCAGGCCTGACGCTGTTCCTGCAGCTGCCGGGTCCGATAGACGCCGTGGAGGCGTTCGACGATTTCGTCAAGACGGCCGAGCGACTGGCCGTTGAGCTGGGCGGCGAACTCAGGGACGAGCAGCGTCAGCTGCTGACTCACCAGGGTTTGATGCAGGTGCGCGACCGCATCGCGAAACATCGCCGCCATTCCGTGCCCGGGCCCGCCTGACAAGGTTGAGCCGTGACATCGGAGCAGCGCGCCGAAAAGCTTCGCGAGCGGATTCGTTACCATAACTACCGTTATTACGTTCTGGATGATCCGGAAATACCGGACGCGGAATACGACCGCCTGTTGCGGGAGTTGCAGCGGCTCGAGCAGCAGCATCCCGAGCTGATCACGCCTGACTCACCCACCCAGCGCGTCGGCGCCCAGCCGCTGAGCGCGTTTGGAGAGGTGCGCCACGAAGTGCCCATGCTGTCGTTGGACAACGCTTTCAGTGACGAGGAACTCGGCGAGTTTGACCGCCGCGTACGGGAAAGACTGGGTGTGGAGGTCGTCGACTACACCGCGGAACCGAAGCTCGATGGCGTAGCGGTTAGCCTGCTGTACGAACACGGGCAGCTGGTGCGCGGGGCGACGCGCGGCGATGGCAGCAGCGGCGAGGACGTGACCCAGAACGTGCGTACTATTCAGTCGATTCCGCTCAGGCTGCGCGGCAAGGGTTACCCGCAGCGCCTCGAAGTGCGCGGCGAAGTGTTCATGTCCCACGACGGCTTCCGCAGGCTCAACGAGCGTGCCGCCGGCGAGGGCCAGAAGACCTTTGCCAATCCGCGCAATGCGGCAGCCGGGAGCCTGCGCCAGCTCGACCCCAGAATCACCGCGCAGCGACCGCTGGAAATCTACTGTTACGGGGTGGGGGTGGTCGCCGGCGGCGGGTTGCCGGATCGGCACAGCGGGGTGCTGAAACAGCTGCGCAACTGGGGTTTGCGGGTGTATCCGGGTATTGCACGCGTGCGCGGCCTGACAGGTGCCACGAAATATTACCGCAAGCTGGAACGACAGCGCGGCAGCCTGGCATTCGATATCGACGGCGTGGTATTCAAGGTCGACCGACTGGATCAGCAGCACCGGCTGGGGTTCGTGGCGCGCGCGCCGCGCTGGGCGGTGGCGAGAAAGTTTCCGGCCCAGGAAGAGCTCACGCGGGTGCTGGGCATCGATGTCCAGGTTGGACGTACCGGCGCCATTACGCCGGTGGCGCGGCTGGAACCTGTGTTCGTGGGCGGCGTGACGGTCACCAACGCCACACTGCACAACGAGGACGAGGTGCGCCGCAAGGACGTACGCATCGGCGACACCGTCATCGTGCGCCGCGCCGGTGACGTGATCCCCGAAGTGGTTTCCGTGATCGCCGAACGCCGACCGCGCGAGGCAAGAAGATTCGTGATGCCGAAACGCTGTCCGGTGTGCGGCGCGGATATCGAGCGCGTGGAGGGCGAAGCGGTGGCGCGCTGCACCGGCGGCCTGTACTGCGAGGCGCAACGCAAGCAGGCCATCAGGCATTTTGCTTCGCGCCGTGCCATGGATATCGAAGGCTTGGGTGACAAGCTGGTGGAACAGCTGGTGGACCTGAAGCTGGTCGACGATGTCGCCGGCCTGTACACGCTGGACGCTGACACGCTGGCGGGCCTGGAACGTATGGGCGAGAAGTCGGCGGACAAACTGATTGCGGCGCTCGACGAGAGTAAGCGCACCACGCTGGACCGGTTCCTTTATGCACTCGGTATCCGCGAGGTCGGAGAAGCCACCGCCCGCGCGCTCGCCCAGGCGTTCGGCGAACTCGACGCGCTGATGAACGCGTCTGCTCAGGAACTCGAAGCGGTCCGCGACATAGGCCCCGTAGTCGCCCAGCACATCGTGCATTTTTTCGAGCAGGCGCACAACCGGGATGTGATCCGCAGACTGCTCGAGGCCGGCGTCAGCTGGCCGCTGGTGAAGCGCGCGCGCCGCCAGCCTCTGCAGGGCAAGACCTATGTGCTGACCGGCACCCTGAGCGCGATGACGCGCGACCAGGCGACGCAACAACTGCAGGCGCTGGGGGCGACGGTCGCAGGCAGCGTGTCGGGAAAAACCACAGCGGTGATCGCGGGCGAGAAGGCTGGCTCGAAACTGGCGAAGGCCGAGAAGCTGGGGATTCCCGTATTGTCCGAAGAGGACCTGGTAGGGCTGCTTCGCGGAGACTAGGGAACCTCTGCACAGGTTGCTGAAGCGGCCCTCACGGCGTTGCACAGGCGCTCGGAATGCTCGTTTACTCGCTGTAAACTGCGCTTCCTCGCGCCTCTGCGCCTGGTGATCTTCCGCTTGATCGACCTGTGCAGAGGTTTGCTAGGGGGATGCGCCGCTGAAACCGCCCGCAGTATTGGCGCCGCTGGGTGTGGCGGCCTCAGCGCCGCCGGCGGGCCGTTACGCTTCCCGCAGCCGCGCGGATTGACACGAGGAGTGCCATACTGATGCCCCAAGATCGCTTGCAAGCGGCGCTGAAACTGGTAGGACTGGAGCTGAGTCCGGTCAGTCACGCAGAACGCGTGGTATCGACGCTGGGCGGCTTTGTCGGTATCTACGCCATTATCATAATAAGCGCACGGTTCGTAGACGCGCAGGGCGCCGCGCTGATCGTGGCGTCCATGGGCGCCTCGGCGGTTTTGCTGTTCGCGGTGCCGCACGGACCGTTGTCGCAACCCTGGCCGCTGGTCGGCGGCCATCTGATCTCGGCCCTGGTGGGCGTGAGTTGTGCCAAGCTGATACCGCACAGCGCCCTTGCGGCGGCAGCGGCGGTATCGCTGGCAATCGGCGCCATGCACTACTTGCGCTGCATCCACCCACCCGGCGGTGCCACCGCTCTGAGCGCCGTGGTCGGTGGTGCCGGGGTGCAGGCGCTCGGCTACCAGTATGTCCTTACCCCGGTGCTGCTGAATGTTGCGGTGATCCTGTCGGTGGCGCTGGTGGTCAACGCGCCGTTCGCGTGGCGCCGTTATCCGGCCTCCCTGAAAAGGATGAGACCGACAGACGAGCGGACCGCCAAGGGTCCGATCTCGCATGAGAACCTGGTCTATGCGCTGAGCGAAGTCGATTCCTTTATCGATGTTTCGGAACAGGATCTGTTGGTGATCTACGATCTCGCAACGCAGCGTTCGCTGGAGGCACATATCGGGCCCGACGCAATCAAACTGGGACACTGCTACAGTAACGGCAAATACGGGCCCGAGTGGTCTGTCAGGCAGGTTATCGATGCCTCCGGTAGTCACGACGCGTCCAGGGACATGGTGATATTCAAGGTAATCGCGGGTGACGGACGTTATGCAACCGGGGTGTCGACGCGCGCCGAGTTTTCACGCTGGGCGCGTTACGAGGTGTATCGTGAAGACGAAAACTGGCGCAAGGTCGATGATAGCGGGCGTGCCTAGCGGACGCCGTCTGCAACGCCATTCCAGCTCGAGTGGCCGAGGGAAGCATGTCGGGTGACGTGCAGTACTGGCCGCTGGCGATCGGCTGGACTATTGTGCTCCTGCTGACGCTGTTCGGCTGGAAGCGGCAGGCGGCACTGGTGGCAGCCGGGATGGCAATCGTCACCTATGCAGTACTGTCGGTGGGACTGGGCGGGCGATGAGGCGCCGGATACGCGCAGCCGAGCGCCACCTGGCACGCGTCGACCCGGTGCTGGCCGGGCTCATCCGGCACCACGGTCCCTGTACCCTGATGCGCGATCCCAGACCGCATTTTCACACCCTGGTGTGGGCGATCATCAACCAGCAACTTTCGGTAAAGGCGGCGCAAAGCATCGAGACACGGCTGCAGGCGCGCCTCGGTGTGGCGCAGTTCGAACCACAGCATTTTCATCGGGTGCGCGAAGCGACCTTGCGCAGTTGCGGCCTGAGTGGCGCCAAAGCGCGGTCTATTCGTGAGATCAGCCGCCGCATAGGCTGCGGCGCGCTAGACCTGCAGCAGCTGGAGGACATGGATGACTGGCAGGCTGCTCAACTGCTGATGCAGCTGCCCGGCATCGGACAGTGGACCGCCGACATGCTGCTGATGTTTTCGCTCGGGCGGCTGGACGTGCTGCCACTCGGTGATCTGGCGCTGCGCAAGTCGATTCGTCTGCACTACCGACTGTCGGAGGATGCCGACCGCGAGATCTATCTCGATGTCGCAGAGAACTGGCGTCCATATCGCACCGTGGCGAGCTGGTATTACTGGGCGGCGGTTGATTAGCTTTGCGGCGTGGTATTTTTGCGCCGCCGTGTTTGTCTTTGGCAGGTGTTGATCACGACCTTAACTGCGAATGCCAGGAGGGTCGCAAGGGAATGAGGGATTGAGTGTCTATGTGAAAATGGTATCAAGCAGGCCACGTGAGTCTGCGCGGCCTGGGCCCAGCTATGGGGATTGTTGTGATTCCTTCGTGTCCTTTGTGCCTGGAAATCGGTCTTACCGCGGAGTTTCCCACGCCATCGGGTACAACAGATCCAGCACCTGGTTGAAACCGGCAGAGCTGGCGGAAATGGCTTGGACCATATCGCTGCTTGTGACCCGGGTCAGCGCCAGCGCCTCTTTCTGGATCTTACCCAGCGCAGCTTCGCTGATGCTCTGCGCATTCAGGTCGGCATCCAGCAGTGCGCCGTAGGGATCGTAGAAGGGTGACCCGAGCGGATCCTTGCTCTCCTGCGCACAGTGGGTGACCTGGTCGGCGACATGGATGAGGGCCGATTCGATGTGCGCCTGCAAGGCGATCTTCGGATTGTGGTGATAGAGCACCGAGGCGCACAGATTCTCGGGCAGATTCCAGTGCATTAGCAATGCCTGGCCGACCTCGGCATGGTCGAAACCGACCACATTGTGCTCGATTTCGCAAATGTTCTGTTGCGACTGCAGCCGCATCGATTCCGCCTGAGCAGTTTCTTCGGGTAGCTTCATCAGCATCAGCAGCCGCCCCACGTCATGCAGCAGCCCGGCGGTAAACAGCCGCTCGCCGTGCAGTACGTTGCAGCAGCGCGCCAGATGGCGCGCCATGAGGCCGGTGAAGACGCTGTGCTGCCAGAACGCGGCCATGTCGATCAGGCTGCTGGGGATTTTCGAGAACACTTCGGCGGCAGATGCCGCCAGGGTGAGGTTACGCAGTTCGCGCATGCCGATCAGGTTGACGGCACGGCTCACGGTATCGATTTTTCGCGGCAGACTGAAAAAGGCGCTATTGACCAGTTTCAGCAGCCGTGTGGTGAGGGCAGTATCCTTGCCGACCACCTCGGCAATGTCGTCCGCCGTGGTGTGCGGCGAGTCGGCCAGGGCCTGAACCTGCATGCAGATCTCGGGCAGCGACACCAGGCGGACATTGCGTTGGACCAGATCCTGCGGGGTCACGGTGTATCCTCAAAACGAAACCATAGTAGTGCACTGTTTGACGGCGCACGCGCGGCTTCCTTTAACCGCTTTGAGGGCGATCAGAAACGGATCTGGGGATTATCTAACAGTATGAAAAAACGGAGATTACCTGATTACGCCTGGCGGTGAGCGGTAGCCTTCCAGCAGTTTCACGTAGTTGGTACGCTGGTAGGCGGCCGGATCGATGGCGTGCTCCTGGCTGACACTGCCCCTGAGCTGCTGTAGCGAGTCATACTCGTGGTCCGCCAGCCAGCGCCTGATATCGTCCAGGATCGTAGTGAGTCTGCCGGGGCCCTGTTTCAGCAGCACGGCACACAGGTGCACCACGTCTGCGCCGGCCATGATCGCCTTGAGAGTCTCCTCGGCGCCGTGAAAACCACCGGTCGCGGCCAGCGACAGGTTGACGCGGCCGTGCAGGATGGCCAGCCAGTGGATGCGCAGCAACGACTCGTAGGGCGAGGACAGATCGAGTTTCGGTAACACTTCACGGCTGACGAGGTCGATATCCGGCTGGTAAAAACGGTTGAACAGGGACACGCCGCTGGCACCGCTCGCCTCCAGGCTGCGCACGAAGTGGCCCGGGGAGCTGAACTGCGACGACAGTTTCATACACACCGGCAGGCTGATATGTTGCCTTAGTTCATACAGCATCTGCACGTAGCGGCTTTCAACCTCGGCGGCCGATTCCTCGACATTGGCGGCAACGTAATAGACGTTGAGTTCCAGCGCGTCAGCACCGGCTTCCTCGAGCTGTTTTCCGTAGCGTATCCAGCCGTCGTTGGATACCCCGTTGAGGCTGGCGATGACTGGGATGTCGAGCGACGCTTTCAGCGTCGACAGCAGTTCCAGGTATTCGTCCAGGGGTGTGGAACACTCTTCCGGAACCGGCAGAAAACTGTCCGCTTCGCCGAAACCGATCGCCTGCTCGTGCAGGAAGCGGGCAACGCTTTCTTCGGACTGGTGCACCTCTTCCTCGAACAGGGACGGCATCACGATCGCCGCGGCGCCGGCATCCTCGAGGCGGCGTGCCGTGGCAGCGTCACCGGTCAGCGGGGACGAGGAGGGTACCAGAGGATTGCTCAGTTTGAGCCCGAGGTATTCGGTGGCAAGGTCGACCATGGCTAACGCTCCTCTCCGGTAGAAGTGGTGTCGTCGGAGCTCGCATCCCAGGGCAGCTCCGCCAGTTGTTGATAGTGATGATACCGCGTCAATACGTCTTTTTGCGATTGTTCCAGCAAAGCTTCCGCGGCGTCCGGGTGCGACTGCCACAGCATGCTGAACCGGGTCTCGGTCTCGGCGAAGCGGCGGTAGGGAATGGACGGCGCACCGCAATCCAGGTGCAGGGGATTTTTTCCCTGCATGGCGCGCGATGGCGCGTAGCGGAACAGCGGCCAGTGGCCGCTCTGCACCGCCAGCTGCTGCTGCCGGTGGTTGTTGGCCAGATCCACGCCGTGCGCGATGCAGGGAGCATAGGCCACGATCAGGGATGGGCCGGGGTGCGCTTCGGCTTCCAGGAAGGCACGTACCGTCTGCACGTCCTTGGCGCCGTATGCCACCTGCGCGACATACACCTGCTCGTAGTCCATGGCCAGCCTGGCGAGGTCCTTCTTGATCACCGGCTTGCCGGCGGCCGAGAACTTGGCGACCGCGCCGCGGGGTGTCGCCTTGGAGGTCTGTCCGCCGGTGTTGGAATATACTTCGGTGTCGAGCACCAGCAGGTTGACATCGAGTCCGGAGGCTAGCACGTGGTCCAGCCCCCCGTAGCCGATGTCATAGGCCCATCCGTCGCCGCCGATGATCCACACGCTTCTGCGCAGCAGCGTAGCGGCGACATGTTCGAGTTCACGCGCCTCTGGCTGGTCGATGGCGTTGAGTTGCGCGTGCAGCTCGCTGATCCGTTCGCGCTGGGTATGAATGCCCTGCTCCTGCGACTGGTCGGCCTCCAGCAGCGCGGCGATCAGCGCGGGATCGAGTTTGCCCTGCAGCTTGCGCAGCAGCTCGCGTGCGTACTCGGCCTGTTTGTCGATGGCGATGCGCATGCCCAGGCCGAACTCGGCGTTGTCTTCGAACAGGGAGTTGGACCAGGCCGGTCCGCGCCCCTCGCGGTTCAGAGTCCAGGGCGTAGTCGGCAGATTGCCTCCGTAAATCGAGGAGCAGCCGGTGGCATTGGCAACCAGCATGCGGTCGCCGAACAGCTGGGTGGCGAGCTTGATATAGGGTGTCTCACCGCATCCGACACAGGCGCCGGAGAACTCGAACAGCGGCTGCAGCAGCATGGCACCCTTGATGCTCTCGCGCTTGACCTGGCGCCGGTCATACTCGGGCAGGTTCAGGAAGAACGCCCAGTTGTCGCGCTCTGCGTCCTGCAGGCCGTCGACCGGCACCATGTTGAGGGCCTTGCGGCTGGCATTGGACTTATCGCGAATCGGGCAGATGTCGACGCACAGGCCGCAGCCGGTGCAGTCGTCGGGCGCTACCTGGTAGGCGATGTGGTAACCCTGCGGGTAGTCCTTGCCCTTGATGGGTGCGCTTTTGAAGGTGGCGGGTGCGTCCTGCAGGTGCTCGGCCGAAAACAGTTTGCTGCGAATCACGCCGTGCGGGCAGACCAGCGGGCACTTGCCGCAGTGGGTGCACAGATCGGTTTCCCATACCGGGATCTCCAGCGCCAGCCTGCGTTTCTCGTAGGCCGCGGTACCGAGCGGGAAGGTCCCGTCCGCGGGCATGCTGCTGACCGGCAGCGCATCGCCGTGCCCGGCGATCAGCTGGGCGGTAAAGTCCCGCACAAAGGCCGGTGCGTCCTCGGCGACCACCGCAGGCCGCTCCCGGGTGCTGCTTGGTGCGGCGGGCACCGGTATCTCGTGCAGCTCGGCGAGCGCCGCATCGATGGCGCGAAAGTTGAAGTCGACGATGCGTTGCCCCTTGGCGCCGTACGTCTGCTGCACCGCATCCTTGATGGCCCGGATCGCCTGGTCGCGCGGTAACACGCCGGAGATGGCGAAGAAACAGGTCTGCATAATGGTGTTGATGCGCTTGCCCATTTGCGTTTGCTCGGCAATGCGATAAGCGTCGATGCAGTAGAAGCGGATCTTCCTGTCGATCATCTGCTGCTGCATTTTGCGCGGCAGACTGTCCCACACCTGCTCCGGTGGTTCGGGGGAATTGAGCAGGAACACGCTGTTTCCGGCTGCCTTATCGAGCATGTCGAAGCGGTCCACAAACTGCGCCTGGTGACAGGCGACAAAGTGCGCGTCCCCGTCGCCGATCAGGTAACTTGAGCGTATCGGTTGTTTGCCGAAGCGCAGGTGTGAAACCGTCACTGCACCCGCCTTCTTGGAGTCGTAGACGAAATAGCCCTGCGCATGCAGATCGGTGGTCTCGCCGATGATCTTGATCGAGTTCTTGTTGGCACTGACGGTACCGTCCGAGCCCAGGCCATAGAACACTGCCTGCACGGCGCCGGTGTGCGCGTTGCTGCGGAAGCCGGGGTTCCATTCCAGGCTGGTGTGCGAGACGTCGTCGTGGATGCCGACGGTGAAACCGTTGCGCGGTTGCTGATTGCGCAGTTCATCGAATACGGCCTTGATCATGCCGGGCGTGAATTCCTTTGACGACAGACCGTAGCGTCCACCGACCACCACGGGCAGCGCCTGGAAACGTGGCTGGCTGCAGTAACAATGCCGCGCCAGGGCGCTGATGACATCCTTGTACAGGGGTTCGCCGTCGGCGCCGGGTTCTTTGGTTCGGTCCAGTACCGCGATGCGCTGTACCGCGGGCGGCAGGGCGGCGATCAGTGCCGCGGAAGGGAACGGGCGATACAGGCGCACCCGCAGTACTCCGACCTTTTCGCCCTGGCGGTTGAGGTAGTCGACGACTTCTGCTGCCGCCTCGGCGCCCGAACCCATCAGCACCGTGACACGCTCCGCCTGCGGGTCACCCAAGTAGTCAACCAGCCGGTAGCGGCGCCCGCTCAATTCGCCAAAACGGTCCATCGCCGACTCCACCACCGCGGGGAAGCGCTCGTAATAGGGGTTGACCGTTTCACGCCCCTGAAAATACACGTCCGGGTTCTGCGAAGAGCCACGCAGCACCGGGTGTTCGGGGGCCAGCGCGCGATCGCGGTGTGCCTGCACCAGGGTGTCGTCGAGCATCGCACGCAGCTGCGCCGCATCGACCGCGTCGATCTTGGCGACTTCGTGTGAGGTGCGGAAACCGTCGAAGAAATGCAGCACCGGAATGCGGCCTTGGAGCGCCGCGACGTGCGCGATCACGGACAGGTCCTGGGCTTCCTGCACAGACGCCGAAGCCAGCATGGCAAAGCCGGTGGCGCGCGTGGCCATGACATCGCTGTGATCGCCGAATATGGACAGTGCCTGCACCGCCAGCGAACGGGCGGCAACATGAAATACTGTCGGCGTCAGTTCGCCGGCGATTTTGTACATATTGGGAATCATCAGCAGCAGGCCCTGGGAAGCGGTGAAGGTCGTGGCCAGGGCGCCCGCCTGCAGCGCGCCATGCACGGCACCGGCGGCACCGCCTTCGCTCTGCATTTCGACGATGCGCGGTACCGTGCCCCAAAGGTTGGTTTGACCGCTGGCCGACCAGGCATCCGCCAGCTCACCCATCGGCGATGCCGGCGTGATGGGGTAGATGGCGCACACGTCGCTGAGTTGATGGGCGATGCGGGCCGCGGCTTCATTACCGTCAATGGTGATCTGCCTGGATGCCATTACAGGGTCCAACCGGGGCT
>Ga0209536_100003089_pt1 | contig 26929 bp, 18 predicted proteins | sample DeeMarSeWOR28_12_FD_187461 | JGI IMG/M metagenome (GOLD analysis project Ga0209536, IMG submission 187461) | Marine sediment microbial communities from White Oak River estuary, North Carolina - WOR-2-8_12 (SPAdes) (version 2) | ecosystem: Environmental > Aquatic > Marine > Intertidal zone >... | reverse complement strand
GAGCCGTTTGCGCTCGCGGGCTTCGACATCGAGCGGTTCCAGCCCGAGCTCGCGGTCGTGGAGCGGAAGGTCGTCGAGGTGAAGGACGGTGCGGACGACGTGCAGAGGTACTTCGAGCGGCATGGGTATCGGCTGCTCGAGAAGTACGATCGCTTCGATTCGGTGAACCGGTACTTCGCGCGGTAGCGGAAGCGCGGGTCCCGTTGCTCTGGAACGGGCCGCGTCGCGAGCGGAAGCGGAGGTAGAGGCGAGTTGCCGCAGAGGCAGCGTCATCCCGGAGCCGAGCTCCGCGCGATCCTCTCCCTGGGCCTGGTCGCGTTCGTGATGATGGGTGGTCTGCGTGTGTTCCTCGCTGCGATCCACCGCGGCGCTCTTTCGGAGCTGGCGACCGCTCAGATCTGGGAGCTCTTCTTCGTCGGAGCCCGGCTCGACGCAGCGGGGATCGCTCGCCTGCTCTACCTCCCGCTGATCGGGATGCTCGTTCCCGGCCGGATCGGGGTCCGTTTCGTGCAGACTTCGGTCCTGGTCCTGACCATCCTGCTCGCCTTCGAGCTGGTCTTCGAGGTGGTCTTCGTTCAGTACTACGGCGTGCGTCCGAACTACCTGATCTTCGAGCACGGTGCGGACCCAGAGGTCCTCCGCACCAGCGCCCACTACGTGACGCCTCTCGCACTGGCGGCAGTAGCGGCCCTGATCTCCGCATCCCTTCTCGCTCAAGGCTACCTGCGCCGTGGCCTCGCGACGCTACCGCTGCCGTTGCTGCCGGGTGGCCCACTCCTCGCCCGCCTGGCCCTGGTCGCTTTCAGCATCTACTCGATCGAGACGGTCGCCCGCGGCACGCTCGATCATCGGCCGATCAACCCGAGCATCGCCTTCGTCTCGTCCAATCGCGTCGCCAACGAGATCGCCTCCTCGGGCCTGTTTACGATCGAGTACGAAGCCGTTCGTCTGCTGCACGGGGACTCGGTCCGCCTGGCGCAGTACCACGCACCCCTCGAAGAGGCGGAGGCCGAACGGAGGTTGCGGGATCTGCTGCGACGCACAGGGCGCTTCACGAACGACTCTCCCAACCCGTATGTCCGGCTGGTGACGGCGCCGGCAGCAGAGCGGAGACGGAACGTGGTCGTCGTGGTGATGGAGAGCTTCACGGGGCGTCTCGTCGGCGCGCTGGGCGGAAGCCCCGCTCTCTCGCCGGAGCTAGACGCGCTTTCGGAAGAGGGTCTGCTCTGGGAGAACTGCTACGCCACGGGCGAGCGAACCGTTCAGGGCCTCGAGGCGGTGCTGTCGTCCTTTCCCCCTCTGCCCGGGGTCAGCGTCGTACGGCGGTCGCGCGCTCGGGGCAACTTCGAGACGCTTGCCTCGGTCCTCGGCCGTCGTGGATACGAATCGCTCTTCCTCTACGGTGGCCAGGGGCTGTTCGACCACATGAGCGGCTTCTTTCGGAGCAACGGGTTCGGAGCATTCCTCGAAGAAGCGGATTTCGGATCGGTTTCCTTTCGCGGCACCTGGGGCGTCTCGGACGAAGACGTGTTCCGCCGAGCCAACGCCGAGTTCCAGGCGCGATGGGAGGCCGGGCGGCCCTTCCTCGGAACGATCCTGACCGTCTCGCTCCACTCTCCATGGGAGTTCCCGGCGGGTCGGTCGCCTCCGCTCCCCGAGGACACGACCGTGCCCCGGGGCTTCGAGCGCGATGAGCTCGAGAACTTCCTGTACGCGGATTTCGCGGTGGGTGAGTTCATGCGAGAGGCGAGGAAGCTCGACTACTCGCGAGACACCCTGTTCGTGTTCGTGGGCGACCACGGGGTGCACCTGCGAGGCCGGGAGCTCCTTCCATCCGAGGAGTACCGGGTTCCGCTGCTCTTCGTGGGCCCGGGGTGGCTGCCGCCGGGGAGAATCCACTCCGTCGCGAGCCAGATCGACATCGCCCCGACCATCATGGGGCTGTTGGGTGGGGACTACCGGAGCGCGTTCTTCGGTCGTGACCTGCTGGCGAGCGACGAGGACGGCCTCGCGATCCTCGTGTACCACAAGCGCGACTACGGTGTCCGAAAGCGGGACCGGCTCACGGTCCTGGCGGCTGGCGAAGAGCCCCGGGCCTACGCCGCAAGATCCCGATGGACCACGACGCCGGTGACGGTGACGGAGCCTCACACCGAGGACGCCCGAGATGCCATGGCCGTCGTCCAGACGGCGGAGGCTCTGCTCGAACGGCAGCTCTACACGACGCGCCCCCTCGACGAGGCTCGATAACGACGGCTTATTCGCAGGAGGCGAAAGGGCTCACGCCGCGTTCAGGTCGAGTGGCTCGGTGCCCTTGCGCGAAACCAGGACCATGAGCAGGAGCGTCAGGTGACCGAAGACCTCGACGACCTCCTCCGTGGGGCGTTCGAAGACCTTTTCGTGCGGGAGAAAGGCCAGGAAGTGGGCGTCGAGCGCCTCGGTGAGCGCATACGTGAACAACACGAGGATGAAGAGCGTTACCACCGTGCGGCTCGCGAAGTACTCGGCCATCAGGGCGTAGCGACGCAGGCCCACGTAGAAGACCAATACGATCGCGATGAAGCACGCCGGAGTCGTGCCCTTGAGATGGATCTCTCGTGCGATGAAGGCGGCGATCAGGAATGACAGCCACAGGAAGTAGGGCTCGCGTCCCTGGCGCCATCGCCAGAATGCGACGACCAGGGCGATCGTCAGGACCACGATGGCCGCAGCCTCGGCCGGCGGCTGCATCGAGCCCCCGGGAAGGATCCCGATGGTCACGAGGTAGGCGATGATCGCGATGAGGACCACCGGAATCGCGAGAACGGCGTAGCGAAGCCGGCCGAGTGAGAAGACCACGATTCGCCGCGCGTCCTGGACGTCGCGGCGCGCTTGCTCCATGATCTGATCGCGGTTCATGCGCGGTTCTCGCTCGGGCCCGAGATCCGATCGGAGCGCCTGCCCATCTGGAAATTCCCCTCTACGAGTCCAACCACGCTCTTCTCGTAGCGCAGATCGCCAGGAATCTCCCGCTCCGGATCGATTCTCCAGCGAGGAGGTGAGGCAGGGGCGCAGGACGCTCCGGTTCGGGCCCCGGCGAGCTTCGCTTCTGCCTCCAACGAGAGGGCGCCCCGCTTCCGCCAGCCAGCTCACCGCGTGGGCGATCCCGGATTGGATAGCGCGGTCGAAACCCCTAATCTGGGGGCGCGGCCTGTCCATGATCGATTCGAGCTACCTCTATCAGGGACTGTGCGGCCTGGCGCGCGCGCATCGGGCGAGCCCGATGGCGGGGCATCTGGGAGCGGCGCTGATCGCCGGCTACTTCTTCGCCCAGGAGCACCCGCGCCTCGATCCGGCCGTGTACGCAGGTGTCGCGAGAGACCTGGATCGAGTCGTGGCTGGAGAGGAATCCCTGTGGTTCGATCCGGAGGCCGCGGGGATCACCGTCCCCGAGATGTTCGCGCCGTTTCCGTCACAGCCTCCCGATGCAAAGAGGGTGACGTCGATCGCGACCGCGCTCTCATCGAACATCGATCACACGCGCGAGGCCGGACACAACACCATCTTCGCGTCCCTCGCACTCCGGGCATTCGCGGAGCATCCCGAGCTGGCGGAGCCGGCGCTGGTCGATGGGATCCGCAGGCTCATCGAGCGATTCGACCGCGCCACTCCCGGCCCCGGCTACTACGGGGCGCGGCGGGGCTGGATCGACGGCGACCGCGTTTCGCTCACCGACGACGACGACCGCCAGTCGTACGTGGACGAGGCCGACATGGTGCGCGCCGCGATCGAGGAGCTGCTTCGGGACACCTCGATCCGACGCCAGGGATTCGGAGGCGTCTTCCATCTCATCAATCACGCCCAGGGTCTGCTGGATCTCTCACGGGCTGGAGAGCAGGAGCTCGCGAGCAGAGGACTGGCGGCACACCATCACCACCTGCGTCTGTACCGATCCCTGCCCGACGTGTCAGACGAGCTGGGCGCGCTCGTCAAGGCCGACCGGGATCCGCTCACGCCGGAGCACTGGAGCCAGACCGAATCGGTCCAGTGGTCGGCCTGGCTCACACACCGGATCAAGACGCTCTACGCCTTCAGGGGCCTGCTGCGCACGGTCGAAGACGCAGAGACCCGACGACGGGCCGAAGACGCCTTTCTATACCTCATGGCGTGAACACGGGATTCGTTTCCGGTCATCGGATGGTCATCGCTGGACGCGCATCGCGAGGAACGCGACCAACGGGATCGTGATCGGAAAGCAGACGAGCATGAAGAGCGTGCCGAGCCAGAAGGCCGTCTGCTCGAGGGCGCTAGCTGGGGCCGGCGGGGGAGCGTGTGGTTCGAAGTAGACGCCCGAGTAGAGGTGCTCGTATCCGGCGAAGCGCTCCTGCATCGCCGCGATCCATGCCCGCGTCCGCGCCAGCCTGGGGTCGCTCTGGAGAGCGTAGATCGGCGGGACCGGGATGCTCGAATGGCATTGGAGTATCCCGAAGAGCAGCATGTCGAGCGTGTTCGGCTCGGCGCCGCCGAGAAAGAAGCCGGCGTTCGCTGCGAGCTTCTGTTCCCAGACGAGGAACTGCTCGGCGAAGTCGTCCGGGTCCCTTCGGTTGCCGGTCAGGACCATGAATCGGATGAGCAGGTAGAAGTAGAGCGTCGTGAAGCTGCGCAGGAACTGATTGCGAAGACGCCTTGGGAGGGATGGATGCGGCTCTCGACACAGGCTGAACCGCCACCAGAACTGCGCGGCGGAGTCGGGACGGTGAAGGACTCCCTGCCACGCACGGCGGATCAGGCGCATGTCTTCGTGGGAGATCGACTCGTAGCCGACCTCTCGCAGGATCTCGGCGGACTCGAGCCGCCACGGCCCTCCGTCGATGCTCGCGGCAGGCATCATGACCCCCGAGCGCCGGAACAGCGACCACGGTGGGGTCATCGTCAGCGTGTGCGGAATGCGCCTCTCGAACAGCCCGAGCAGGACGGCCTGAACCCAGGGTGAGTGATCGTTGCCGTAGACGTCGAGATGGGGCAAGTGTGAGGCTTCCAGGGTTGCGCGAGTGCCGAACTCTCCAGGAGCTGGCAGGCACCGATCGCTGACGAGAGTAGCTCAGCGACGATCGTCGTATCATGACGGTCGGTCCTTCGATCCGGCGGCGCCCAGGCCTCGCCCATCGACACCACGGAAGGGGAAGACATGGAGCTCGGAGTCTGTATCGCGTCGCACATCGGCGACGTCGGCTACGTCGTGCGCGCCGAGGAGCTCGGTTACAGCCATGCGTGGTTCGCCGACAGCCAGATGCTCTGGTCGGACTGCTACGCGACGCTGGCCCTCGCAGCGGATCGGACGGACCGCATCCGGCTCGGCACCGGGGTCGCGGTCTCGGGCACACGGCCCGCAGCGGTCACGGCGGCGAGCATCGCGACGATTCACGCCCTGGCGCCGGGAAGGACCTTTCTGGGCGTCGGCGCTGGGAATACGGCCATGCGGGTCATGGGTCGGCCGCCACAGCGAATCGCCGATTTCGACGCCTACCTCGAGACCCTGCGCCCGCTGCTGCGGGGTGAGGAGGCGCTGCTCCCCCACGCTTCCGGCGACCGACCGATCCGTCACATCATGCCGGACCACGGCTTCGTCCACTTCGGCGCGGGCATCCCGCTGCATGTCTCGGGCTTCGGCCCGCGCTCCCTCGGCCTCGCGGGCCGGCATGGCGACGGGGCCGTGCTGGCGATGCCGCCGAGCGCCGGGGTCATGCAGGCATTCTGGGGAATGATCGAGAAGGGTGCGGCGGACGCGGGGCGGAAGCTCGACCGCGGGACCTACCACACCACGGCCCTCACCGCGGTGGGCTTGCTCGATCCGGGCGAGGCGCCGGATTCCCCCCGTGTTCGGCACGAGTGCGGCGCCATGGCCATGGCGTCCGTGCACTACGCCTACGACAACTGGAGGCAGTTTGGCCAAGCTCCTCCGTCGTATCTCGAAGACATCTGGGAGGACTACCGCGCGTTGCTGGCCCAGGTGCCCGAGGCGCGGCTGCACCAGCGCATCCACGCCGGGCACAATTGCTGGGTCGTGCCGGAGGAAGAGAGGTTCCTCACGCGAGAGGTACTCGCCGCAACGTGTCTGATCGGCACGGCGGAAGCCATCGCCGCCCGGTTGTTTCCGATCGGCGAGACCGGGCTCGACCAGATCATGATCCTTCCGGCCTGGGAGCCCCGCTACGAGGTGCTCGAACGGGTGGCGCGGGAGCTTCGTCCGCTCCTCTGCTGACACCCGGGGGCCGAGGCTGGGACCGGGCTTCCGGCTCTAGTGGTGGTAGGCAGTGCGGCGCGGGCGGCCGAGGACCGAGAGAAGCGCGATCCCGGCGACGAGCATCCATAGCTGATCCGGCTCCGGAACCGGAGTGCAGTCGATCGCGCAAGCGTCGGGGCCCGTCACGGCCTCCTGCCCCTCGCAGAGCAGGTCTCCGCAGCAGGCGCTCAGTCGGGGCATGATGCGGCAGAAGTAGCCATTCGCAGTGCAGCGCGGGTCGAGCAGGCTGAAGCCGTCCGTGTCGTAGCCACAGTTGTTCACGGGTCCGATCCCGGCGCCGTCACCGCAACAGAAGGGGCTTCCGCCGCTCTGATCCCCTGCACAGTCCGCGGGACAGGAGATGCAGCTCTCGCCGTCCCCGATCTCGCACAGGCCATTGCCGCAGATGGCGCCGCTCGCGACGCCACAATCGGCGGGACAGCTCACGCAGTCCTCGTCCGTATCGCACAGTCCGTCTACGACGCAGCTGGCAGGGTCGTTGACGGTCTGGAACTGCCGCATCATCTCGTGATCTTCGTGGTCGAGGATGTGGCAGTGATAGGCGAATCGCCCGGGGTGGTCTTCGAACTTCGCGATCACCCGGATCCGGGTGCGGGGAGGGATGCTGACGGTGTCCTTCCACGTACCCACCTCCCACGGTTCGAGCGGGAGGAGGACGGGGTTCTGCGGGTCGGTCGGCATCTCCCTGCGCTCGAGGACCTGGAACATCACGAGGTGCATGTGGAAGGGATGGATCATGTTGCTCGCGTTGGCGACCTCCCAGATCTCGGTGTCTCCGAGCACGGGAAGCTCCGTGACGTCGTCCCAGTGCTTGCCGAGCACGACGTTGCCGGGACCCATCGAGCGGATCAGCCACTTCTTGCCCGCGCAGGGGTCGGATTCCAGCGAGACCTGGAGCTCGCGCACCAGCGAGGCCGACGCCGGCGGAATCGGAACCACGGGGCGCAGGGTGCTGGGGATGGCCCCCGTGAACCCGGGCTGACCGCCGACGACGAACTTCAGCGTGTTCGGCACCCGCGGCTCCGTCTCGTCCAGATTCCTGAGCACGATCTCGGTTCCCGCCGGGAACGGGGCGAAGTCGACGATCACGTCGAGGCGCTCGGCGGGTGTCATCTCGAGTGTCGTCAGCGAAATGGGCGCGTCGATCAGCCCCCCGTCGGTTCCGATCATCTCGAAGGGAATGACGGTCGCCGGGGAGGCCGGGTTCTCGAGCTTCAGGCGATACACCCGGGCCTGTGATCCGTTCAGCAGTCGGAGCCGGTACTTCCCCTGCTTGACGTCGTGGTAGGGCCAGACCATTCCGTTGACCAGGATCTTGTCGCCGTAGAAGGCATCCTCGATGGTGGCCGGATACGAGAGCGTGCCGTCGGGGTGGAAGGCGCGATCCTGCAGCACGAGGGGAATCTCGAACTCACCGTCCGGCAGCCCGAGATTGCGCTCGAAGTCGTCCCGCAGCAGGTAGAAGCCCGCAAGGCCCATGTAGACGTTCAGCCGGGTGATTCCCATGGCGTGGTCGTGGTACCAGAGCGTGGCCGGCAGCTGCTGGTTCGGGTAGCGATACTCGTCGAACTCCCCCGGCAGGATGTGGAACTCGGGCTGACCGTCGTAGCGCGCTGGAACGTGTCCTCCGTGGAGGTGCGTGACGATGCGGGAGGTGTCCTGCCAGAAGTTCGGTCCGTGAGCGCACTCGTCTACCGGCAGCGCGTGGCCGCCCGTCGCCGGGAGCGCGTTCACGTAGCGCACCTCGATCGGATCCCCGACGTCTGCCTCGATCGTGGGCCCGGGGAACAGGCCGTTGTAGGTCCAGAGGTCCGTGGCGGGCAGCTCGCTGTGCAGCTGCTGGCTCGCCTCCTGGATCGTCACCTCGTAGAGCGGTGCACCGCTCTGACCCGTCGCGATGGGCTGGAGCACGGGGGGAAGCGGCAGCGCGTCCACGAAGGGCTCGAGGCCGCAGTCGACGGCTACGTCGTTGCAGGTGGTGGCGCTCCCCTGGAAGACGCCGCCGGCCGCCTCGCAGACGTCCCGAGCCACCGGATCGGAGCAGGTCTCCTCGAGATTGCAGCAGGCCCCGATGGGCTGCGGGCAGGGATTCGGCAGGCACGAGCTCGTACCCGGTTGCGGGGTGCCGCCCTGCGCCGAGCAGGCGGAAGACGTCTCGAGCGTGCAGTCGCCGGCCGGCGCGCAGCAGGCCTCGATGGCGGGTGGAGGCGTGAACTCGATCTGCAGCGCGGGCGGTATGCTGCCCTCGCGGCTGCCGAAGCGCCGGGCCGAGGCGTCCCGCAGCTCCTCGTCTACGACGATCCATCCGTGGTTGCCGGACGGGGTGTCGAGCCAGCCCTGGACCTCGGTGATCAGTGCGGGGTTGGCGGCGCTGTCCCACACGGCGTCGCCGGCCAGGGGAACCAGCGCGCTCGCGGTCGCGGGCCCCATGTCGCCTCCCGCGGTCGACCAGGGCACCTGCTGGAACTTTGCGTCGATCCACGTCGCGTCGCCGGGGTTCGCCTCGTCGCCCTTGCCGCCGCCGTTGAAGCGGCAGTCCACGATGCCCTCACCCCAGTCCTGGAGGACCGGATGCAGCGTCATGGTCGTGTCCAGGGTGTCGGTCGTCAGGTTGACGTTCAGCGTGAGGGTGACCGCATCGATGGTGGAGCCCGTGGGAATCGCAGCCGCGACGTCGAAACGAAGCAGCGCTCGGCGGACGAAGCCGCGGAACGTGACGCCGGCGAAGACGTCCGGGCCCGCCCCACAGCTGTTGTCCGTGAAGGTGCCGGTGGGGTCCGCCGTGATTCCGCCGTCGTAGATCGTGTTGTCGGCCACCGGGGTCAGGACCACCGTGGCCGCGGCGGCGGAGAGGGGGCTGCTCACCAGGGCCAGCAGAGCGAGGATGGCGGACAACTGCCATCTCACAGTGCGCTCCTCCTCTCGGACCCGCTTCCGTCGGCAGCCGACGCGCCGGAATCCCGACGATCCCGGTCTATGGTAGGGGGCTTGGCGCATCGCTTGCGTGTCGCGGATTCGGGGGGGATGGAGGCTGGGCTCGAGACGATCCGGATCCCCTGCCTGCCTTCCTCGGCTCATCGGATGATTCAGAGGCCGGCTGGAGGAGAGCTCCCCGGAGGGCCGCTCAAACGGCGATCCCGATTCCGTGGTGATCCCTCCATCAGGGATCCGATCCACCAGCATAGGGCATCCTCTTCGGCCCGAGCACGCGCGCACGCGGGCGCATGGGGCGTCGGGCCCCACGCGATACTGCCCCCGCCGCCCTCGACAGCCGCCCCGCTCCACGCGACGCTCCGGCCGGGAGTGGGTCCATGACGAAGCGGCCGTGCCGCGCCCTCGCATTGGTCTGGCCGAGGTCGTTCACCGGGCTGGCGTTCGCGCGGGCGATCCTTCCGAGCGCCTCGGGCGGCGATCCGGCGCATCCTGGCCTTCGCGCTCTCGCCGGCGCACTGTTGGCGTCGCTCGCCCTCGCGTCGGGAATGTCTGCGCAGGAGACTCCGTCCGTCGCCAACGCCCAGGCCGCGGCCGCGCCGCAGCCGGAGGTGATCGCGCCCGAGAACGTGGTTGCGCGAGCCGCGGAGACCGAGCGCAGCCTGCGCGAGATCGAGGCACTGCTCGAGGCGAGCCCCGAGGTCGAGGCGATTGCGAAGCGACTCGACGACGTGGGGGAGCTCTGGCGTCAGGAAGCCGAGGCCAGCCTTCGGCGCCTTTCGGAGGCGACGACCAATTCGATCCTCGTCGAGACCGAGCGGGTCTGGTCGCTTCGGGAGAAGCTGGTCGAGGGGTGGGACGAGAGCCTGAGCAAGCACGTGGGCTCGCTCACGACCGACCTGGAGGGTATCGAACGCCAGGGCCAGCTCTGGGAGCGTACCCGCGATGCCAAGCGTGTCGAGGCGCTTCCCCCTGTTCTGCGCGCCACGGTCGTTCGGGTGTTCGAGTCCATCGAGGCCACTCGCCGCAGCCTTCGCGAGAGGCGCGACTCGATCCTCACGCTCCACTCGGCCGTGCTGGAGGAGCAACGGCGCGTCGTGGGCGTGTTGCAGGCGGTGGACGCGGCTCGGGCGCGAGCCCGATCGCAGCTCTTCGTACGCGACTCCCCGGTTCTGTGGAAGGCGCTCGCGGCCGCTCGGCCCGAGGAAGCGCGACAGCGGATGTACTCCACCTGGAAGAGCTTGGCCGGAGCGCTTCGGATCTACGTGGGCGAACAGGCGGGAGGTCTCGCAGCGTTCGCCTTCTGTCTACTCTTCCTGGTGGTCGTCATCGCGCGCCTCGGAGGGCGCGCGGCGCGCTGGGCCAGCGAGGATGCAGCGGCGGCGGCAACCGCGCGCGTCCTCGATCGGCCCCTGTCTGCGGCTCTGCTCGTGCTCATAGTGGCCTACCCGCTGGTCATTCCCAAGGCGCCGCTACTGGCGCGGTGGATCCTGGGCATCGTCGTCCTGATTCCCGCATTGCGGCTGATCGGACCTCTGCTCGAAGGCGTCGCGCAACGCGCCTTCTACGTGCTGAGCGGTTGGTACGCGGTGGCCATGCTACGCGAGCTGATGGCTCCCTTTCCCCTGATCGTGCGGATCCTGCTCTTGCTGGAGGCGTCGGCGGCGCTCGTGCTGCTGGCATGGCTGCTGCGCGCAGATCGGCTCGCTGCGCTGGAATCGGTGGGTATGATGGCGGGCGCTCTCGCCGTGATCGCGCGGATCGCGGTGGGCCTGCTGACCGTCTCCCTGCTCTCGGTCCTCCTGGGCAACCTGAGCCTCGCCGACGTATTGGTGGATGGGACGCTCTACGGTGCCTACGTGGCCTTGCTGCTCCAGGGCAGCGCGTTGGTGCTCGAGGGCCTGTGGTGGGTGATGCTCCAGACGCGGCCGCTCGCCCTGCTCACCGGAGTACAGCGGCACACGCCATTGCTGCGCCGTCGCGGTTCGACCTTCATTCGCTGTGGCCTCGCATTCGTGTGGCTCTGGTTGGCGCTGGGATTCTTCCAGGTACGCGAGCCCGTGTGGAGCGGCGTCGTCGCCGTGCTCACGGCAGCCTGGCCCCTCGGCGAGATCGAGCTCTCCCTGAGCGACCTGGTCGCTTTCGGCTTCACCGTGTGGCTCGCGCTATGGCTCTCGCGCTTCGTGCGTTTCGTGCTGGACGAGGACGTGCTGCCCCGCGCCGAGCTGCCTCGGGGCGTTCCCTATGCAGTCTCGTCCTTCACCCACTACGTGATCCTGCTCTTCGGCTTCATGCTGGCGGTCTCCGCGGCCGGCTTCGACATGAGTCGATTCGCGCTGATCGTCGGCGCGCTGGGCGTGGGAATCGGCATTGGCCTCCAGGACGTCGTGAACAACTTCGTCTCCGGCGTGATCCTGCTCTTCGAGCGCCCGGTTCAAACGGGCGACACCGTGCAGGTCGGCGACATCTTTGGCGACGTTCGGCGCATCGGTATGAGGTCGAGCACGGTGCGCACGTGGAGCGGAGCCGAAGTGATACTGCCCAACTCGAAGCTGGTGTCCGAGAACGTCATCAACTGGACGTTGTCGGACAATCTGCGTCGGATCGAGATCCCGATCGGTGTGGCCTACGGAACGGACCCGGAGCGCGTTCTCGCACTCCTTGCCGATGTGGCGGTGTCGAACCCGGAAGTGCTTTCCGACCCGGCTCCCTCCGCCATCTTCGTGGCTCACGGCAACAGCTCACTCGACTTCGAGCTGCGCGCATGGACCTCGAGCCGGGAGTGGTACGCGCTGCGAAGTCAGCTCACGGTCGCCATCAATCGCGCAATTCGCGAGGCGGGAATCACGATTCCGTTTCCGCAGCGCGATCTGCACCTGCGCTCCATCGACTCGAACGCACGTCGGGTTCTGGAGCTCTCGTCGGATGAGAACGGGAGCGAAGGCGGCGATCCTCCCGCCGATCAGGTCGGTAAGAAAGAGACCTGAAGAGGCCGATCATCCCCGCCTCGACCTCACCGCAATGCCGGGTCGATCTCGCTCACGCCGGTGGGAAGGACACGTGCAGGTGGTCGGCGGAGCCGCCGTGCCGCAGCGAGTCGAAGCCCATCAGCCAGAAGTAGACGCGGGTGAGACCGACGCGGACGAATCCCCGTCCCTTCGTTCGCAGGTCCACGGCGTGGACCCAGCCATCGGCCTGGGGGTAGTGCAGTGACTTCTCTCGGCGCGGAAGGCCCAGGGCCCTGTAGTCGTCCGGCTCGCGAGACATGTCGGTGATGACGATCTCCGGGTCCAGGAGGATCGACGTCGCCAGCGCGATCCTCAGGATGGGATGGACCTCGGTGTAGGAGATCCTCACCCCTTCCGCCTTCACGTTCGTCGGGGAGACGTAGAAGAGCGCGTAGACACAGAACGCGATCACGCAGGGCAGCACCACGCGCGTTGCGATCGCGCGAAACGGGCTGCGCCGCGTGACCCGGCGCGCGACCCGCGCCGCGATCACCGCGATCCAGAGCGCGGCGGCGAGCGCCCCCACGGCCACCGCCGCCCAGGCGTTCGTCCCGAAGCGCTCGTGGGCCAGGAGCGCGCCCCGTACCAGCAGCCAGAGGGGCAGACCGAGAACCAGCGTCAGCCGGCCGAGCCAGAGCCCGACCCAGAGCGCAAGTCCTCGCCCGATCGTCGGCAACTCGCGCGGCCCCCCCGTGTCACCCGCTTCGCGGCGGCGAGGGTAGCGCTGGATCCGACGTCCCGGAGTCCGGAATCAGGAGGCCAGCGCTGCGAGTGCCGCGGCGCGCACGGGCGACGCGGGGGCCGTCTCCTCCAACGGCGGCGGGGTGGCCGTCCTGCTCACCGCCACGTCGAACACGTAGGGCGATTGCCGCTTGCCCAGGATCAGCACGCCGCCTCTCGCACCGAGGAACACGGGCCCCGGCTCGGCGGTGGGACCGCCGAGCTGATGACCATCGACCCAGGTGCCCAGGGTGCTGCCCAGGTCCATGACGCCAATGCGTCCCTCGCGTCGGATGAAGTGGGCGTGCCTGCGCGAGACCTGCCACGGCTGGAGATCCTGGATGGCGAGGTCGTTCAGCACGCCCGGATCGTCGCGGCCGATGAAGAATGGGAAGTGGCGGACGCAGAGCGGGTGTTCGCCGTCCTGATGCACCGCGAAGGCGGCTTCCGGGGTGCGCGGTCGCAGCCATGCGACGGGCTCATCGCTCTCCTCGAGCGCTGCGCTCGAGGCGTCGGCCGCGAGTTCGTCCGACTTCGGCGCGCGGAAGCGGTCGAGGGCCTCCAGCATCTCCTCGGCAAGTTCGCCCATCTGAAGGTGTACGTTCGTCCGGCTCGCTTCGTTCAGGATCGAGTAGGTGCGCCCTTCCGGGTTCGTGGCCAGCGCCTGGACCTTGGGGCTGCGGGCGATGAAGCTCTGGAAGAGCGGGAAGCCGAGTCGCCGCGCGGATACGACGAGGAGCCCCAGCACATCGCGGCAGAGCTCTGCCTGGTACTTGATCCGCAGGTCGAGCATGGAGAGCACCACGCGCGCGCGAGTTCGCGGCTGGCCCCACTCATCGAGCAGATCGAAGACCCGCTGCGCCGTGAACAGCGAGGGCAGGTCGGCCACGGGCACGATCGAGAGATCGCTCGCTGCGACGGCGTTCTGCGTCAGGATTCCGAAGTCGCTCCCTGTGTCGAGGATGACGACGCCGGGGAAGGCGGTTCGCTCGAGCGCCCGCCTGAGCACCCAGGGATCCATCGGCTGGCGCATCAGCTCGGAGATCCGCGGGCTCGACGGAACGTAGTAGACGCCGTAGCGGCCGGGGCGGATGGCCGATTCGAAGGAGCCGCGACGAAGTGCCGTGTAGGCGGTCTCCGTCGGCGGGGTCTCGTCCAACGCGAACATGTCGTCGGGCCCCGACGCATCGTCGAGCCCCATGACCAGAACCGGCAGGCTCGAGTCGACGGTGCGCGCGTAGACGGCGAGGTTGGTGGCTAGGGTCGTCCTGCCCACGCCGCCCTTGCCGTTCACCACGGCAACGACGCGAGTGGCCGGGAGCGAAGCGAAGTTTGCGCCCAGGGGCGGTCCCGCTGCGATTCCGTCCGGTTCCGTCATCGAGCTCCCGATTCCTCCGGGCTTCCAACGCGTTGGCGTCGATAGATGCGTAGTCGCCAAGGGGTCGATGTGGCAAGGATTTCTCGAGAAATCCCGAAAAAAAGCGCCATACCCCGCCCGCTTCGCCCGGAGCGATGGGGTTCGCCCCCGAAGAGGGCGCGGCGACCGGTCGACGAGCGATCAGCCCAGGCCGAGCTCCGCCGCCCGCTCGAAGGCGATCTCGAGGAAGAGCGGGATCATGGCCTGGTAGCCGGACTCGGGCCGGTCCTCGGCCCAGCGCAGGATGCTCAGTGCGCGAGCGAGCAGCAGCGGCCGCAGCGAATCGGTCTGCTCCGCGCTGAGCGGGCGCACGCTGCGGTATCCGTCGAGCAGGGCATCCCGGGCCGGATCGAAGTGCGGCTTCGCGGGATGGTAGGCATCCATGCGATCGTAGAGTGCCACGGCGAGGTCGAAGACGAACCAGCCGAAGCCGGCGTCGTCGAAGTCGATGATGGAGAGCCGTCCGTCGTGGGCCAGCACGTTGTCGGCGTTCAGGTCCGCGTGGATCATGCCGTAGACCTCCGGACTGCGATCCAGACCCGAGAGCACCTCGAGCAGGTCGTTCCGGATGGCCAGGAGCCGCGCCCGCTGTGCGCTCGTCGCCGCACGGATCTCCCAGAAGCGACCCCAGAAGGGCTTCTCGCCCATCAAGCCCTGCGCGTCCCAGGCGTGACGACGAAATCCCGGAGGGGGCGCCCAGCTCGACGTGGCATCGTGGAGCCTTGCGATCAGTCTTCCCAGCGTGTCGAAGCAGCTCGCCACATCCTCCGGGCCGCTCGACTCCGCGAGCGATCGCGAGAGCGGCACTCCGGGCAGCCACTTCACCAGCCCGACGTGACGAGTGATCTCGGAATCCGGAAAGGCCACCGTCGCGTAGGCGGAGCCCTCCCGGGTCGGGATCGCCTGCGGAACCGGAAGACCCGCTCGGGCCAGCGCAGACGTCCAGTCATGCTCGGATTCGAGCTCCGACAGGTCGTGATAGCCCTCGCGGTGGACCCTCAGCGCGTAGGCCTCGCCCCGAGATGTCTCCACGCGAAAGACCGCGTTCTCCCGCTGCTCGTGAAGGGAGAGCGCCGCTCCTTCGAGGCTCCAGTGCGCCAGCGCACGGAGCGCCAGCGCACGGAGCGCGTCCGGATCCTCCTCAGGCCCCGGCATGCAGCTCCTTCGCCGTCTCGTCCAGGGCCGTCAGGAGCAGCTCTGCCTGGGACGACTCGATCACCAGCGGCGGCCGCAGCTTGAGCACGTTCCCACGCTGCCCTGCGCTGCCCATCAGGAAGCCCTTCTCCTTCATGCGCTCCACGAAGGCCCTGGCGCCCCGGCGATCTGCCTCGCGCGTCTCTCGATCCTTCACCCAGTCGATGCCGAGGAAGAGCCCGTGCCCGCGTACGTCGCCCGCGAACTCGTAGCGGTCCACGAACTGCGTCAGCTCCCGCTCGAGGTAGCCCCCGACCTTCGCCGCGTTCTCGACGAGCCCCTCCTCCTCTATGACGTCGAGCACCGCCGTCCCGACGGCGGCCTGAAGGGGAGTGCCCGCCGTCGTGTTGAAGTAGAAGCACTTCTCGTGGAACGTCCGCACGAGCTCCGACGACGCGCCCACCCCGCTCAGTGGCAGGCCCGCGCCCATGGGCTTGCCCATCGTCACGATGTCCGGCACGCAGTCCATGACCTCGTATCCCCACCAGCGGCCCGTCCGGCCGAAGCCGGCCTGGACCTCGTCGAGGACGACGAGTCCGCCGGCCGCGCGCACCAGCGCCGCCGCCTCGGGCAGGAAGCCTTCAGGGACGTCCGGCAGCCCCTCGTTGGCGAAGATCGGACAGAAGAGCATGCCCGCGAGCGGGATGCGCTGGGTCTCCAGTTCCGCGAGAGCCGCCCGAACCTCGTCGAGGTAGAGCGCGCGCCGCTCCGCCTCGGAGACGCACTCGCGCAGCGGACGGTAGGCCTCCGGGAAGGGAATCGGCCGGTAGTCCGGCGCGAAGGGCCCGAAGGTGGTGCGGCGCACCTCGGTGCTGTTTCCGTGATAGGTCGCGTTGCTGATGATGAAGGCCTGGCCGCCGGTCGCCGCCCGCGCCAGCTGCAGGGCCACCTCCAGGGCCTCGGTGCCGCTGCAGCCCATCACCAGGGTGGAGAGGGGGTCCGCGTGGAGCGCCATCAGACGCTCCGAGTACTCGACGACGACCTCGCTCGGGTAGCGACTGTGGACGTTCAGCGTGGAGGCCTGACGCTGGAGGGCCTCCACGATGCGCGGGTGGCAGTGACCCACGGCCGGGACGTTGTTGTAGACGTCCATGTAGCGGCGACCTTCGGCATCGGTGAGCCAGATGCCTTCGCCACGCACGAGGTGCACCGGGGTCTCGTAGAAGACCGGAGCGCCCTGTCCCATGGCCCGGTCGCGCCGGGCCATCAGCTCGCCGATTTCGGAATCTCGTCTCATCGCCCCTGGCCCGCGACTGTCGAGCATGGATCCGAAGCATACTCGACGCTCGGGGGGACCGACCGTCGGAATTCGTCGCGGTGAACTCCACGGGTGCTAGATCCGGTCGGGTTCCCGGGATAGGCTCGCGGTGCCACCAGGCAGAAGCAGCGAAGAGGCCCGTTGAACCGATTGTCGAAGAGTGCGCTCCTGCCGGTATCGTTGCTGCTCCTGGGCGGCCTGGCTGACGCGGCGAGGGCCGACGACTACTTCGCCCTCACGCAGATCGGCAACGTCGGTCGCAGCGTTGCGGCGGAGCTCGTCGACCTGAACGGGGACGGCCGCACCGACCTGTTCGTGGCGGCGATGATCGGGATCCCCCCCGAGGAGGAGCGCATCCTGCGCGTCTACCTCCAGGGTGAGGACGGGAAGCTCCCCGGCGAGCCGAGCCACATCCTTCCGATTCCCGAGTGGAGCGCCGTCTACGATGTAGCCGACGTGCGCGCCGATGCGTCCGGCGTGGAACTCGTGCTGCTGAGGCCCGACGGAGTGACGATCCTCTCGCTGGCGAGCCCGGAGGGCAGGCGCTGGGACCTGGCGGTGCCGGGGCCGATCGCTGCGGGCCTGGCCGACGACGAGCGCGGGTTCGAGAGGTACAAGCTCGTCTTCCGCGACTTCGGGAGCGAGCCCCTGCTGATCGTTCCGCAGATCGGGCAGCTTACGCTGCTCGCACCCGACGGTGAAGTGCGCGGCCAGATGGCCGTCGCGCGGCGCGCCAACTACTTCATCATTCCCTCGGCCGGTCTGCTCTCGCTCGAGAGCGACTTCCAGGTCTTCGTGGACGTGCCCAAGACCACCCTCGGTGACGTGAATGGGGACGGGCGCATCGACGTCGTGTCGTCGACCCGCCACGAGATCCGGGTCTTCCTGCGCAAAGAGGACGGCAGCTACCCGCCAGAGGCGAGTCGCAGGCTGGCGCTGGGCCTGGTCACGCCCCGCGACCACATCCGGGGATCGGGCGGCGTGGTGTGCGAGCCGCGCGACATCGACGGCGACGGGCGGCTCGATCTGCTCGTCACCCACGCGCAGGGAAGCGTTCGCGACGCCACCTCGTCCACCTATCTCTACCTGAACCGCAGGGGCGGCTGGGATCTCGCGAAGCCCGACCAGGTGATCGGCCCGCGCAAGAGCGTGGGCTCGAATGCGCTCCTCGACCTGGATCGCGACGGCACCCGCGAGCTGATCCAGGCGGAGATCTCGTTCAGCCTGCTCGAGCTCGTCGAGCTGCTGCTGAGTCAGGAGGTGGACGCCACGCTCTCGGTCTACGACTACGAGGAGGGCGTGGGCTTTGGCGAAAAGCCCCGCGCGGAGCGCAGCTTTTCTCTCCCCTTCTCCTTCGACACCTTCCGGCTGAAGGGATTCGTCCCCAGCGCCGAGGTCGACATCAACGGGGACGGCTATCTCGACTTCGTGTCGTCGGGGGGCGGAGAGGAGATCGAGATCTACCGGGGAGACGAGAACGCTCCCTTCGCCGACCGGGTGGGCGATCAGGAGCTCGACACCGCGGGCGTGATCCACTTCGGTGATCTGGACTCCGACGGGCTGGCGGACTTCGTGATCTTCGACCCCCACAACTTCGACGTTCCGGTGCGCCTGGGGCGCAACCTGGGGACCTTGCCCGGCACGCCGCCGGGGCTCACGACGCGGCCCGAGTAGCGGCGGCGCCTACCGGTCCGACGGGGCGACGTCGCGCATCGGCCGACCACGGCGAATCCTCAACGGTTCCAGAGCGTTGGCTGCCTCTACGTCGTCCCCGCCTTCGGGCCCGGGCGGGCTCGGCTTTCCTTTTCCGGTAGACCGTGGGATGTTGCGCGCGGTCGGAACCCTGGAACTCGACCCCATCGAGACGGACTCGTTCTTCGAGACGGGAGCATCTCGATGCCTTCACCACTGGCCCGAAGGAGTGAACCGTGCCGAAAGCCGGAGCTGGACGGGTCGCAACCTTCGTCCTGATCTGGATGCTCGCCTCCTCGGGGGCCTTCGCCCAGGTGAACCACGGTGACTTCCTGGGAAGCGGTGTGGACTTCCTGGATGTCACGGAGACCACCCAGAGTGCCGGCGACCCGGCCGTGCTCTGGGATGCGCCGGTGCTGGATGGCACGGGAGACGGGCTGCTCTTCTTCCCGCCCGCCTTCACGTCCAGCTGTGCCTCCGGAAGCAGCGACATCACGTCGTCCCAGCTCACGACGACGATCATGGCCGCGGGCGCCAACACCCTCGAGATCGTCAGTCTCGTAGAGGCGGGCGACGTGACGCTGACGATGTTCCCGCCCTTCGGAACGCCGGTCACCAACGCCTCGGCGAGCGTCAGTGGGTTCCTGACCGTCATCGAAGATACCGGCGGGCCCATCGTGCCGGTGGTCATCCCGTTCGTCGGGAGCTTCGTTCCGACGAGCACGTTCACCCTACCGGGTGACTTCGGCGCGAGCGTCTGGCAGGGAAGCATCTCGATCGACGTGGCCGCCCAGGTACCGAACGCGACCACGGCGATCCTCCAGATCGACAATACCCTCGATTCGAACTGTCAGGCCGGAGCGTCGGCAGCCTCGATCCAGAAGAAGACGGTCGGGGGCCCATCGGTGACGGTGGTCGTCGATTCCCCCGTCACCATCGACATCAAGCCCGAGAGCGGCTTCAACGCGATCAACCCGGCCAGCCAGGGCGTGATCCCGGTGGCCACTCTCGGCTCGGCCGACTTCGACGTGCTCGACGTCGACGCGACCACGCTGGCCTTCGGTCCCGGCGCGGCGGCACTCGCTCACGGCAAGGGTCCGCACTACGGGGACGACGTCGACGGCGACGGCTTCGACGACCTGCTGGCCCACTTCCGCACCCAGGAGACCGGCATCACCTACGGCGACACGGAGGCGTGTCTCACCGGCGAGCTGCTCGACGGGACTCCCTTCGAGGCCTGCGACGAAGTGCGGATCGTGCCGGCCTGCGGCATCGGCTTCGAGCTCGCCCTGCTGCTGCCGCCCCTGGCGTGGCTCTACGGCCGTCGCCGTCGGCTCCACTAGACGCGATCGCCGTCTGGAGGCGCCGACGCGCATCGAGGTCGCAAACCGAGGAGCGAGATGAGGACCCTGCTCTTGGTGGCGCTCGCGATCGCCGGGGTCGCGGTGCTCGGCCTCGGGGCGTTCGCGGCCTACGTGTTGAACACCTACGAGCAGGCGCCGGTGGATCCGGCGTGGGCGGTCGCGGGGGCGACCCGGATCCCGCCGGGCTCGGTGACCGTTCGCTACACCGGGACCGCGACCCTCGTCTTCTCCGACGGCGAGACCACCTGGCTGACCGACGGCTGGTTCTCGCGCCCGGGTCCGCTCGAGCTGCTGATGAGCGAGATCGAGCCGGATCTCGCCGCGATCGAGGCGGGCCTCCGGCAGAATGAGATCGAGCGCGCGGCCGCGGTCTTCCCCGTGCACTCCCACTACGACCACGCCATGGACGCGCCGGAGGTCGCGCGCCGAACCGGAGGCGTTCTGTTCGGCTCGTCTTCGACGGCGAACATCGGCCGCGGCTGGGGCCTGCCGGAAGCGCAGATCCGCGTCGTCCGCGACCGCGAGCCGATCCGACTCGGTCGCTTCACGCTCACACCGATCGAGTCGCGGCACTTCCAGTTCCCGGATCCGGCGGTGCGCGAGCGCGCTCTCGGGGACCCGGAGATCCGGGAGCCGTTGGTGCCGCCCGCGGGTGCGTTCGAGTACAAGCTGGGCGTGGCCTACGTGCTCCACGTCGGGCATCCGCGCGGGACGGCGCTGATCGTGGGGAGCGCCGGCTACGTCGAGGGGAGCCTCGAGGGCGTGGACGCCGACGTCGTCTTCCTCGGGACCGGCGGCCTCGGCTCGCAGAGCGAGGCCTATCGCGAGAGCTACTGGCGCGAGACGATCGGGCGCGTGACGCCGGACCGGGTCGTCCCCATCCACTGGGACAGCCTCACCGGACCGATCGAAGGGCCGTTCACCGGACCGGTGCGGGCGATGAGCTTCCTCTCGAGGGGCACCCACCTCGCGCTCGAGTTCCTGAAGCGCAAGGAGTCCGAGCACCCGGGCCTGCGATTCATGACCCTCCCCAGGTTCGACCCGGTCGTCCTCTTCTAGCGGGCTCCGGTCGGTGGCGGCCGCACCGCCGCCCACACCGGCCGGTGGTCCGAGAGGTCCGTCGGCAGCACGTGGTAGGTGTCGAAGCTCCAGTCGTCCGGGACCAGGATCCAGTCGATCACGCGGCTCGGCCGGTCGCTGCGGTAGGTCATCTGCTCCGGGCTGGGAGCGACCCCGGTCCAGCGCGAGAAGCCGGCGCCGAGGAAGTGATCCAGAGCCGTGTGGCCCGACGCGCTGGGCTTCGCGTGGGGGAAGTGACCGAGGGTGGAGTTGAAGTCGCCCGCGAGCAGGGTGGGTGGGCCCGGAGCAGCCGCGAATCGCAGGATCTTCTCGGCCGACGCGAGGCGGACGTCCTCGGAGCGGTGCTCCAGGTGGATCGCCACCAGGCGGATCGCATCGCCGGGGGCGCGCTCGACGAGGGCCGCCACCCCCCGCTTCTGGAAGCCGAGCGCCGCCAGCCACGGCCGATGCACGGGCAGGTCGATCAGGGACACCTCGCGCAGCGGGTGACGGCTCAGGATGGCGTTGCCGCCGGCCCAGCGGAAGCCGGCGAGCCAGGCGTCGTCGTTGCGTTGCGCCACCCGGTGGGGGAAGCCCGCCCGCTCGGCGATGAAGCGCGCCTGGTCAACGCGCCGGCTCGAGCTGGCGTCGAAGTCCACCTCGTTGAGCACGAGGAGGTCGAGGTCGAGGGAGGCGACGCGCCGGGCGATGGCCTCCAGGCGCGCGGCGCGTGTGGCCGCGTCGCCGCCGCGGATCGTCCACTTCGCGAGGCCGCGGCCATGGGCCAGGTTCCAGGCTCCGACGCGCCAGTCGGAACCGTGCCGCGTGGGTTCCGGCAGGTCGAGGTGGTGGACCGCGAGGCGCCGCGACGGGCTCGTCAGGCGCTGCACGATCGAGGGGAGGGAGAGCGCGAGCCCGAGCGCGACGAGCACTCCGAGCAGACGGCGCGAGCGGCGGCGAGCGGAGACGGCCATCCCTGCAGCAATCAGGGCTGGGGCGTGGCCAGCTTCACGCGGACGGGAATGGCGCTCTGTCGCGCCATGCCGGAGATCGGGTCGAAGTCGGTCTCGTCGTCGACCAGGCGGTTCGTGCTCGAGCCGATCTCGCGCACCTCCTTCGGATCCGCCGCCGGGTCGCCCCAGGCGTGAGCCATCGACACGACGCGGCGCGGCACGTCCGGCGCGCTCGCGGCCACGCCGAGAATACTCGCGTGAGCGGAGGTGATCTCCACGACCTGCCCGCTCGCGACTCCCAGCTCCGCGAGGTCGTCCGGGTTCATGTAGGCGGGGTTGGTCGTCCCCTTGCTGCGCTGCTCGCTCACGTCCCGCCCCGACGAGTTGTAGACGTGGCGGAGCCGGCGGCTGATGAGGCGATGGGAGTAGCCGTCGGCCGGCGTCTCCGTGCGGACCTCGCGCAGCTCCTCGCACACGCCCTCGGGCGCGAGCTCGAGGCGGGCCGCGCAGTCCGGGTCGGCCGGCGCCACCGAGACCTCCACATCGTAGACGTGCCCCCCCCGCCGCTCGCGGATCTCCTCGAAGGGAATGCGGCTGCCCTCGACCATGGCGGCGATCACCGCCTCCTTCGCGGGCCGCACGTCGAGGGGGAGCTCGGTGCGCCCGACGCGGATCGGCGTGCCCATGCGGCTCGCGAGCTCCCAGTAGAGCTGCCACTCCTCGATCGTGTCCGAGCCCTCGGGCGGATCGACGACCGGACGTGCGAAGTGCGTGTAGGCCTGCTCGTACCAGCTGTCGCAGAGGATGGGGACGTCCGCCCGCTCGAGGCTCAGCTTCGGCGCCAGCACGAAGTCCGCCATGCGTGCCGTGGCGGAGACGCGCGAATCGACGCAGACCAGCAGGTCGAGTGTCTCCATCGCCCTCACCACCTTCTGCTGGTTGGGCCAGGCCACCACCGGATTGCCGCCGATGCAGAGCAGTGCCTTCACCTGCCCCTCTCCGGGCAGCAGGATCTCGTCCGCCAGCGCCGCCGTCGGCATCTCGCCGACGATCTGGCCGAGGCCCCGGACGCGCGAGCGCGGCCCCACGCCGAACGCCGGCCAGGGCGGTAGGGGCTGGGCCTTTGCCGGATGGGGTCGGCTCAGCACCCCCGGATTCGTCACCCGCTCGCCCGCCCGGCGGACGCGCCCGCAGACGTAGTTGAGCGCGAGCACGAGGTGCTCGGTCAGGTTCGCGCGAGGCGCCATGTCGGGCCCGGTGCCGGTCGTCGCGATGCCGCGCGGCCCGCGCGCGAACAGGCGCGCCGCCTCCACGATCCGATCGCGCGCAACGCCGGTCCGGGCCTCGACCGCCTGGAGGTCGAAGGCGCAGACCGCCTCGCGCAGCGCGTCGAGCCCGCGTACCCAGGCGTCGCAGAAGTCGCGATCGTGGAGCTCCTCGCCCAGGATGACGTGAAGGATGCCGGCCAGCAGCGTCGGGTCCTCGCCGGGTCGCACCGCGAGGTGCAGATCGGCGCGTCGCGCGACGTCGGTGGAGCGGGGATCGATGCAGATCAGCCGGAGCCCCCGCCGCTTCGCCTCGTTCAGTGCCTTCACCGGGCTCCAGGGCGGGATGCCGCCGAGCGGGGCGTACTGCGAGACGATCGGGTTGTTGCCGATCACCATCACCACGTCGGCGCTCTCGAAGCCGTGTGTACCGGCGCTCCAGACACCGGTCCGCGACATCGCCACGAACTTCGCGGGTTGATCGATGGTCACGCTCGAGTAGAACGACTCCGACCCGATGCCAGCGTGCCAGGCCTTCGAGACCGCGAGCGCCGTCGAGTTCTGGAAGGCGTGGGTGCCGCAGTAGCTGGCCACCGCGCGGGGGCCATGCGCCTCGACGATGGCGCCGACGCGCTCGGCGATCTCGTCGAAGGCCTGGCCGCTCGAGACCTCTGCGAAGTGCCCGTCGGCGCCGCGTCGCAGCGGTCGGAGCACTCGTGCGGGGTGCCTCAGCAGCTCCGGCAGTCCCCGTCCCTTGAGGCAGGTGTAGCCGCCGTAGATCGGATCCGACGCGTCTCCGCGGACCGAGACGACGCGACCGTCGTCCACGTCCACCTCGAGTGCGCAGTAGTTGTGGCAGACGCGGCAGTACGACTTCTCGCTCGTCGGGCTCATCGCGGTCCTCCCGGTGCTCATTCTACATCCCATGCCGGTGCGCCCGGGATCGGGGCCTGCTCGGGTCCGGTGGGGTCGGGCGGGCGCTGTCGAGGTCGGCGCCGTCTTCGGGCCCGGAACACCGACGGGCTTGGCACATCGGGTCGTCACGCTTAGGATCGCTGGATGCCCCCCGCTGTTCTGGTCCTGCTGCACCTGCTCCTGCTCGCTTCGATCGCCGGACCCGCCGCGGCCGGGAGCCTGCGGGTCGTGAGCCAGGGCCCGGGCCAGGTCCTGGAGTACGACGACGCCAGCGGGGCCTTCCTCGGCGTGCTCGTGGACCCGGTCACCCAGGGCTTCGCCTTCCCCGGCGGAATCGCCGTGCACCCGTCGGACGGAACCCTCCACGTCGCCAGCACCGCCTCCGGAGAGATCTGGGTCCATGACGCGGCGACCGGGTCCGTCGTTCCGCCGCCGGAGGCGACCGGTCTGTTGGCGCCGGGATGGCTCGCCTTCGATGCCTCGGGCTCCACCCTCTACTTCGTCGCGGACGTCCCCAACGGGCCGGACACCGACGCGGCCCTGCGCAAGCTCGAGCTTCCGGGCGGTTCGATCACCACGCTGGCCTCGGACGGCACCGCAAGCTTCAACGCGCTCGCGCTCGAGGGCTCCTACGCATATGTGTCCGACTCGTTCAATGGCACCGTCGAGCGCTACCCCGCCAGCGGGGGCAATGGCGCGACCGTGATCAGCGGGCTTTCCGCTCCCGGCGGGATCCTGTTCCTCTCACCCACGACGATGCTGGTCGCCGAAAGCGGTGCCGATCGCGTGCTCGAGTACCAGGACGGAGGCGGAGGCTGGACGTTCGTGCGGGAGGTCCTGTCCGCGGCATCCGGCGTCGATGGACCGCTCGGGCTCGCACTCGCGCCCGACGGCCGCCTCACCGTGTCGGGCTCGATCTCCAACGACGCAGTCGCCGTCGACCTGACGACACTCGACGTCTCGCCGCTGGTCGCACCGGGTGCCGGAGGCCTCGCGGTGGCGGGACAGATCGCATGGGACGGCAACACCCTGCTGATCAGCAGCCGATCGGGGAATGCGGTGCTCTACTACGACGAGAACGGGGTGCCGACCGGCGTGCGCGCGCAGGGGCTGACCGCGGCGGCGGATGCCGGGATGGCTCTGGTGCCCGGCGGTGGGTTCCTCGTCGCCAGCAGGAGCGCGAACAACGTGACCGTCTTCGACGGAGCGGGCAACGCCCTGGCGACGCTCTCCAACGCGTGCCCGCTCTCGTTCACGGAGCCCTTCGACGTCGCCCGCGATGCGGACGGCCACGTCTACGTGAGCTGCGGACCGACCGACGGGATCCGGCGCTTCGACGGCCTGGGCATCGCCGTCTCGTTCGTGGTGCCCGGCTCCGGGGGTCTCAGCAGCCCTCGCGGGCTCGTCTTCGGCCCGAACGGCAATCTCTTCGTGGCGAGCCTGTCCGGTGAGGTCCTCGAGTACGACGGTACGAGCGGCGCCTTCGTCGGCGTCTTCGTCGACGCCACCGGGAACGGTGGCGGCCCGATCGATCCCTACGGCCTCGCCGTCCACGCCGGCAGCCTCTTCGTCTCGTCCTCGTTTGCCAACGAGGTGAAGGAGTTCGACGCGACCACCGGGGCCTTCGTGCAGACCCTCGTCGCCGCGGGCTCCGGAGGGCTCTCCGGTCCGACGGGTCTCGCCTTCGGCCCGGCCGGCGACCTCTTCGTGACGAGCCCGGGGGACGATTCGGTGAAGCGCTACGACGGCCTGACCGGCGCGTATCTGGGTGACTTCGTGGCCAGCGGGAGCGGGGGGCTCGATGGACCCTTCGATCTGACCTTCGATACCGCGCCGCCTCCGGCCGGGGTCCCGCTGATGGGGCCCTGGGCGCTCGGTTGCCTGGCAGCCCTCCTCTGTGCGAGCGCGGCCCGGGTCGGTCGGAGGATCCCGCGGTGAGGCGGCGGGCGTGGGGGATCGTCGCACTCGCACTCGCACTCGCGATCGCCTGGGGCTGGACCCGGCGCGAACGCCCGCCCAGCGAGGGTCCGGCCGAGGTCCCCCTGGGTGAGACGGTGCGCCAGACCCTGCCGGGCCCCGACGGTGAGCCCGAGGTGTGGACCCTGACGAAGCGCGAGGGCACGCTGGTCGCGGACCCGGAGCTTCCCACACCCAGTCCCCGCGAGACCGCGCCCGGCGAGCACACCGAGTCCGCGCGCACCCTCGACGCCCAGGCCCTGGAGGCGTGGAAGCACGGCGAGATCTTCGAGGCGATCGACTACTTCGAGGCTGCCATCGAGCGGGATCCCGACGACTGGCTGCCGCGCGCGAACTACGGGCGACTCCTGGTCATGATGACGAACTACGCGGAGGCGGGCCCGCATCTCGAGCGGGCCGCGGAGCTGAACCCGGACGATCCACGGGTCTGGCTCGACCTCCTGTCCTACTACGAGCGTAGCCTGAAGCTCGAGCAGGCCCTCGAGGCGCGCGCGCGGGCGCAGGAGCTGGCCGGCGGGCGCGCCATCGAGCAGGATCGCAGCGGTCTCTGGCGTCTCGAGGACGATTCCATCTTCCCGTAGGAATTTCCGCCCCTGAGGGCATCGCTTGCGTGTAAGATGCAGCGGTCGAGCGCCCGCCCACTGCGGGCCCCCCTTTCGAGTCGGCCGGCGGACATCCCGCCGAGGATCCGACTGGCCAAACCCCAGGAGTGATGAAGATGAGACGAACGGTGCGAATGGCTGCACTTGCGGCGACGTTGACCGCTTGCCTGGTGGGCACCGCCAGCGCGAGCACGGTGATCGAGGGCGCGACCGACGGCGGTGCCCTGGTCAAGATCGAGGTTCCGGAAGCCTGGAACGGCGGTCTGGTGATCTACAACCACGGCTTCGACC
>Ga0209536_100003088_pt1 | contig 26934 bp, 18 predicted proteins | sample DeeMarSeWOR28_12_FD_187461 | JGI IMG/M metagenome (GOLD analysis project Ga0209536, IMG submission 187461) | Marine sediment microbial communities from White Oak River estuary, North Carolina - WOR-2-8_12 (SPAdes) (version 2) | ecosystem: Environmental > Aquatic > Marine > Intertidal zone >... | reverse complement strand
CCATTCTGCAGCTTCAACTTCCGGTATTTACCGGTCTGTCGCGCATCGCAAATCTCCGGATCCAGAAGAGCCTGAACAGGTCCATGGCAGAAGAACTGCGCAATAAGGAGGATGGCGTGGTGCTGAAAGCGCTTGAGGCCTATTTCGGCCTGATGCTCGCCAATACACTCATCAATGTCAATCAGCGCGGGTATGATGCAGCCCGGGCGAATTTTGAGCAGGTGGAAAAGTTTTACGATCTCGGCGCTGCTTCCAAACTGGATTATCTGCGGGCAAAGGCACGCCTATCTTCGGCTGAACCTCCGCTCCGATCTGCTTATAATCGGCGAAGTCTGGCTGAAGAAAATCTGAAATTTATTCTGAACACAAATCCGGAAGACTCGCTTGTCATTCTTGATACCCTGGCCAGACAGGAATTTTTAAAGCAATATGGCTCATTCATTTTGACCGACCTGTGTTCACTTGCTGTTCTTAACAGACCTGATCTGGAAAGTCTTCGTTATCAGAAGGAGGTTGCCGGTGATCAGAAAACCGTTTCATTATCAAGATTCCTGCCGGTTATAAGCCTGGCTGCCAGTGTCCAGCACCAGGCGCAGATTGAAAACTGGCAGGTGAACTCCAGTGACTATGTACGTTCAAAAAGTGCCGTTCTGGTGGTGCAACTCCCGCTGTTCCAGGGGGCCAAAAGGATTTTTGATTACCAGCAAAGCCAGATAAACGAGCAAAAAGCGGACATTGCTCTGGAGCTGTCACGTAAATCCGCCGTGCTGCAGGTTGAAGCCGCATATCTGAAATTTCAGGACACACGTGAAAACCTGGCAAGTCTTGAGGAAGCGATGCTCGAGGCGCGTGAGGCCCTCCGCCTGGCGGATCTTAATTACCAGGAAGGGATTATAACACAGGTAGATGTGCTCACCAGCCAGGTCTCCCTGATTACCAGCGAGGTAAATTTTCAGCAGGGTGTATATGACTATAATCTATCGCAATTATATCTGTTAAAAGCTATCGGCAAATTAAACATTATCTGGCATAATAACCGAGGGTAAAATCATGAAAAGAGTATTTATCGCCATGATCGGCAGCTTTATTCTGCTTAACGCCTGTCAGACAGATGCTGAAGAGGAGGTCGAACGGACGGTGCCGGTCAAAATTTTTACCCCGGGACCGGACTCAATCGCGTCATATCTTGAAATCAGCGGTAATTTAGAAGCAGTAAACGATGCGCTGGTAATCAGCCAGGTGTCCGAGAAAATGGATCGTATCATCAAACCTGTCGGTTCCCGGGTAAAAAAAGGTGACATTATCGCTGTTCTCGATAACCAGATCTGGGATGAGAGCCTCAAGCAGGCGCATGCCTCATTGGAATCGATCACTGCACGCCATGAACAGGTTAAAATGGATTACGAACGTTACCAACGGCTATACGAGGAAAAAGCGGTCAGTCAGCAGCAATGGGAAAAAATACGCACTTCCTGGCAGGAGGCGGAAGCAACACTGGCGCAGCTGAATGCTGCATATCAACAGGCCCGTGTCCAGTTTGAGAACACCTACATTAAAGCGCCATTTGATGGTGTGGTCGGCAGTCTATTCTATGATGTCGGGCAGATGATACCACTCGGACAGCCGGTGGCTAAAATCATCAATACAAATCTGATGAAAGCCCGTCTCAATATACCCGATAATCATATCCGTCAAATCGATGTCGGTCAGACGGTCATTGCCCGTTTTCCTTCTCTTCCTGAAAAATCTTTTTCAGGGATTTTGGAATCGGCGGATCCGGCGATCGATCCGCTGAGCCGGACCGTCGAGGTCGAAGTCAATTATCAGAACCAGGATGGCCTGCTTAAATCCGGCATGTACGGTCAGTTCTTAATCGAACTTGATAGAAAGACGGGTGTGATCGTTTTACCGGAAAATGCGGTGATCAGCAGAACCGCGGTTAATATAGACCGGAAAACCGGCGAGTTAAAAACCAGTAAAAAATATTTTGTTTTTATCGTGAACAGTGATTCCGCCCGGGAAGTTGCGGTTGAGCCTGGCATCGAAAGTTATGGCAGGTTGGAAATCATCAGTGGCCTCAGTTTCGGAGATCAGGTGATTGTCATGGGCCAGCGAATCGTAAAAGACGGGCAAAGGGTCGCGATCGTCAATTAGCAGGATTTCATTTTAAACCACCGAGAACACGGAGTTAGATAATAAGTAAAATAATATTTCTGATCAGATCACAGAAATTCGCTCTCCCCGCCGCTGCGGGATTTTCCCGGTTTTAAATGCGACCGTATTAACATGGAAAGTCCGTTCAGGCCGACAGGGAAAAGTAAAAGAAATGAATCATAGAACGCCGTGTCCACCTTGGTCATATAAAGTATTAATATAAATGAGGTAAAGCCATGAAACTCGTGGAAATATCGACCCGGCGCCGGGTTACTTTGTCGATGATTTACCTGATCATCATCGGATTTGCGATCTTCTCCTTTTCGCAGCTCAAGGTCGATCTGCTTCCTGATCTTGATTTTCCGGTGGTGGGTATCATAACACAATACCCCGGTGTCGGTCCGGAAGATATTGAGAATCTGATCGCCCGGCCGATTGAAGAAGGGGTGTCGGTAACCAAAAATGTCAAGCGCATAATCTCACAGACATCGGAAGGCGTATGTCTCACGCTGCTCGAGTTCGATTGGGGATCGGATATCGATAAGGCAGAAGCCGATGTCCGGAAACGAATAGATCTCGTGCGTGATTTGCTACCTGATGATGCAACCCAGCCAATAACGTTTGCCTTCGATCCCTCGATGATGCCGGTAATGTTTTTATTGCTGAATTCCGCCACTCATGGACCGGCTGAATTACGTCAGATTTCCGAGGATCAGGTGGAACCCCTCCTCGAACGCGTGGAAGGAGTGGCCGGTGCGGAGACCCAGGGCGGACTTGAGCGCCAGATTAATGTCAGACTAAATCCGATACTCCTGGCTGCACACAATGTCTCTCCGGCGGAAGTGGTGGGCGCTATCCGCATGCAATCCGGGCTTTTCCCTGCAGGAACGATAGAGACGTCGACAACCAATTTTAACCTCAGAATCATGAGCGAATATCAATCCATATCACAATTGGAGAATGTTCGTATTAAATATGAAAAAGGTATCCCCATACTCCTGCAGGATATTGCCAGGATTGAAGACGGTTTCAAGGAGGTTCAGGGCGACGTCAGGGCAAATTATAATCAAAGCGTATACCTGCGGGTATTTAAACGCTCCGATGCCAATACCGTCCAGGCATGCCAGAATGCCCGGACTGCTATTGAATCCATGAAACAGCAACTGCCCGAGGGTGTACAGCTGAAAATCGTGTACGACCAGTCGGATTATATCCTACGGTCGGTCAGCAATCTGGGTAATACCGCCCTGCTCGCCTTTTTCCTCGCGTTTCTGGTGATATATTTCTTTCTGCGCAATATCCGGGGCAGTATTATTATGGGTCTGGCAATCCCGGTATCGGTGCTGGCCACATTTGCCGTGATGATGCTGGCCGATCTTACGCTTAATATTATCTCGATGGCCGGACTGGCACTGGCCATCGGTATGCTGGTTGATAATTCGATTGTGGTACTCGAGAATATTTATCGTATGCGCGAATCAGGATCCATGCCGACCGATGCTGCGAATTCAGGTGCATCTGAAGTGGGCATGGCGATCACGGCATCGACCCTGACCACCATTGGTGTGTTCCTGCCGGTATTGTTTGTCCCCGGAATTGCCGGTGAATTATTCAGTGATATGGTAGTGACCATTACATTCAGCCTCTTCACGTCTCTGGCAATAGCCCTTACGCTGGTCCCGATGCTGTCCGCCCGGATATTGAGAATAGAAAAGGATCGGATTGGAACAATAGTATATAAATTCAAATCAGGTGTTACACATTTTCTCAACAGATTAACCGGCAGTTATGGTTCTCTATTGCACTGGTCGCTGCACCACAAAGCAATTGTATTGATCGCCACGACAATTATTTTCGTTATATCCCTGTTACTGACATCCTTTCTCGGGGGCGAATTTTTGCCCCGCAATGATCAGGGATTCATTGCCATTACGATAAAACGTGAACTTGGCACCCCGCTTGAACAGACACGATTAACCGTACTGCAACTGGAGGAAGTTATCCGGGAAAAAGTACCTGAAGCCATCGATGTCTTCGCCGTTTTCGGTTCAGCGGAAGGAATTTTCGCCCTGGTAGGTGGATCAGGAAGTGAATCGATCAATTTCCGGGTGCGATTGACGCCAATGGAAGAACGCGAGCGCAGCCAGTTTGTCATCGAGGATATGCTGCGTGCCGAACTGGACAAAATGCCCGGGGTCACCTATCAGTTTATGCAGGGCGGTATGTTTTCCAACGAGCGTGCCATCGAAGTGAAAATTTTCGGTTTTGACCTCGTGCAGGGAAAGTTGATCGCGGAACAGATCAAATCACGCATGGATCTGATTGAGGGGATTGTGGATACTGAGATCAACGTTAAAGAGGGCGGCCAGGAATTAAGGGTCATCCCTGACCGCAAGCGTCTGAACGACCTTAAGCTGACAACTTTTCAGGTTGCCGATCTCATTTCCACGTCCATTCAGGGAAAAGTCGCCGCACGCTATCGCGAAGAAGGTGATGAGTACAGCATATTCGTCCAGCTCGATAAGCCTTTCCGTGAACATAAAGAAAGTCTGCTGAATCTTCAGATCCCGACGATTACCGGCAAGATGATTCCACTAAGCCAGGTGGCTTCAATCGATCAGGGAAATGCCCCGACCACCATTTACCGGGAAAATCAGGAAAGGTATGTTTCGGTCGGGTGTGATCTCTCCAATCTGGATCTTTCGAGCGCCGTCGACCGGATCGAGAAAATTATCAGCGAGGTCGGAATACCTTCAAATTTTCAAGTTATGATCGGTGGCACCGCAGAAGACCAGCAGGAATCTTTTCTGTATCTGAGCATTGCTTTTGTCGCTGCGATATTCCTGGTTTATATGATCATGGCCGCACAGTTCGAATCACTCATCGATCCGTTCATTATCATGTTCACTGTCCCGCTTTCGACCATCGGCGTTTTTATTGCACTTTTTATTACAGGAACCACACTGAGCGTAATGGCGCTGGTGGGTATGGTAATGCTGACCGGAATTGTCGTAAATAATGGCATTGTACTTGTTGATTACATCAACCAACGGGTACGTTCCGGGATCGAACTGTATGAGGCTGTTGAGGAAGGTGGACGCGTGCGTCTGAGACCTGTGCTGATGACCGCCCTGACAACGATCTTAGGGATGGTACCGCTCGCCTTTGAACTCTCATCCGGTTCAGAAAGCTGGTCGCCGCTGGCGCGTGCTGTTATCGGCGGATTGACTACCAGTACGTTTCTGACTCTCCTTGTGATTCCGATTATTTATATCATTTTTAATCGTTTTGCGGAAAAAGTGAAAGCAAAAATGGAAAAGTATATCTAGCCCCGACTCAGGTACAGGAGCGTTAAAAAACGCTCCTATACCTCGAAACTTTCAAGACCGGCAGATTGTTTTAACGCCTCGATATTTGATTTTTTCTTTTCTTCCTTGATGCGGGAGAGCAAGGTCGGACGCAGCTCATCCATTGTCCGCTTATCTTTTTTCCGGTCGATGATCTTAAGTATATGATATCCGTAATCTGTTTCGACGATATCACTGATCTCACCTACCGGAACGGAAAAAGCAGCATCTTCAAATGGTTTGACCATTGCTCCTTTTTCAAAATTTTCATACAGACCACCGTTCATTTTCGAACCGGGATCTTCTGAATATTCCTTGGCCAGATTTGCAAAGTCTTCGCCGTTCCTTGCCCGTTCCAGAAGACCTTCCATTTTTTCATAGATCTGGGATTTCTCTGCGGGTGTTTTCCCCTGGGTCCTGAGCAGAATATGACGCACGCTGGCCAGCCGTTCATCACCATAGTCCTTTTGGTACTGCGCCGCCAATTCATCTGCAGTAATTGAAGAATCATTTGCGACAATATCTTCCAGATAGTGCTTGATCAACAGTCCGTCCCGCAGCTCCTGCTCCATCAAACCGGCCGATATGCCTGAACTTTCCAGCATTTGTGCATATCGTTCAGCACCGCCGTAGCGTCGATGACGCCGGTCGAGCATCTCTTTGTATTCATTCTCATCAAGGGTGACTCCGGCATCAATAGCCGCCCTGAGCAATAATTTTTTTTCAGCCAGGTGCATGGCATTCTCATTAAAAATCTTGCGCAGCTGATCCTCGCCGCGATTACTCAGTTGGCTATGATTGTTCCCCATACGGTCATAGATCATTTGCAAAACCTCACCGGTAGTCACGACAAAATCATTCGTTTTTACCAGAATTTTATTTTCATCCGGATCCAGCTCGGGTACTTTTTTTGCAAGTTCCTTGGCCAATCCATATGCAGCACTTCCCGGTTCGAGTTGAACACCCTTTTCTGTTCCGCAGCCCGCTAAGATCAGCATTGTTGTCAGAATAATGCTTATCAGATTATACTTCATGCTTGACTCCATAGTATAGTTATAAAACAATCCTTAAATTACGAAAAGAAAATTCTAATTCATAATACTTTATTTTTTATATTTACCGGGACACGGTGATCAGAATCATCCAGCCCGGCTTCGATTATCCTTGGCAAATCCGGATGATCTGTCAGTGCCTGAAGAAATCCAACGATTTAACCGTGGTTTTATACCTGCCTGCTGCTTTCAGGTAGATTGTGAATACACTGAAGTTCAATTTCAGAAAAATAAAAGGGCTATTTTGAATGATGATTGGTTCACAAAACTATTCATGGCGTCAGAGATTGCACGAGATTATTTTTGAAGCCGACACCCGGGCCGGCAAAATTTTTGACATCGTTTTGATCATCAGCATTCTGCTGAGTGTAATCGCCGTAATGCTTGACAGCATTCCCGAAATACACTATTCATCTCAAAAAACCTTATATGGGATCGAATGGTTCTTTACCATTATATTCAGCATTGAATATGGATTGCGTCTGATCAGCGTCCGGCGGCCGCTCGGCTATGCGACAAGCTTCTACGGGATAATTGACCTGCTGGCCATTCTTCCGACCTACTTTAGTCTGCTGATTCCCGGCAGCCAGTATTTTCTTGTGATCAGATTGATCCGGGTACTGCGCATATTCCGGATTTTAAAACTCGTGCAATATCTCAATGAAGCAAAAGTAATCATGCGTGCTTTAAAGGCCAGTCGCCGGAAAATAATCGTCTTTTTGTTTACGGTAGCAACCCTGGTGGTCATATTTGGTTCCCTGATGTATGTAATCGAGGGTGAAGATAACGGATTTACCAGTATACCCCGGAGCGTCTACTGGTCGATCGTAACGTTAACCACCGTGGGATACGGTGATATATCACCCAAGACGGGCCTGGGTCAGGCTATAGCGTCGGTTATCATGATTCTCGGCTATGGAATAATAGCGGTTCCAACCGGTATCGTTACAACAGAAATGACCAGAGCCTCGGCCGATAAAATATCCACCCAGGTCTGTCCGGCATGTTCCGCTGAAGGTCATGATATCGATGCCGTGTATTGTAAATACTGTGGACATAAAATTTAATTTTCAGCCAGAGGGATATTCTGTATGTCAAAAATAATATTTGCTTTGCTGTTTTTATTGTTATCCGGTTATACATATTGCCTGGGCTGCACAACGGCCATCGTCTCAGGAAAATTCACCCCGGATGGCAGACCGCTTTTATTCAAACATCGCGATACAAGTTTTGAACAGAACAGGCTTATGTATTTCGATGACGGCAAGTATACCTATATCGGACTCGTCAATTCCGCCGACCTGGAAGGTCGCGAGATCTGGGCCGGTTTCAACAGTGCCGGATTTGCCATCATAAACTCGGAATCATATAATCTGAATGTCGGCGATACAACCCGGTTGCGGGATATGGAGGGTATCCTGATGAAAAAAGCGTTACAGCAATGTTCCAACGTAGATGAATTCTCCGAATTTCTCGACCGCTATGAAAAGCCTGCGGGTGTGCGTGCCAATTTTGGCGTTATCGACGCCCAGGGGGGTGCCGCTTATTTTGAAACGGGCAACTACGGATATAAAAAGATTGATGTAAATGACCAGGCCATTGCTCCGTTTGGATACCTGATCCGGACAAATTTTTCAGCCACGGGTGTACCCGATGCAGGGTACGGTTATATCCGGTATGAAACGGCCCGCATCCTGTTCGCCAATGCTGCCGCTGCAGATCGGCTGACTCCCAGATTCATGCTCCAGGAGGTCAGCCGCAGTTTGTATCATTCATTGACCGGCGTGGATCTGTATCAGGATATCCCGGAGGATGAGCGGGCGCATTTTGTCTTCTTCGAGGACTTTATTCCCCGTAACAGCTCCGTGGCAACCACCGTTATCCAGGGTGTTTTACCCGGTGAACCGGCTGGGTTAACCACGATGTGGACAATTCCCGGTTTTCAGCTTGCCACCATCGCGCTGCCGGTCTGGATTACTGCTGATGGTCGTCTTCCCCGGGTGGTAACCGCCGGCCGGGAAAATGTCGCCCCCCTGTGCGATCTGGGATTGAGCTTAAAGGCGAAATGTTTTCCGGTTAAGAGGGGCTCCGGTAAACGTTATCTGAACCTCTCGGCTCTGATCAACAGGAAGGGTACCGGCATTATCCAAAAGATTCTGCCGCTTGAGCAAAAAATTCTGTATGAGGGAGAAAACGTTCTGGAGTCATGGCGCAAGAGTAAATTTTCTGATTCTGAGGCCATTCAGTTTTATGATTGGCTGGATGATACGATACTCAATGGCTATCGAGAATGCTTCGGTACACCACAGTAACCTGAATATTTCACCACTGAATTACACCGAATAACACGGATGAATTATTCAAAAAAAGTCCGATACGCATATTCACAACAATAATACCGGAGTAATTAAACATATATAATTCATATAAATAAAAATAGTTAACCGCACCATTCCATGGTTAATCATCAAATCAGGACCATAAAAATATTTTCCCGGGAATGCTTGAGTATATTTATTGACATTGTTAACATTATCACAAAATCTGGTTGACTTTTTATCTGAAATGAATATCGTCAAAGGAGTCTATGTTTATGAAGAAAGTACTGGTTTTAGGTGCCGGCCTGGTTTCACGGCCTCTTGTCCACTATCTGCTCAAACGAAAGTATCATGTAAAGGTCGCCAGCCGGACTGTCAAAAAAGCCGAAGCGCTGGTTAAAGGATTCAGCGGCGGGACCGCCGAAGCTCTGAATGTCAATGATCTGAAAAATCTCGACAAACTGGTTGCCGATTGTGATCTGGCAATCAGCCTGGTTCCTTATACATATCATGTCCAGATTGCTGAGCTCTGCTTAAAGCATAAAAAACACATGATTACTACCTCCTATGTAAGCAAGCCGATGCAGGAACTTGATAAAGCGGCGAGGGAAAACAAGCTGCTTATCTTAAATGAGATCGGCCTGGATCCTGGCATCGATCATATGTCAGCCATGCAGATCATTCATGATGTCGAACAGCGCAAGGGCAAAGTGGTCAGTTTCCGCTCCTACTGCGGTGGGCTGCCGGCTTTGCAGAGCAACAATTCCCCGTTTGGCTATAAATTTTCCTGGAGCCCCCGCGGTGTTGTCATGGCCGGGAAAAATTCGGGACAATATCTTGAGAATGATGGTGTTGTCTTCATACCAAGTAGCGATCTCTTTAAAAATTATACCATTATCGATATTGAAGGTGTCGGAAGTTTTGAAGCCTATACCAATCGCAATGCACTTCCTTACAAAAATCTTTACGGATTAAAGGATGCCCATACTGTTTTTCGGGGGACGCTGCGGAATGTGGGATGGTGTCATACAATGAAAAAAGCCCGCGATCTGGGATTGTTCGATGATACGGAACGGGGAGATCTGACCGGAATTACGTATAGAGATCTGATGCTGAGATTGATCGACCAGCAAGAGAGTAGTGATATTATTAAAGATACCGCAGATTATCTCGGTGTCGAAACATATTCCACGGTAATAAAGAAATTAGAATGGCTCGGACTCTTCAGTGATATGCCCCTGCCGGAAGAAAACAATGTCATGGATGTTTTCAGCACCCTGTTACAGAAAAAACTGGTTATGGGCAAGGAAGATCTGGATCTAATCATATTATACCATGAATTTTATGCCGATTATCAGGATCATTCAGACAAGATCACATCCCTTCTGGTTGACACAGGTGTCCCGCAGGGCGACTCGGCCATGTCCAGAACGGTCAGCCTTCCGGCCGCAATTGCTGCCGCGTTAATCCTTGAGGGAAAGATCAATTTAAGCGGGGTGCATATTCCCGTTCAGCCGGAAATCTATAATCCTGTACTTGCCGAACTTGAGACCATGGGATTAAATTTTCGGGAGAAAACTGTGCATCTCTGATCTCAACCGGATACTTTGGCTGATCCTTCAGCGGGATCAGCCAAAGATGTATTTCTGCCTGACCGTAACGTTGCCCTCAGTCTTATCAATGGGTTTGAAACGCCAGCCGCGCACCCGTGAGAGAATGCATTTTTCAATGGATGCATTCCCAATTGTCGACTTTATAATCGCAGCTTGTCTTACGCGGCCAGTGTGCTCAATTACAAATTCCAGAACCACATTACCCTGTATGTTCGGGTCAAGCTTTAATTCGCGCTTGTAACAGTATTCAATGGCATCATTATGTTCATTAATGATGTGTGATATCGATTCACTGTTCCGGTAGGCTGACTTGGTACCGGTTCCGCTTATGTCCGCTGACTCAAGGAGAATCTCCAGCCTGCCCTTGCGTCCGATATTGAGTGACTGCGCAGGCCCGATCCCGTCTATCAGTTCATGCACCGTAGCCGGTTCAATGATATGCCCATTATTTCCCCGTCCCAGATATGTCCGCCGGCTTTGCTGGCCCAGAACGGCCATTCCGGAAATGTTTGAAATAACGCCTTCGAGATCGGCTGCCCCGGCACCGTCAATCCCAAGTATGTCGGTAACACTTTCACCGCTTCCGGCTTTGCCACCGCTGGACAAAATTCCCAGCACCCCGACGCCGGAGACCTCTTTTTCCATTAACTTCCGGCTGGCAAGCCTGTCGGCGCCGGCCTGACGGCGGGCATCTATTCTTTGCCGGGCGGAAACCTGACCGGTTTCTCCCGCCCTCCGCCGCTCATCCACATTACCTTTGCCTGATACCGGATTATCCTGCTGATCGGGGACTGACTGGGTATCCTCAATGATCAATTTCCCCGGCTGAAGCCGGATTTGTTCGAGATATGCCTGCCGAAATCGGTCATTGAACAATGCGGGATCATATTGCATATTGCTGAGTGTAACCGCCAGCGTAAATATACCTGTCCAGGACAGCATAAGAATGCTGTAGAACCGCCGGTCCAGATCAGACCAAAACCGGTGCTCAAATTCCCTGGGAAATGCATCTATTACAATTGAATTTTTGCCCGCCATGATGAGGCCTCCCTCAGTTAAGAATCAATTCACAGGTTACACGACTGGTTTGAGCTGGCCAGTTGCCGGAAATTTTATTGCCATAAAACACACCCACCAGACATTTTGAAAAGTTTGAATTCGATAACGTATGATGAATAATTCTTGTCTGTGATATACTCCCGTCAGTTTCTATCACCAGCAGGATCATGATCTTTCCGCGCTGGGTTGGAGACAAATTATTCTTCAGACATTTTGACAGATCTTCCAGGTGCTTCTGTAAAAAGTATCGGACGGCCAGGGAATCTGCTCCCGGATTGACTATTATTGGGCCAAGTTCCAGTTCGGGGGTCTCTATCGGTGCTGCTATTTCTGATTCTGAAGCATCAAGTACGCCCAGTGTTTGGTGAGAAGCTGATTTAACCAATCCACCGGCTGCACGTGCTCCGGAACCCAGTGCATATCGTGAAACACCGTGCGGCAGTGGCAGCGGTTGTTTAACGGTGGTTACATTTTGCGAATCATTGCGGCGTTCACTGTCGATCGCCAGGAAAGAAGTAAATTCAGTCAACAAATTATAGGTCAGGCCGAGACTGGTCACCTCGCGTTTGAATTCCTCATCCTGATCCACACCAAGATAATCGGAAAGCAGGGCGATCCGGTTCCGTGCCCACAGATAGCGCAGTGCCTGATGATTTGCGCGTGGTTCAAAATGCTCTATTTCGGTTTTATTCCGGTATATCCGATTACCAGCCTGTCGTCCGGTAACGGTTACACTCCCCTGCGCATTCCCCTTCCATTTGCCAAACAGAACAACCGGTCTTTCAGCAAAAACGTCCGGAACCGATACCGGTTCGATATCATATGCATCAAAATGATCAAATTCATATCTGACATTGGTCAGCACCGGCGTCTGGATATATTTACGGAACCGGTCCGCCATTAATTTTGCTTCTGCATACTCCGTAACTACAAAGGGTTCTCCCTGTCCGGCACGCGCCAGTCCTTCGATCAGATAACGGTTTACACTGCTGCCTATCCCAAAGGCAAACATATTCGCGTTGCTCAGATTTCCCCTGATCAGGTCAAACGCCTCTTTTTCGACATTTACATAACCATCGGTAGCAATGACAACGGTTCTGGAAATTTTTCCAGGCCGGGGAAGATCAAGCGCCTGTTTCAGCGCCGGCAGCAGTTCCGTACCGCCGCCTCCCCTTTGCCGGTCGATCACATCCAAAGCTTTCATTATATTTTCCTCCGTTGCCGGCAAGGATTGATGGGCCAGCAGGCTGGATCCTCCGGCAAACAGGAGAATATTAAAATAATCCTGTTTCTTCAGATTACGTACAAGATCTCTGATCACTGACTTGGAGATTTCTAATGGAAAACCGTGCATCGATCCGGATACATCGACGATAAAAATATATTCTCTCGCAGGGATTTCTTCGGGTTTTATTCGTTCCGGAGGCTGGACCATAAGCAGGAAAAAATTTTCTGTTTTTCCCTGATACAGGAGCAGACCGTTTTCGATCCGATCGCCGCTCAGCCGGTAGCGCAGGATAAAATCACGGTCACCGCCATTGGATTCATTCGGATCAAGCTGTACGTTTGCCTGATTTTCGGATATATAATCGATTCTTGTGCGATGCGAGGTACACACCATCTGCTGGATCGGCATACCGCCCGACACGGCGACCCTGATATCGAATGTATAATTTGCCTGCCCGCCTTCCTTCAGATACGGATTTTCAACCCAGCTTTCGGTATTATCTTCCCTGGCATACCGCGGACCGACGACGGTTGGATAAACAAAGACGTATTCCTTTTCTTCCGGTATCAGGATTTCAGTATATTTTAATTCAACCTGGATCGTATCTCCCGGCATGATATTAGCGATGTTCATTTGGAATACGTTTGGTCTTTGCTGTTCTAGTAAAGAAGCACTGTAACCATCCTGTTTGGCCTGCTCGTATTCCTGCCTGGCCTTATCCCGCTCCTCGACTTTTGCTTCGATAATCCGTGTGCCGATTGTCATGCGTAATTTATAGACAGCCGCACGTGTGGATGCCGGAAATATATATATCGCCTCCAATGGTCTTTCACCCGTGTTCTGATATATCTGCCGGATCGTGACATCTGCGATTACCCCGCTTATCGTGACCTCGGCCCGGGTTGATTTAAGAGGCAACTGATCCAGTGCGGGATCGTCTGACTGTATGAAAAAGTAGGGTGCTTCCGTTTTATCCACATCCTGGGCTATAGCTTCGATATAAGCGGCAAATAATATGCAAAACGGCAGAACAAAAACAATTACATCAGTCATTCTCTTTTTCATTTCATGCTCCCTTTTTAATGTTCTATTTGTATATTCCCGCAGCCGGAAAAAAGTAAATAGAATTTTTTATCCTGATGTGAATTCACTAAAACACGCAACGTTTATTCTGGATAAACAAGGGAGCGACATGAACGACACGGTAATCAAAGTACGCGGATATCATTTGGATCTGTATGGGCATGTCAACAATGCCCGTTATCTGGAATTTCTGGAGGAAGCACGTTGGGCAATGATCGAGGAAAAAATTGATCTCGGCGAATTAAAAAAACGTGGGATCGGTATGGTTGTGGTTAATATAAATATCGATTACAGATTACCTGCGGGTCTGGGGGATTCTCTGAGCATCACAAGCCGGATTTGTCGTATCGGCACAAAAAGCGCCACGGTTGAACAAATCATAATGCGGGACGGAACGGGAACGATGATAGCCAGTGCCAAGGTCACATTCGTCGTCATCGATATTAAGACCCAAAATGTTCTTAGAATCGATGAATCGTTGCGGCAATTACTGGAATTGTTTTCCTGAGAGCTGTTTATCGCTTGCAAGGATTTATTGTGATTTGTACCTTTGGATTATTCCAAAATCCAACTCTTTATCGTAAAGGAGAAAATATGATCAGTAAAAAAATGGCTGAATACCTGAATCAGCAGGTAAATCTGGAATTTTATTCTTCGAACATCTATTTACAAATGAGTGCCTGGGCCGAGACCAACAGTCTTCCCGGGACAGCTGCATTTTTAAAAAAACAGGCGGCGGAAGAGATGATGCATATGATGAAAATATTTGATTATATCAATGAGTCAGATCATATGGCGATTATCGGAAAGATCGATTCCCCGGCAACAAATTATAAATCCCTTGAGGATTTATTTAAAAAGGTATACGCCCACGAACAGCATGTCACCAAGAAGATACATGAGATAGCCGAGCTGGCATGGAAAGAAAAGGATCTTACGACTTTTAATTTTATGCAATGGTATATCACCGAGCAGCACGAAGAGGAAACACAGGCAAAAGGAATCCTCGATAAAATTGACCTGATCGGCAACGACCGGCGTGCTTTATTTCTGGTCGACCGCGAGCTGGGAAGCATGGCTTTAACAGAGCCTTCAAACCAATAAAGGGCTGATCACCAGCCCTTTTTTTATCTCCTTCACCCTCAGGAAAAATAACACCACACCGGTTAACAAGTACAACTCCGCAAACAAGATTATCTCCCCGCCCTGGCCGTTTAGTGGTATCGGCGGCAGGCAGTTTCAGTTAGTTCAAGCAGGTCTATAGTTTAAGAATTCGTATTGCGAGCCGTTTCCGTGATCAGCCGGGCCCCTTTTTTACGGGTCACATAGTTCCAGGCCCATTGAGTCATCACAATCAGTTTGTTGTCAAACTCAATCAGATAACCAATATGCACGAATACCCAGATCAGCCAGGCGATGAATCCGTGCATGCGTAACAATCGAAAGTTTGCGATCGCCGCATTACGCCCAATGACCGCCAGGCTTCCCTTGTCGCGGTAACTGAAAGGTTGGATGGGTTTATTCTGCAGACGTCTTATAATGGTTCGGGCGACATACTTTCCCTGCTGCATTGCAACCGGTGACACCCCCGGCAACGCTCTGCCCGTTTCATCCAAAAAGCAGGCGGCATCGCCGATCACAAAGATTTCGGGATAACCCGGCACCGAGCAGTCACCGCTCACAATTATCCTGCCCATCTTATCGGTGCCGGCGCCCGTCTTTTCGGCAAAGGTCTTATTTAAACCGGTAGGTCTGACCCCCGCAGCCCAGAGGATCGTACCGGCATTTATCTCGTGCTCCTGACCGTGCTGTTCATATTTTATGCGGGTATCGCTTATGGAAATTACTTTAGCACCGGTATGGATATGGACACCCAGTTTTTTGAGCGACAGCATGGCAGAGTCGACCAGATGATCAGGATACATCGGCAATATTTTTTCACCGCCTTCCAGGAGATATATTTTTGACATCCCCGTATTGATCCGCCGGAAATCCCGTTTCAGGGTCCGCAGTGCCAGTTCGCCCAGGGCACCGGCAAGTTCGACGCCGGTGGGACCGCCTCCGATCACCACAAAACGCATCAACATATCACGGACAGGAATATTGGTTGTTTTTTCCGCTTCCTCGAAGGCGAGAAATATTCGGCGACGCATCTCCAGGGCGTCTTCAATCGTTTTCAATCCCGGTGCAAATTCCGGCCAGGTTGCATGATTGAAATAATAATTCTGCATTCCGGTGGCCAGGATCAGGAAATCGTAATTGATCTGTTCCGACTTCATTCTGATCAACCGGTTCTCCGGATCGATACCGGTCATTTCATCGCAGAGAACTTCTATATTCTTATAACCGGACGTAATCCCGCGCAGCGGAGAAGCAATATCTCCCGGTGAAAGTCCACCGGTTGCAACCTGATAGAGCAGCGGCTGGAAAAGGTGGAAATTTCGTTTGTCGATCAATGTTGCTTTTATGCCTTGCCGGTTGCCTAACTCTTTGGCGGCATATAAACCGCCAAATCCTCCGCCAATAATCACAACGTGATGATGCAAACTGATTACCCTCAAATTTTCCTTTAAATCTATTTCAATACCCGACACGTAAAACTCAAACCGGGGATTGATTTCAAAGAGTATTTTTATCAGGAAAGACGTAAAGCACCTTTGACAGATGCTCAGGTGCCAAAATACCTGTCGCCAAAATCACCCAGGCCAGGTACGATAAATTTCGATCGATTGAGGTTCGAATCTATATCTGCCGTATAAATATGAATATCCGGATGAACATTTTTTAGTCTTTCGATTCCTTCCGGCGCAGCAACGATACATACAACTGCCAGTTCAACAGCACCCTTCTGCTGTAAAGCTTCTACGGTGTCAAGCAGCGATCCGCCGGTCGCGAGCATGGGATCCAGTATCAAAACCAGCTTATTTGTCAGATCAGACGGAAATTTCTGGTAATATTGCCGGGCGACAGCTGTTTCTTCATCCCTTTCCAGACCAATAAATCCAACCGGCGCCCAGGGAAGAAAATCTTTTGCCGCGAATAGCATAGATATCCCGGCACGCAGAACAGGCACGAGAACAATCGCCTGCCCGATCTGAGAGCCCTTTGTTTTGGCCAGTGGGGTTTCAACCGGAACCTGCATAGTTGACAGATTACGGGTAGCCTCCATTATCATAATCTGAGATATGATCGCAGTATGCCGGCGGAATTCTTCAGTAGCCGTATTTTTATTGCGCAATACGGTCAAAGCGTGTTTAAGAATGGGATGATCAATGTGATGAATTTTATACATGTATTCCTCAAGATTTGCGCACTTTATATTTGGACCAAATTAAATCCCCCTAAGGATAGATAATAACAGTCATAAAACGTTTGTGCACCCCATTATCATTCAGACAGATGGATAAAAATTAATCGCGAAAAATGTGGAACCAGTAACTTATTTATCAATCTTCCTGTTACATATGTGAAAGTAAAAAAGGATTCAGCGGTATCAGACTCTCGGATCGAAGTTGATTTGTAAGAATACCTGCCGTTCTGAATCTTACCAATAAACCGGCATTAAAACAAAATTGAATATTTTTGCAGGAATCACAGGAGAAAAATCTCTCCGTCTCAGTAAAATCAGATTAGCATATGCGGAATAAATGTCTACCATGATCTGTTTTACATTTTTGTCAAATCTGAGATTCTTTTGTATATTTGTAAGATTTTATTTTTTTCTTTAGGAGCCGATGATGAGCGTAAATCCTCAGCTTGTTTCGCTGGAACTTTTACCCCAGGCGCGGTTTGATATTTTTGATGTCAGTCAGAAAGCTTCGGAATTTCTGAATGGCACACGGAAATCATACAGTAAAGCTGCTTATTCTTCGCATCATACAACTGCCGGTTTTCTGGAACAGAGTCTTTGTTCGCGGCTGGCGTACAGCAAGGACCGGATCAGCTCCTATATCAGTACCTTTAAACATATTTTCCCGATGAATGCAGATTACCGGCATGATCATATGGAACTCCGTTCGGAACTGACTGAATCGGAGAGAAAAATTGAACCGCGTAACGCTGACTCACATCTCACGTTTATCGGATCCGGATTGAACAATTATGTCACTTATATCAATAATCCCGACATACCGGTATATTTTATCGATCTTGACGGGATTCATGAATTCGGACAGCGCAGCCGCAATGCCAGTGTGCTTTTTTATAACCAGGAAGAGCAGGTATATCAGCATACGGTACAGGTGCCGGTTTCCAATCACCAGATCGAATCTGTGAATCTGCGCGATCCCAGACTTGGTTACCTGGATAAACTGAACAGGTTGCTTGAAAAATATGAAATAGAAAACGGACGCGTCGATATTGCCCTGGATCCGGCGGATTATACTGCCGGACTAACTGTAAATGAATACGAAACCCTGCTCATGTCCCACGATTTGGTGGAGGTTTTGAAGAATCCACGTAAATTTATGGGTGAAAAGAGCCGTTATATTCTGCGCAATATCCACAAACTACCAGCCCGTACGCGCGAGTATGCGAAGTACGATTTTGTCCAGATCTTTAACGAATTAATGGATGCTTTCCAACTAAGCGAATCATTGGTGGAAAAACTCCTTGCCCGGTTAATCGCACTCCCGGCAGAAAGATTTTTACAGGTAAAGAAAAATGTCAGTTTTCTGGTTTCAAATAAAGCAGCCGGTAAAAATGCGGAAATTCTCCAGGGAAGATATCAAAGCCCGATACTGGTACAATGGAAACGAAGCCCGAATCAAACCCGTCGTCTTACCCTTACGATTACCCGGTTCAAGTAATTATATCAGTGACCGGGACTGACAGCCATCTATATTGATACAACTTCCGGTAATCAGGCTGGCACGTTCTGATGCCAGAAACACCACCACGTTTGCAACCTCTTCCACCGTACCGAACCTTCCAAGTGGTAATTCACGTGCAATAAACTCGGCCATTTCTTTTGGCTGTTCTTTACAACGCCTATCCCAGCTACCGCCCGGAAAACGTATTGATCCCGGCGCCACAGAATTAACCCGTATGCCGCTGGGCGCCAGTTCAACCGCCATGATCTTTGCCAGACTGATTAAAGCGGATTTGGTACTGTTGTAAATGGACAATCCTGATCCACCGGATTCCCTTCCAAAGATCGAAGAGATAAAAACAATCGCTCCACTTTTCTGCGCTTTCATCTGTTGTATAATCAATCTTGTCAAAAAAACATGGGACATAAAATTTAAATTGACCAATTCATCCCAATCGGCATCAGTGGTTTGATCAAATTCCTTCCGGCGGTTGCCACCGACGTTATTAACCAGAATATCTATCCTCCCGAATTTTTTTTTGGTCTGTTCAACCAGTTCGGATACCTGAGTTTGAACGGTCACATCCGCAGCCACTGACAGTACCTCACTTCCGCTTTTGCGAAGTTCTTCAGCAGTTCGATCCAGCTCATCCGTGTGCCGCGCACAGATGGCGAGCCGGCATCTTTCAGCTGCAAAGCCTGCGGCAATTCCTTTGCCAATCCCCCTGCTGGCACCGGTAATCAGAGCCACTTTATTGTTCAAAAGGAGATCCATAATTCTGACCCTTTTTATTTACTATCATTGTTGAATAATCTGTATTTGGGTATGCACAGGCTTATTTGAAACCCGGTTTCGGATTGAGAATTTTAAAAAATCTACGGAGGGTGGACGTTCGGAGCAAATAATTTCAGACAGACAAGTTTTATTTATTTTTTGCGGGCATAAAATTCAATAAATCCGCAGCTATCGCATTTAAACGCAAAAATACCATCGAATTTTTTTGCATCGGTCGCTTCCCAGTTTACATAACCAAACATTTTATTAATTTCTTTACGTTCGGTAGCCACGGTATACAGCCTGCCCTTGATCATTGTTCCACCACATTTCGTACAAGACGCACTGTTTGCCATCTATTCTGCCCTTTTTTTAAGTGAATGTTATGTATATAAATAAATTATTTCAAATTTCAAAGAATATTTTACTACATTATCGATTATCTGATCAGTTACTTTAGTTAAAATTTAGCATGCCGAAAAGCAATCCGACAGAAAAAGATATTTTCCAGAGTTTCCATCCAATCGTCGCCGAATGGTTCAAAGGCACCTTTGGACGACCAAGCCCACCCCAGATGCTGGGCTGGCCGGTTATATCAGCTAACCAGAATGCCCTTATTCTTGCCCCCACCGGATCAGGCAAAACACTGGCTGCCTTTTTCTGGAGCATCAACGATTTATTCCAGCGCTCACTTGTCGATTCCCCGGAATCCTTTTTGCAAAACAGGTCCGGTGTACATACGCTTTACATCTCTCCCCTAAAGGCATTAAATAATGACATCGAGCGAAATTTGAATCAACCTCTTTCAGGGATTCAAGATCTTGCCGGTAAGAACGAGATTACCGCGCCACCTATCCGGGTACTTGTAAGGACAGGTGATACGCCCGCTGCGGTGCGCAATACGATTGTCCGGACACCCCCCCACATATTGATTACGACACCGGAATCATTGTATCTGCTGCTTACGAGTACCAGAGGGCGGATGATATTTGACAATCTGAGGTATCTCATTGTGGATGAGATCCATGCTATCTGCTCCGGCAAACGTGGTGTACATTTGAGTCTCAGTCTCGAAAGGCTGGGTGTACTGACCAGAACAGATCCTGTGCGGATCGGACTATCCGCCACCCAGCGTCCTCTGGCCCGGATCGCACGATATCTCGGCGGCTGGCATTTTGATCCTGCCGACCGGAAGTTTATTGAACGACCGGTAAAAATTCTGGACTGCGGCCAAAAAAAGGAATTGGATCTAAAGGTTCTGTCTCCTGTGCCCCGCTTTAGTGACATGGGAGAAGCGTCGGTCTGGCCGGCTGTTTATGCACTCCTGTACGAACTTATAACCAACCACCGGACTACCCTGATTTTCACCAATATGCGGGCGCAAACCGAACGGCTGGCTCGAAAATTAAATGAACTCCACCGCCAGGCTACCGGGAAAGAAGATGCAGTCCTGGTAATGCCCCACCATGGTAGTATGTCCAGGGAGAAACGATTCGAGGTGGAAGAGCAGCTGAAATGCGGAACCATCCCGGCCGTCATTGCCACAGCCTCACTGGAGCTGGGTATCGATATCGGGTCAATTGATCTGGTATTACACCTGGAAGCACCGAGGGGAATTGCCAGTGGGATTCAGAGAATAGGCCGCAGTGGACATCTGATTGCGCTTAAAAGCAAGGGACGGATCATCCCGCTCTACCCGGCTGATCTGGATGATACCGCCACAATTACACAGGGAATGCTCAAAGGTGACATAGAGGAAACATTCATCCCGGAGAATTGCCTTGACGTTCTTGCGCAACAGATCGTTGCAGAAGTCGCCATGCAAAGCTGGCCCGCGGAAAAATTGTACCGGTTAATCTGTCAGAGTTATTGTTTTCGCAACCTTACCCGACCGCTATTTTACCAGGTTATCGAAATGCTTACCGGCCGTTATGCCGACACCAGGTTGCCGGCTCTGCAGCCGGTGATTACGTGGGATAAGACCAATGAAATTCTGATCGCCCGGCGGGGAGCACGTTTACAAGCGATCCTCAACGGCGGTACTATTCCTGACCGGGGATATTATACGGTGATGCTTTCCAATGAAAATACACGGCTTGGTGAAATGGAGGAAGAATTCGTATTTGAATCGAAAATAGGTGATATTTTTTATCTCGGAAACAGCGAATGGCGGATTGATGATATCCGACAGGATCGGATTATAGTTTCACCGAATAAATCGGTCCAGCCACGGGCACCTTTCTGGAAAGGCGAAATTCCTTATCGTGACTACCAGACCAGCATAAAGATCGGGCACTTCAGACAATGGCTCATCAATAGACTCGGTGAGCCGGATGTTGTTCAGAATCTGATAAATCACTGGGTGCTCGACCGCGAATCGGCTGAAAACCTTGTGGTGTATTTCCGGCATCAACAAGAATTCACCGGTAAATTCCCTACACACAAATTGTTGGTCGCGGAATGGTTTTTCGACACTACAGGAGACCTGAATTTTATACTGCATGCACCATTCGGTGGACGGGTTCTGGGTTTGTGGGCGATGGCCCTGGCCGGACAGCTCGAAAAAGATCTCGGCAGTCAGATACAGTACACCTGCAACAATGATGCATTTCTGATAAGAATCCGTGAAACAACCGGAGATCCTCCAATCAACAGGATTTTGAGTATATCACCGGAAAAGGTAGAAAATTTACTGCATGCGAAAATCAGCAGTACCCCTGTTTTCGCAATCATGTTCCGGTACAATGCCGGTCGTGCCCTGCTGCTGTCCAGATCACGCAAAGGAAAGCGCATCCCTCTTTGGCTGCAGCGGCTTCGATCGGCTGATCTTCTGCAAGCCGTCCGGCAGTATCCGGATTTCCCCGTATTATTGGAGACCTATCGCTCATGTTTGCAGGATGTTTTTGATCTGAATTCTCTTCGTATGGTTTTGGATGATGTCCAGGCCGGGAAAATAAAAATCCATACTGTACAGACGCCATATCCTTCTCCGCTTGCCTCCGGATTATTATTCAATTTCGTTACAAATCAGATGTACGAACAGGACAGACTGCGGGAGCCGGCTCAAATCGCAGCCACAAGCAGTGATCTACTGGCTCAGATCATGGACAAGAATATTATTCCACCGATAATCACCCCTGAGCTGGTTGAAGAAAGTATGGAAAGATGGCAGTACCGCACGCACGGTTCACGCCCTCGGGATACCGAAGAACTCTATACCATGGTCGAGCGACTGGGACCTCTCAGCCGCCAGGATATCATAACTATCGCCGGAGACTCTGCAATTGCCGATATTGATATTCTTACCTCAACCGGGCGGATTGTCGAATCAGACCAGGGTTTTGTGACCGATAGCCGGATTGACTTATACCGTGAGCCAATCACTGAAGATAATTATCTCAAACGCGTACAATATTATCTCGAAAGCCGGGGTCCCGAGAGACCTGCGGATATTGCCTCAGCCCTGCATATGACTCAGAAAGATATCCAGCGTCTGCTAAATATTTTATCTGCCAGACATCAGATTGTCCAGGGATGTTTGATAAGCGGCTCAGAAGATATTTATTATTGTGATCGGAATAATTTCGCACAATTATATCGGCGCGCTGTAAGCGTTAGAAGACTCAGTATTACCGCTGTTGATCAGGATGATTATCTTAAATTCCTGCTCAGATGGCACAGATTCAACGATCGATCCGGAACTCTGCCCGAGCTGCTTCATCAGTACCGGGGACTGCGGCTGCCGCTGTTCTTCTTTGAACGCGAAGTACTCCCTACCCGTTCGCCGGACAGCAAACATGATGCTTTCGGAAAAATATTTTCTGAACTGCAGCAGATCCTTGCTGATGGAAAATATATATTATTTTTCGAACCGGACGATTCTTCTCACGAACTATATATAAAGTTCATTCATCGTGGTGAAGGCTGGTTGACCAAGTACCAGGGATTCGGTTTATTACCGGACAGCGAACCGGAAATATTAAATTTTCTCAAAGAAAACGGTGCCAGTTATCTGGATGATCTTGAAGAAGGGCTGCAACTTCCACGCACCATTCTGCTAAATAAACTGAAACAACTGACGCGATCCGGGGTGATCAGCTCAGAAAATTACGATACAGTTATTGCCATCTGCCATTCAGAGCCAGCTGCGAACGGGCGGGCCGGTGTGCGTAAGCGGGTAAGCGATTTGCTTCGGACAGGCAGGGGACGATGGTTCAGGCTCGATACTTTCGGCATCCTGGGTCGGCAGCCCTCCCGGTCCGAAACAGCCATCTGGCAGGCGCGGCTTCTGTTGAACAGATACGGTATTCTGGTAAAAGAATTCTATCGCTTCGAGCATGGTTTGTTGCCCTGGTACGATATATTTCAGGCCTTGAAAAGCCTTGAATGGCAAGGTGAAATCAGACGCGGTTATTTTATCCGGGGACTTTCGGGGATTCAATTTGCACAGCCGGAAGCACTTGAAATTCTCGAGACGGTTTCTGAAGATCAAACAGAACGGGATCCATATAATTTGATCAATGTTCTCGATCCGGCATCACCTTTTGGCGGAAATATAGCATGGCCCATTGAAAGCCCCCAAAAAATATTACGCCTTCCGGGTAATCACCTTGGCATTGTCCGCGGTATACCCGCTCTGTATTGTGAACGTTATTTTTCGCGCTGGTACACTTTTGGCCATTTGGATGAGGTGGATTTTGAGCGTCTCGTTCGACTGACACACGAACGGCTGCGCCTGCCGGAACCTTTCCGGCCCAGGAGGAAAATAGACGTGGAAACCATCAACGGTGCACCTGCCTCAGAAAGCCCTCATGCCGGCATTTTTTTAAAAGCAGGTTATGAAACCGATGGTTCACACCTTGTGCTCTGGCCATCGGCATTATACTGATTTTGGAATCAAGTCAGGCTAATCGATCTGATGTTTATCCCTGTAACAGCTGCGTTCCCTGCCGCAGGCCTGGGGCGCCACCAATCCATTATCCGGACCTGCGGTGAGCATAGTTTTTGCACACCAGTATTGATGGGTGGTTGATTCTTCGCTGCGCCAGTTCTCTTTAAAATGCGGATCGGGGATATAACTCATTTTTGTCCTCAGATGCCGGCAATCAGATCTAATTTTGTTGTACATATTTTCCTCCCTGCTTTACATCATCGGATCAAGCCCTGCGGCCTTGCAGATGGTCCTGTAAGTCACTGCTTTGAAAACCTGGATCTTATACCGGTTCCCGCTGAGCGGTTCGGCATCGGTTAATGCGGCTTCTGCTGCCTGACGGGCGACATCCTTAGCGACAACTTTACCTTTCAAAATTTTTTCAGCGGCAGGGATTCTCCACGGAATGGGCGCAGCAGATCCTAAAACCACCCGTGCATCCTGGCAGGTTTTGCCTTCTAATTTCAAAGCAACCGCCACATCGGCAATCGGCCAGTCAAACGACTGCTTTTCCTTTTGTTTGATATAGAAATTCCGATAGCCAGCCATTTTTGCAGGTATCGTTATGGTGGTGATTAATTCTCCTTCTTTGAGCTTATTTTCACGTTTGATATTTTGTTCCGGCAGGACAAAAAAATCGGCTAATTTTTGTGTGCGTTCACCACTCTTACTTCTTATTTTCAGTTCAGCATCCAGTGCCAGCAAGGCGACAGCGGTTGCCGAAGGATGTACAATGGCACAACCTTGGCTATTGCCAAATATGGCATGATACGGGTTCTCACCATCAAGTGCAAAACAGGTGTCTCCGCTTTTACGACTGCAGTTGAACTCAATACTGCGAAAATACCAGCAACGGGGCCGCTGGCAGATATTGCCGCCAAGCGTGGCAATATTTCTAATTTGCGGTGTGGCTGCGCCATCGGCGGCCTGTGCAAGTGCCGGATATGCGCGCTCTTCAGCAAGATCAGAAAGGGTAACATTCGGTCCAATGTGCAGATTTCCTTCTGCATCTTTTTTTATATAGTTCAATTCCTTGAGATGTCTGATATTAACCAGCCGGCTAGGAGCGAGCAGATTTTCCTTCATCAGATCAAGAAGATCCACACCACCGGCTTTGATCACGGTCTGCTCTTCCTCAAGATATCCGAATACTTCATCTAGGGTCAGCGGTACAGCATATTCATATCTGGTCATTTTGCACCTCCCTTGGCTTCCTGCAATGCCATGAGCACACGGGCCGGTGTCATCGGAATCTGCCTGATCCGTACACCGATTGCATGATAAACTGCGTTGGCAATGGCACCGGCAGTGGGGATTGTCGCCGGCTCTCCAATCCCCATGGCACCTGTGCTGTTTTGACCATGATTTACATCGATGATTATTGTCTGTATTTCAGGCGCATCAAGGGCACCGGCGATTTTATATTGCTCAAGATTGGCATTTACCATCAATCCGGTGTTCCGGTCGAGAATACGGTCCTCGAACAGGGCATAACTGATGCCCTGGTTAATACCGCCGATTATCTGATTTTCTATTGTCAGCCGGTCCATCGGACGTCCACAATCGTGCACTGCCAGAATGCGTTTTACCTGAATGATACCCGTTTCGGTATCAACTTCCACTTCAGCAAACTGCACCCCGGCAATCGTACGGCGTTCAAGCTCATGATTATCCTTAATCCGTTCTGCCACAACGGTAAACTGATCACCCGGAATGCGCGCCGCGACTTCTTTCCACCGCACGCTTTTAGCAGGATTACCAGCCACAAAAATCCTCCCGTCCGCTGTAGCCAGCATATCGGGTTGCACATCGAGCATTTCACCCGCGATATCAAACATTTTCAATCTGGCTTTATAAGCGGCATTCCGTGCTGCCGGTGTAATTCCGGCGGTTGTCTGACTCCCGCCTGATGCCGGTCCCAGACCATAATTGGTATCACCAATTTTAACCGTAATTTCCCCGGGTGAAAGCCCCAGTTCTTCTGCCACAACCATCGCCAGGACAGTGCCGATTCCACCACCGATATCCTGAACACCATTTGTAAAAAGTACCGAACCATCGCTGTTAATCTGTATGCTCACCAGAAAGCCTGTACCATAGATGTAGTACCATACCGAATTGGCAACACCCACGCCGCGTTTGACCGGACCCGGATCACTTCCCGACATTGGATTGCGGTTGCGCCAGCCGAATTTTTCAGCACCCAGATTGTATTCCGTCTGACGTACTTCATCTTTGAGTGTGTTTATTTGTCTGAATTCAAGCGGATCCATTTTACATTCATATGCCAGTTGATCGATGGCCTGTTCCAGTGCAAATGTACCCTGTGGATGTCCGGGAGCACGAAATGCCCTGCCGGCACCGGCGTTGATAAAGACATCCGATTCTTCGGCATAAAATTTCTTATACTCATAGATATTTGCTGCCGGTCCACTGGTGCCTGCGCCGGTTCCCACACCTGCCGATCCATATGCTATCAGCTTGAGACCGGTTATCTTACCTTCTTTATTGGCACCGACAGTCAGTTTTTGGACCGAACTAGGACGATTTCCGACGGCCAGATGT
>Ga0209536_100003087_pt1 | contig 26937 bp, 23 predicted proteins | sample DeeMarSeWOR28_12_FD_187461 | JGI IMG/M metagenome (GOLD analysis project Ga0209536, IMG submission 187461) | Marine sediment microbial communities from White Oak River estuary, North Carolina - WOR-2-8_12 (SPAdes) (version 2) | ecosystem: Environmental > Aquatic > Marine > Intertidal zone >... | reverse complement strand
CGGGCGGGCGGGGGATCCGTTATCCAGAATCCTGCATCCAGAATCTAGAATCCAGGGTTCCGCCGACGTGCGGCTCAGAACCTGAACCGCACAAATACGCTGAAGTCGTTGATGTCGAAGATGATCGAGGCGCTCAAGATGTTCCCGAGCTCATCGGTGCTGATGGCGTCCCAATCGACGTCGATGGTCGAGAAATTCACGGCTCCGCCCAAGGCCCAATGCCTGCCGAGCAGGTACTCGATCCCCAGCCGGCCGATCCACTGGCCGCCCGAGATGTCCTCGATGCTCACGTACAGCCAGCCGAGGCCGGCGTTGAAGCGCCAGTGGTCGGAGAACAGCCGTCGGTACTCGAAGTAGAGGTAGGGCAGCGGACCGGTGCCCTTGACGTCGGTGGTTCCCGAGCCCTCGCTCTCGGTGCCGAGTCGGGACGGCGGCGTCACGCACACCTCGTCGAGGGCGCGGCGCTGGATCGCCTCCGGATAGGTCGCGAGCCCGCCGGTGAGAATGGGTCCGGGAGCCACGGCATTCACCCGCACCCCCTCCCTCGCCCACTCGGCGGCGAGGGTGACCGTCATGTTCATGACGCCGGCCCGCGCGGCCCCGGTGTGCACCATGCCCGGGGCGCCCATCCAGACGTCCGCCACGATGTTGACGATGGAGCCGCCGCGGTGGCGCAGCGCCTCGCGATAGGCGGCCTGCGAGACCCACCAAGTCCCGTTGAGGTTGGTGTCGACCACGGCCAGCCAGCCCTTCGGCTTCAGGTCTCCCGCCGGCGTCGCGAACTGACCGCCGGCGTTGTTGACGACGCCATCGAGCCGTCCGTGGCGGCTCGCGATGTCGGCGATCGCCGCGTCCACCGCCTCGCGGTCGCGGATGTTGACGACGACGGGGTCCGCGATTCCGCCGGCCTCCCGGATCTCACGTGCCACCTGCTGGAGGGGCTCCTCCCGGCGGCCGGCGACGACGGCCGTCGCGCCGAGTGACGCCAGCTCGTGGGCGATGCAGCGGCCGATGCCGCTTCCTCCGCCGGTCACGAGCACGACCTGACCGTCGAACAGGCCCGGCCGGAAGATGCTGTCGAAGCGTTCGTCACCCATCGGGTCCACTCCTCGGTTCGCACTCCTCGGTTCGCGCTTCATCGGGGGGCCACCGTTCGCGCGACCCGCCGCCTCCGACCGGATCCGCGGCGAACGCGACCATAGGCGGCGGCCAACGGGGTTGTCGAGGGAATTCCGGCCCCGGCGACGCGAGTGCGGACGCGGAGGGCCGCCTATGCTGTCGGGGACGATTCACGTGCGCGGAGAGCGAAGACATGCGTTTCGGCATCCATCTCCCCCAGTCGGGCCCCGCGGCCTCGGCCTCGGCCATCCAGGACGTGGCACGGCAGGCCGAGGACCTGGGCTTTTCCGACGTCTGGGTGAGCGACCACCTGGCTCTGCCCCGAGGCGCGCCCTATCCGCCGTCGTCCTACATCCTGGAACCGCTGATCGCGCTGACCTGGGCGGCCGCGGCGACCCGGAGCGTGGGCCTGGGCACGACGGTGCTGGTGCTGCCGCTGCGTCCACCGGTGCTGCTGGCGAAGATGCTGGGCTCGCTCGACCTGATGAGCGGGGGGCGCGTGATCGTAGGTGCTGCCACCGGTTGGCTGAAGCAGGAGTTCGACGCGCTCGGCGTTCCCTTCGAGGAGCGGGGGGCGAGGACCGACGAGACGCTCGAGGTCCTGCGGCGCTGCTGGGAGGACGACCCCATCGATCTGGCCATGCCGAGGACGGGGGCGCGCATGGTAGCGATGCGGGTGAAGCCGCAGCCCGAGCGCAGGATTCCCATCTGGGTGGGCGGCCACAGCGAGGCGGCCTTTCGCCGTGCCGTCGCCGTGGGCGATGGCTGGCACGGTGCCTTCCAGTCTCCCGAGGACACGGCAGAGATGGCGGCGCGCCTTCGCGGCGATCGACCGGAGTCGTCCTTCACCCTGTCGATGCGGGCGAAGTGGGATGCCCTGCGGGACTCCGCCGACCAGATCACTCGCGAGCTCGACCAGTTCAGGGAGGCCGGCATCCAGCACATCGTGGCCGAGCCGATCCAGCGCGATGCAGATGGCTGGCTGCGCTGCGGCGAGGCCTTCGCGAAGATCTTCGAGCGCGCCGGCTGAGCCGGTTCAGGCCGCCGGCAGGAGTCCGCCGATCGCATAGCGCTCCACCATCTCGCGCTCCTCCGCCTCGCTCTCCCCGGGTGTGGCCAGCAGCGAGACGATCACCCGGGTCAGCCAGCGCGCGGCCAGGCGGTTCGCGTCGGCATCCTCGCGGCCGCCCCGCAGCTCTGCGGCGAAGGCGGCGGTGAACGCCTCCACCACCTCCGAGGAGCGGGAGATCCGCGCTGCCGCCCCGGAGGCCGACGGCGCGAACCAGGCGTTTGCGCCCGGCGATGCCCGCACCTCCCGGAGGGAGGCGAGGATGCTCTCCAGCAGGCGTTCGCGCGGGTCCTGGATGGCTCCGGTGCGGGCGCGCACGCGCTCGACGATCGCCAGCGCCGTGCGATTCACATAGGCCAGGTGCAGCTCGTGGCGCGTCTTGAAGTAGCGATAGAGCGTGCCCCGCGAGCAGCCCGCGTACTCCGCGACCCGCGCCATACCCGTGGCGGACACACCGTGCTCGACGAAGGCCTTCTCGGCGGCGTCGAGGATCCTCTCCACCGCCAGCTCGGGCTGGTCCTCGCGCAGCCACGCCACGGCTACGCCGCGGCCCCCCTGGCGTCGAAGGGCAGGGTCTCGAAGCGGCGCACGAAGTGCCCCGGCGCGTAGCGGCCCGCGTCGCCGTCGACGCTGAACTCGGGGCACCGCCTCAGGATCTCCTCGAGCGCCACGCTGGCCTGGAGCCTGGCCGCCGCTGCACCGATGCAGTGGTGGGGGCCGTAGCTGAAGGTGAGATGGCGCCGGATCCGGCGCTGCAGGTTGCACTCCTCGGCATCGGGTCCGTACTCGCGCTCGTCGCGGTTCGCCGACGCGTAGAGCAGCAGGACCTTCCGCCCCCGGGGAATCTGGCGCCCCGCCAGCTCCACGTCGCGAGTGGCCGTGCGCGCGAGGCCCTGCACCGGCGCCGTCAGGCGCAGGAACTCCTCGATGGCGCCCTTCATGAGCGAGGGATCCGCGGCGAGGGCTGCCCGCTGCTCCGGGTGGCGGGTCAGGAGATCGAGCGCGCCGCCGAGCAGGCCGGTGGTGGTGTCGTTGCCGCCGGTCACCAGAGTGAAGCCCATCCCCAGGATCTTCGCGGGCGAGACCTCCTCCCCGCCCTTCAGCTGACCGTGGACGAGGGCCGAGAGCATGTCGTCCCGGGGATCGGTGCGGCGCGCCTCGATCAGGACCGCGAAGTAGCGAAACATCTCCGCCACCGCCTCCTTCGCGGAGAGCACGTCCCCCGTGGCGTTGGCCGAGACGATCGCCTGTGTCCAGCGATCGAAGTGCTCCCGATCCTGCTGCGGGACGCCGAGGAAGTGGGCCACGACCAGGCTCGGGAGCGGCTTCAGGAGCTCGGCCACCACGTCTCCCCGCCCCTTCTCGCGCAGGCGTTCCACGCGCTCCACCACGAACTCGCGGATCATCGGGCCGAGGGCCCGGACCTGCTGTGGCGTGAAGCGCTTGATCGCCAGCTTCCGCAGCGCGGTGTGCTCCGGCGGATCCATCATCACGATCGGCGCCTCGATGCCGAGCTTCTCCCGCTCGCCGTAGGTGAAGGTGAGCCCCTCTGCCGAGGAGAAGGTCGCGGCATCCACGGCCGCGGCGAGGACGTGCTCGAAGCGGGAGAGCACCCAGTAGTCGTCCTCACCGGCCGGGTCCTCCACGTGGTGGACCGGGTCGTGATCCCGCAGGGCGCGGTACATGGAAAAGGGGTCGCGCCAGCCCTCCCCGCTGCGGGGCACGAACACGGCGTCGGCAGTCGTCATCGGCGCTCCTCGACCGGGCGTGGGCCCGGAGCGCGCTATTGAACAAAAAAAATATTATGTTCCATAGGCTAGGGCGCGCGTCAGGTCCTGACAAGCTCCCGTTCGAGCGGGGCTCTCGCTAGTCGGCGTCGGGGATCCAGCTTCCGTGGAAGCCGTAGGGGACGCGCTGGGGGAGCTTCACCCGTGCGACCGGGGCCTTGCGCATGTCCGTGGCGTCGAGCAGCACGAGCTCGCTCCCGCCCGTGCCCTCGTCGTAGACGTAGCTCATCACCCAGCCCTCGTCCGAGTTCGGGTCGGCTCCCGGGGCCGGCACGAACACCGGCTCCGAGGAGTTGCGGCCGTCGCCGTAGTCGTGGAGCTCGCTCGCTCCGGTCTCGAGGTCGCTCTTCAGGATTCCGACGAACTCAGGCTGGTCGGAGGTGGGCTCGAGACGCAGGGTGAAGCCGAAGCGGTTCTTCTGGCCCACCACCCCGGCCGCCACCCGCGGAAACTCCATCGGTCGGTCGTCGAGGGTCTCCTCCTTGACGTTCCCGGAGGCCAGGTCGAAGCGGAAGCGTCGCAGGGTCAGCTTGCCCTCGCCCTGCATGTCGCCCGCGTCTCGCCACACCTCGGTGTTGTGGCAGGCGTCCAGCACGACGGTGTCGCCCTCGTCCCAGGCGTTCAGGGTGTGGAAGATGTAGCAGGGCTCCACATCGAACCACTTCACGTCCGCGTTCCCGCCGGTGCGGGGCATCACGCCGATGCGCGCCGGGTAGTCGTCGCTCCAGCGGAAGGGCATCGTCCCCTTCAGTGCATCCTCGAGCGAGAAGACGACGGGCAGATCGAGGAAGAGCGCGTGCTTCTCGCTCACGGCGAAGTCGTGCATCATCGTGGGACCGCCGACGCTGATCTCCTCGCTCTGGACGAGCTTGCCCTCGGGGCTGACCCGCAGGTAGACCAGGTAGGGCTCGAACTGCCCGTAGCCGAAGGAGAGCATCTCCCCGGTGACGGGACAGATCTTCGGGTGCGCCGAGAACGCGCTGGAGAGCTTGCCGTCGTAGTCCGTCCATCCGACGGTCTCGAGCTCGTCGTCGAGCACGTAGGGGAAGGACCCCTCTTCGAGGGCGAGGATCCGGCCGCCGTGCTTCAGCACGTGGGTGTTCGCCTTCGAGACGGTACGGTCGATCACGCCTTCGCTCGAGATGCGCTGGACGTCCGGGTTCTCGATGTAGGGGGTCTTCACGTAGCGGTTGCGGTACCAGACCGCGCGCCCCGCCTCGAGGCGGACGCCGTGGACCATCCCCTCGCCCATGAACCAGTGGGGGGACACGCCGGTGATCGGGTTCGCGCTCTGACGCACGTAGAGCCCGGTGAGCTCCGGCGGGATCGCTCCCTCCACGGCGAGGTCGGTGGCGGTTACCTCCTCGCTCACGGGGGCGAAGTTGCCCTGCAGGTGGAAGGGCTTCTCGGCGACTGCGGGTGCGCTCACGGTGTTCCTCCTGGCGTGGATTGGGGCGACGGGCGCGAGCGTTCGCTCAGGACCGCCGCTCGATCTCGACCTCCAGCGACTTCAGGCCGCGGAGGATGAAGCTGGGCTCGTATTCGAACCGATTTTCGGGTGCGAAGTCCAGCGTCTCGATGCGCGCGGCCAGCTGCTCGAACAGGATGTTGAGCTCGAGGCGCGCCAGCGGGGCCCCGATGCAGAAGTGGGCGCCCCGGCCGAACGCCAGGTGCTCGCTCAGGTTGGGCCGCCGGGGATCGAAGCGATCCGGATCGGGAAAGACCCGCTCGTCGCGGTTGGCGGAGCCGAACATCACCCACACCCGCGCCCTCTTGGGGATGGGCACGCCCTGGATCTCGGTGTCGCGGGTGGCGATGCGGAAGAGGCCCTGGTTCGGGCTGGCCAGCCGCAGCCCTTCGTCCACCATCGCCGGAATCGTGGACGGGTCGTCCACGATTCGCCTCCACTCCTCCGGGTGCTCGATCAGCAGGCGCGTGATCTCGTTGATGCCCTTGGTCATGGCCTCGTTGCCGGCCACCATGAGCTGCGTGACGATGCTCAGCATCTCCGGGACGTCGAGCTTGCGCGGGGCGCCTTCGGCCGGCTCGAAGTCGGCCGCGGCGAGCTCGCTCAGGAAGTCGCCCCGGGGCTGTGCGCGGCGGGCCTCCAGCAGCCCCGCCAGGAACTTCTGCATGCCGACCAGGCTGCGGGCCGCCTCCAGCGATCGCTCGCGGCTGATCGTCACGCCGAGTCCGGCGACCGAGTCGTCGGACCAGCGCTTCACGTCGTCTCCGCGCTCGAGACCGATGGAGAGGATCGTCGAGATCACGCGCACCGGCAGCGGGATGGAGAAGGTGCCCAGGTAGTCGACGCGGCCCTTGAGGGGCCAGCGGTCGATGAGCCCGTCGGTGAGCTCGCGGATCATTCCCGTGTGGGCCTGGATCCGCTTCGGCGTGAAGGCCCGGGCCACCGCCTTGCGATAGCGGGTCTGGGCCGGCGGGTCGGCGGTGAGCAGGGTATTCACCGCCGGGACGCCCTGGGCGAAGATCTCCTCCATCTCCTTCTCCGCACCCGGTGCGGCGGGGATCAGCCCGGTGGTGCCGAAGCGGGAGGAGAAGGTGGCGGGGTCGCGGAGCACGGCGCTCACGTCCTCGAAGCGCGAGACGAAGTAGATCCCGTTCCTCGGATGGCGGTAGACCGGGGCCTGCTCGCGCAGGGCGGCGTAGTAGGGGAAGGGGTCCTGTTGGCAGGCGCGGTCCATCGGGTCGTATTGCTCGATCGAGACCGCGCTCATCGGGTGCCCTCGTTCTTCGCGATGTGCTCCTGCATCACGTTCAGGAGGTGGGTGATGCGGCACTCCCGCTCGTTGTTCAGATTGCGCGTGTAGCCCATGCTCTGTCGCGTCGCCCCGGACTGCTCCGCCACGTAGAGGTCCTCGCCGGCGACCCGGGTGAAGAGGTCCCAGGAGCGGTCCATCTCGGTGAGGAAGCGCTCGTCGCCTCCGGGCTGGATCAGGTGCCAGCAGAGGAAGCGGGTCGAGTGCGGCCCGGTGGGAACCGGCGTGAATGCCTGGATGTGGTAGCGCTCGCAGTTGAAGATGCTGAAGGGGTACACCAGATAGTGTGAGATGGCGTCGCGCTGGTGCTCCTGCTCGGCGCGCAGGCGCTCGACGTGGCCCGTGAAGGGTACGACGTACATCGAGTGGCGGTCGAATAGCGTGATCGCGGTGTCGCGCACCGAGAGGGCTTCGCCGATGGTGACGCGGTGGGTCTGCGCCACGTGGTAGACCTCGAGGAAGGCGTCGGTCACGGCCTTCCAGTTGGCGGGCATCTCCCAGCTCGCCGTGGCGTGGAGGACCATGTTCTCCATCTCGTAGGGAGCGAGCTCGGCGACGACCTCGCCCAGGTAGTCCGCGAGGGGAGGCGCCACCTCCGGCCCGCCCAGGTGGATCCAGATCCAGCCCGCCCACTCCTCGACCGCGACCCGCGGAGAACGCACGTCGGTGACCTCGGCGCGCTCGAAGTCGTGCCAGTCGGGGATGGCGACCACCTTTCCCGTGAGGTCGTGCTTCCAGCCGTGCCAGGGGCACACGAAGGTGTCGTCGCAGTGACCGGATGCGGGGGCGATGCGCGCTCCGCGGTGCTGGCAGACGTTGTGGAACGCCGCGGCGCTGCCGTCCTCCTGACGGGCGATCACCACCGTCTCGCCGAACTGTTCCCACACCAGGAAGTCACCCGGCGCGGGGATCCTCTCGCTGCGCTCGGCGATGAACCAGCAGTCGCGGAGCACGCGCGTCCGCTCGAGCTCGTAGCGCTCGGGGCTGGTGTAGATCTCGGCGGGGATCTTCGACGGCCCCAGGTCCGGGACGGACGCGACGTCGTCGCCGAAGCGCGGCGGGCCTCGACGGGTGGGCTTGTGCACGGCGTCTCCCTGGCTGATGCCAGGAATTTTACACGTGTGCAAACTTCTCTACACCCGTGCAGACCCTGCGCGCAGCGCCGGAAATCGCCGGCCAGGCAGACGAGACCGCGGCATGGGGCATCGCGCCCCACGCCGCGGCTCGATGGCTACTGGCCCGTCACCTCGAGGGTGAAGGTCTTGTAGACCCAGAAATAGGACTCGAACTCGTAGTCCACCTGGCTGGCCTCGGTGATGCCACCGTCGGCCAGAGCGGTGTTCTCCGAGGCGTCGCCCCAGCTGAAGAGATCGATGCCGGTCCACAGTCCCGGGAACGGGAGCGGCGGCAAGCTGATGTGGTGCGACGTCGCCTGGCCCGTCTTCGGACCCACAGCCGTCGGCCTCGCCGACAGGGGCGCCTTGACGCGGCTGTAGATGAGCCCCAGCGGCGGGATCACCGGCGCCTTGTAGCCCGCGATCATGCGGAAGGGCGCGTCGGGTCGGGCGGCACCGCCCGGTCCCGCACAGGCCGCGGCGAAGAACGCCACGCCCATCAGCGCAGTCAGTTGTAGGAATCGCTTCACGGCTCAGTCCCCGTACACGACCGTGGTGTACTCCTGGTAGACCCCGATGAAGTTCCGGAAGCTGTAGTCCACGTGCTTGATCGACGAGATGCGGCCGTTGGCGGCGGCCTTCTTCACGCTGCCGTCGCCGGTCGAGAAGAGGCCGAGGATCGAAACCACGCTGGATTCGCCGCGCTTGCTGCCGACGTCGCGACCGCCGCCACCCAGGCTGAGCGGAGCGTCCATGTCGGTGTAGATCAGGCCAGTGGGCGGAACGACGGGTGCGCCGATGCAGCCCACCATGCCGGTGGAGAAGACGAGTACAGAGAGGATGGCCAGAGCTCGAGTCACGATTCCCTCCTTGGCGCGTGTTTGGTGGCGCCGCACCGCATTGGGTACCACGAATCGGGGGGGGCCGGCACCGGAAACCGTGGCGAGATCGAGACGATGCGACGAGTCCTGCGGGGTGCCCCCGAAGCGTATTGATTTCACCTCGATCGATGGGACGCGCGACTCTCGAGCCGCGGCGCCCCTGCAACCCCTTCGTCATGCGTCGATCGACGCGATGGTTCGAACGCGAGCGGGGCGAGGGCCGGCTCCGGCGGATGGCTCACCGGAGCGCAGGACATCTCGGGGAGCCGCACCGGATCCACCCCCTACGACCCCGTTCTTCCGCAGCCTGCTGGCGCGCGAACCAGGACAGGAATCGCACCAGGTCGAGACGGCTGCCTTCGAGTTCGATCGACGCCCCGGCGTAGGGAGCGGCGCTTCGCGCTCGACCCGAGGCCGGGTTCGGCCGATGAGCGGGGAGGCCGGACCGCTTGCCTGTGGGGTCGGGCTCTCGTTAGATTGGGAGGAGCGTCGACCGGGCATTCCGCGGCGCGCACCCCCAGCGCCCTGAGGTCTTCCCCTGGACCGGACCCGATCGACATCCCGCCGAGGCTGCTCTCGCCGTGACTTCGTGCGCGGCGCGGGCGCTGCGCTGCTGCTCTCCTCGCTCCCCTGGAGCGCGCGGGCCGGCCGCGTTTCGGTGCGTTCCCTCAGCTTCGATCATCTCCATACCGGGGAGCGGCTGAGCGTCGACTACGCCGAGGGGGAGGCGTACCTGCCCGACGCTCTCGCGCGCGTCGATCACGTCCTGCGCGATCACTACAGCGACGAGATCCACCCCATCGACCCCTCGCTGCTCGACCTGCTCCACGAGGTGCAGCGGCGCGCGGGAAGCCGCGCTCCCCTCCAGGTGATCTCGGGCTACCGCTCGCCGCAGACCAACGCCCGGCTTCGGGCCGAGGGCCGGGGCGTCGGTACGCGCAGCCTGCACATGCGCGGCAAGGCCATCGACATCCGCCTCGCGGACGTCCCCAGCGCCGCGATCCGCGACATGGCCCTGAGCATGCAGCGCGGTGGCGTGGGCTACTACGCCCGCAACGACTTCGTCCATCTCGACGTGGGGCGCGTTCGCCGCTGGAACGGCTGAGGCCCATGCTCATCTCGGGACTCGCTCTCCTGGTGGTGGGCGCCCTGGCACTCACGACCCCGGCCCACGGGCAGGAGGGGGGCACGGCGCCGGCGGACCCGCGCCAGACGGTTGCCGTCGAGGCGGCGATCCGCCAGGCCGTCGAGTCGCTCCGCCTCGAGAACGAGCTCACCGTCTCCAATCGAAGCATCGCCGCGGTCGCGCTGCTTCCGGATCTCTACGAGCGCCGCGGCTTCGCACCGGCCTGGGTCGCAGGCGCCGACGAGGCGGTCCTGCGGGCTCTCGAATCCAGCGCCGAGGACGGGCTCGATCCGGAGGACTATCACCGCAGCGCGCTGCGTGCGCTGCGGCAGTCGCTACGCGATCCCGCGAACCACAGGCCGACGACGCTGGCGGGCTACGACCTGCTGCTCAGCGATGCCGTGGCGCGATTCGTCTACCACCTGGAGTTCGGCAAGGTGAGCGCCCGCGGCCTGGACCCCCACTGGAACCTGACGCGTGAGATCGACGATCTGGATCCGGTGGAGGTGATGCAGCGAATCATCGCCTCCCGATCCATCGAGACCGAGATCCTCGATCATCGCCCTTCGCACCCGTTCTATCGCCGGGGCCTCGCAGCGCTGGCCCGCTATCGGGCGATCGCCGAGGCGGGCGGCTGGGAGCCCATCCCCGAGGGTCCAAAGCTCGAGAGGGGGGCGACCGGCCCCCGCGTCGCCGCGCTTCGTGCGCGACTCGCCGCGACCGGAGATCTCCTGCGGTCCGCAGGCGAAGCCTTCGATGCGATGCTCGAGCAGGGGCTGGAGCACTTCCAGGCCCGCCATGGCCTCGACGTGGACGGCGTCGTCGGCGGAGGGACCCTGGCGGCTCTCAACGTCCCCGTCGAGCAGCGCATCGAGCAGATCCGCGTGAATCTGGAGCGGGCGCGCTGGGTTCTGCACGACCTCGTCGGCGACTACGTCCTAGTCGACATCGCCGGCTTCGAGCTGCGTCTCTTCCGCGACGATGCAATGGTCTGGATGACTCGCGTCCAGGTGGGGCGTCCCTACCGCAAGACGCCCGTCTTCCGTTCCCGGATTCGTTACATGGACTTCAATCCCACCTGGACCATCCCGCCCGGGATCCTGCGCAAGGACACGCTTCCCGCCGTGAAGCGCGATCCGAGCTACCTCTCGCAGCGCAACATCCGAGTGCTCGACCGCGGCGGCAACGAGGTGAGTGCCAGCGCCGTCGACTGGTCGCGCTATCCCGCGGCTCCCTTCCCCTACCGACTCGTCCAGGACCCGGGGCCGAACAACGCCCTGGGCCGGGTGAAGTTCATGTTCCCGAACGAGCACCTCGTCTTCCTGCACGACACGCCGAGCCGGTCGCTCTTCGACCGCTCGCAGCGCGCGTTCAGCTCGGGCTGCATCCGGGTGGAGAATCCCTTCGAGCTCGCTCGTCTGCTGCTGAACGATCCGCAGGAGTGGAGCGCGGAGGCGATCGCCCGGGTCGTGGATTCGCGCGAGACCCGGACCGTCCAGCTGCCGGAGCCGGAGCTCGTGCTCCTGCTCTACTGGACGGTAGACCTGACGCGCGAGGGACACGTCGGTTTCAAGCGCGATCTCTACGATCGAGATGCTCCGCTGCTAGCGGCGCTCTCCCAGGAGTTCGCCCTTCACGCTCGACCCTGACGGCGCCCACTGCGTCCTTCGGGCGGGTGGGGCCGCTGCGCAGGAGCCGCGGAATCGCGATCAGCGCGCCGCCGTAGACCGCCATCCCGGCGAAGAGGGAGAGGGGCTCACCCATTCGCAGGTCCTCCCACAGCAGCTTCGCGGCACCCACCGCGAGCAGGACGGGCACGACCCATCGCAGCTCGTCGAGGTCGAAGCGACGTGACGCCCAGGCCAGGGCGATGGCGGTCAGGGCGATGACCGCGCTTCGGATCGTCGCCAGGAGGACCGCGTGCGACTCGCTCGCGGCGGGCTCGGGGCCGAGCGCGGACAGGCCGCGAACCGCCAGGCCTGCCAGGGAGGCCAGGAGGAGCAGGGTGAGGAGTGCCCGTGGAAGGTGGGTGAGCCAGGGGCCGCCGGGTCGGCGCGCCACGAGCAGCGCGCCCAGCCCGCAGGCGATCACGAGCGCGGCGCCCAGCGCGGCGGGCTCGAGGGGCCGCCAGGCGTCTGGCGGTGCGAGCATCCCGTCGGCGGACGCGCCGAGGAGCCCGGAGGCCCCCGCGGCCGCCGCAGCGTAGGCGGCGGCGTGGAGAGAGAGTCGGAGCGGATCGGGACGGGCGGTGAGACCGATGCCCAACGTGAGCGCGGCCAGGCCGCACCAGGCCCACGCGAGGGCTGCGCTGCCCCAGGGCAGGGCGAGTGCGCATCCGGCCAGGACCATGATCCCGGCCAGGCTGGTCCAGGTGGTGTAGCCCGGCTCGCGCTCGGGTCGTCGCTCGAGGCGCACGAACGACGCGGCGCAGAGAACGGCGCCCAGCCCCAGCAGAGAGACACCAAGTAGTGTCGTTTCGGTGCCTTCGGCGAGCTGGAGCCAGGCGGTACCGCCAACTCCCAGCAGCAGCGCCGCGCCGGTCTGGGCGCCCTCGAAGGCCGATAGCCGCCGGTCACGCCAGAGCGTGTGAAGTGCGGTGTTCGTGAGGTAGAGCAGCGGGAGTGCCAACAGCGCGGCGGCGACAGCGCCACTGCCCGCCACGTCCGCCGCCTCCGTGCGGATGCGGTGAACGCTGGCCGTGACCAGCAGGAGCGCGCCCAGATCGAGGCCCAGCGCCGCCGGCCAACGCAGCACCACCAGGCGCCCGCCGACGGTCAGCGTCTCCGCCGCGATCGCCGAGGCCAGCAGCGAGAGCATGAGGGGCAGGTAGGCGTGGGTGGCGACCATCAGGCCGAGACCGCTGCAGACCTGGGCGACGATCGCGGCCCAGCCGACCAGGGAGAGGTCCCGCCGCGTTGCGACCACCAGGCCGATTACGGAGACCAGGGCCAGCAGCCCCGCCGCTTCGGCCGCGTCGAGCAGCTCGAAGGCGAGGGTCGTCTCCCAGATCAGCGGGTGGGCGATGGCCAGTCCTGCTGCGCCGTGGAAGATGGCGCTGCGACGTCGGCCGCGGCCGGCGTCGCGGTCGCACTGAAGCAGCCAGAAGGCCGCGTAGAGGAGGGCCGCCAGCGCTCCGGCGAGCGGGGCCACCAGCTCGCGGTCGCTGATGGCGCGAAAGGCGAATGCACCGCCCAGCACCACCAGCGTGCGTCCGACCAGGGCGAGGTTCCCCGATGCGAACCCTGCCTCGGAGTCCGGGGCCGGGATCGACGCCTCGGTCTTCACGTGCCGACCGGGGGCGGGTCGCGGCGTCTCGCGGGCGCGGATGACGGCCGGCTTCGACTCGAGTCGCGAGAGCCGCCGCTCGACCTCCTGGAGCTGGCGCTGCAGCCCGGCGAGCTGCTCACGGATCGGGTCGAGGTCGCTCCCCATTCGACTCCCGCGGTCTGACGCCGGGCCGCGCCCGGATCGGTCCCTCCGGACGCCAGGGACTAGAGCAATCGGCGTGCCGACGGGTCCGGACACACGAGCCGTCAGCGCACGTCCCAGCCGCAAATCTGGAGATATGGACCATTTAGCCCCAGATCGACTCTCGGAGCTGGGGCGAGACGGTTCAGTGAGTCGGATCTCCTCAATCGGGATCGCCGGGGGGGCAGGGCACAGCGGTTGCAGTACCGCCCTGCGCCTGCAGACGGACGAGAGGGGCGACGTGACCGCACCGGATGGAAACCGAGTCGATTCGCCCTCGCCCCGGCAGCCCGTCCTCTGGCTCGTGGTCGGTGCGGTCATCACGGGTCTGGTCATCTTCCAGGCGATGTACCTCACTCTGGGCCCGCAGCCCGCATCGGGCTACGCGAGTCGCGAGCTTCCGCCCCAGCCGGAGCCGGTCTTGCTGGCATCCGCCGAGCCCGACGAGGACTACTACCCGTGCAGCGACTGCCACGAGGACGAACCCACGGATCGCACTGTGAGAGCCCTCGAGGACGAGCACGACGAGCTCGAGCTGGCTCACGGTGGCTTGTGGTGCCTGCACTGCCACGAGGCCGACGACCGCGACCTTCTCCACCTCGCGGACGGCATCCAGGTCGGCTTCGACGAGTCGTGGCGGCTGTGCACCCAGTGCCACGGCGAGAAGCTCCAGGACTGGCGCGCCGGCGTTCACGGCAAGCGGGTCGGCCACTGGTGGGGTCCGAAGCAGTATCAGACCTGCGTGACCTGCCACCGCCCCCACGAGCCCCGCTTCGCTCCGATCGAGGCCATGCCGCCGCCGTTGCGCCCGGACCCGGCGCGACACGTGGCGGCGCACGTGGAGGAGGCCCATGAGCCGATCGAATGACGCAAAGGACCCGCGCGAGCGGCGCACCTCCCGGCGTGGCTTCCTGAAGGGCGCGGGCGCCGGCCTCGCCACGCTGGCCGCTGCGCCGAGCCAGGTGTCGGCATTCGACTTCGAGTCCTTCTTCCAGAAGCACTTTCGCGAGCTGTCTCCCGCCGAGATCGACGAGTACCTCGAGCGCCTGGCGCGGAAGCTCCGGGAGCAGACCGGTAAGGACGTCCAGATGCGCGCCACCGGCCCCGTCGACGGCGTCGTCTTCGGCTACGGGCTCGACGTGTCCCGCTGCATCGGCTGTCGTCGCTGCGTCTACGCCTGCGTCGAGGAGAACAATCAGTCGCGCGATCCGCAGATCCAATGGATTCGCGTCCTCGAGTTCGAGCGCGAGCGGGTGACCCGGGGCTTCGATCTCGAGGACGGAGACGCCTACTACGACCGCGAGATGGCTCCCGCGGAGGGGAAGGTCTACCTGCCGATCTCGTGTCAGCACTGCGAGGACTCGCCGTGCACGAACGTCTGTCCCACCGGAGCGACCTGGACGGAGCCCGACGGCATCGTAGTCATCGACTACGACTGGTGCATCGGCTGTCGCTACTGCATGGCCGCGTGTCCCTACGGGGCGAGGATCTTCAACTGGGGTGAGCCCAATCTGCCGGCGGAGGACGTGAACCCGGACATGCACGTGCTCGGAAACCGCCCGCGGACGAGGGGTGTGGTCGAGAAGTGCAGCTTCTGCATCCAGCGCGTCCGAGACGGCCGCTATCCGGCCTGCCTCGAGGCCTGCCCCGTCGGTGCACGCAAGTTCGGGAACCTCCTCGATCCCGACAGCGAGATCCGGTACCTGCTCGAGCACAAGCGCACCTTCGTGCTGAAGCCCGAGCTCAAGACCCGACCCAAGTTCTTCTACTTCTATGGCTAGCTACGCATCGACCAGCGCATCGCGTCGCATCGTCCGGATGGCGAGCTTCGTCACCAGCAGCGTCTCCGTGCTGATTCGGGGGGGGCGTGGCTATCACCTCTGGGTCCTGGCGCTGATCGTCGTGATCGCGAACGGCGTCTTCGCCTATCGGGAGCAGCTCGTCCACGGTCTGATCACGACCGGCATGCGCGATCCGGTCTCCTGGGGCTTCTACATCGGCAACTTCGCCTATCTGGTGGGCGTGGCGGCGGCCGCCGTCGTGCTGGTGATTCCGGCCTATCTCTATTCATGGAAGCCCATCAAGGAGATCGTGCTCTTCGGTGAGATCCTGGCGATCTCGGCGATCATCATGTGCATCCTCTTCGTCACCGTGGACGTGGGCCGTCCGGAGCGGATCTGGCACATGATGCCGATCGTGGGCAAGCCGAACTTCCCGTACTCACTCCTGGTGTGGGACATCTTCGTCCTCTCCTCCTACTTCCTGCTCAACTACTCCGTCGTGACCTATCTGCTCTACAAGGGCTACTCCGGCAGGCAGTACTCCCAGCGCCTCGTGCTGGCCCTGGTCTTCCTCTCGATCCCCTTCGCCATCGGGATCCACACCGTGACGGCCTTCCTCTTCATGGGAGTGAAGTCGCGCTCCTTCTGGCACACGGCGATCCTGGCCCCTCGCTTCCTGGCGAGTGCGTTCTGCTCGGGTCCGGCGCTGATGGTGATCGTCTTCCAGGTCGTCAGGCGCGCGTCGGGCATGCCCATCTCCGATGCTGCCCTGCGCAAGATCGGGGAGCTGCTGGCCTACGCCATGGCCGTCAATCTCTTCCTGCTCGGCGCCGAGGTCTTCACGGAGTTCTACGCGCGCACGGCGCACACCGTGCACGCCGACGTGGCCTGGTTCGGCGGACACGGGATCTGGATCACGCCCTTCCTCAGCTGGGGCGCACTCCTCTGCAACAGCCTGGCCTTCGTGGTCTTTCTGGTCCCATCGCTGCGCTCACGGCTGCCGCTGCTGACGGCGGCGTGCGCCCTGGCGGCGATGGGCGTCTACGCCGAGAAGGGTCCGGGATTGCTGCTGCCCGGTATGAGCCCCGACATGCGTGGCGAATTCTTCGCCTACCAGCCCAGCTGGATCGAGCTGAGCGTGGGTGCGGGCATCTGGGCCTTCGGTGCGCTGCTCTTCACCGCGATGTCGCGAATCGCGATCGCCATCGATCAAGGCGTGATCAGCCACGCGACGGTCGTCGGGTCCGATCCGTCGGCCCTGGGAGACTCTTCATGAACGTCTACGTCGGTCGCCACCTCCTCCCGGGCATCGTTCTGCTAGCGGTCCTGGCCTCGGGAGCGCCTCCGCCGGTCTCGGCGGAGCAGACCGACGCCCCCCCCGAGGAGTCCTGCGTGCGCTGTCATAGCTCGCCCGACTTCCTGGTGACCGAGCGCAAGCTCTACAACTACTACCGGGACTGGGAGGCTTCGATCCACCGGCAGGAGGACGTCACCTGCTCGGATTGTCACGGCGGCAACCCGGACGCCTCCGACCAGAAGGAGGCCCACGCCGGCGCGTTGGGAGAGTCGCAGGCCGGCAGCGCGGTCAACTTCAGCAACGTGCCCGGGACCTGCGGGGCCTGTCACGGAGACGTGGAGGACGCCTACCGCACGAGCGCCCACTTCGAGCACCTGTCGAAGAAGGAAGGGGAGAGGCAGGGTCCGAGCTGCGTCACCTGCCACGATTCGATGAACACGCTGACGCTGGACGTGACCAGCGTCGAGGCGGCCTGCGCCCGCTGCCACAACGACGAGTCCGAGAACCATCCAGAGATCCCGGATCAGGCGCGCCGGACGCTCAACAAGTTCCTCTCCATCGACCGCTTCTATCGCTACGTGGCCGTGCGCCTCGACACCGACGAGTCGCGGCGCTTCCTCGAGGGGATCGACACGCAACGCGACGAGCTCTCCGTGAAGTGGCACACCTTCGATCTCGAGCAGATCGGAGCCGCGACGAACCAGATCCTGGAGCAGCTTCGGGAGCGTCGGGATCGGATCCGATCTCGCTCGCGCGCGGCGATGCAGGGAAGCGAGAGCGCGGCGCCCTGACGGCGCGGAGCGTCCTCGGGAGCGGCGATCCGCCGATCAGCCGCGCTCGGCGAGCACGCGCTTGAGGACCTTCCCGGTCGGGTTCCTCGGAAGCTCGTCGAGAAAGACGATGTCGCGGGGCACCTTGTAGCGGGCCAGGTTGCTCTTCACGTAGGCCTTGAGAGCCGCCTCGTCTGCCGAGGCCCCCTCGGCGAGCACGACGAAGCCCTTCAGCCTCTGGCCGAACTCGTCGTCGGGGACCCCGATCACCGCCGCCTCCACCACGTCGTCGTGATCGGAGAGCAGATCCTCGACCTCACGGGGGAAGACATTCTCACCGCCGGAGATGATCATGTCGTCATCGCGCCCGTCGACGAAGAGAAGACCGTTCTCGTCGAAATGGCCGACGTCTCCGCTCGACATCAGCTCGCCGACGACCTCCTTCCCGCCACCGCCGGTATAGCCGTCGAACTGGTTCTCGTTGGCGACGAAGATGCGGCCGGTGACGCCGGTGGGGACCTCGCGCCCCTGTTCGTCGAGTATCCGGACGGTGGCGCCACGCGGGGGGCGACCGGCGGTGCCGGGGACGGCCCGCAGCTCGTCGGGCATGGCGATCGACGCCTGGGCGACCTCCGTCGATCCGTAGAAGTTGTAGATGTTGTCGCCGAAGACATCCATCCAGCGCAGGGCCAGCTCTCCGGGCAGGGCCGAGCCGCTGGCGCAGACCATCTCGAGAGACGAGGTGTCGTAGCGACCGATCACCTCGGGGCCGAGATCGAGGATACGCTGCATCATCACCGGCACGACGGCCAGCACCCGGGGGCGCGTCTCCTGGATGGCGGCGAGGGTGCCCTCGGGGTCGAAGCGTCGCCGCAGACAGATCGTGCATCCGAGCTGGGCGCCGATCAGGAGGTGGAAGCCTCCCCAGGAGTGGAAGGTCGGTGCCGCGATCAGGACGCGGGAGTTGGTGCGGAGCGGCATGCGGCCGAAGAGCCCGACGAAGGTGTCGAGCCCCGTCCGTGCGATGCGTCGCTGTGCGCCCTTCGGCGTTCCGGTGGTGCCGGAGGTGAGGATGGTCATGCGGCCGGCCTGGGACGGGGCCTCGACGTCGCCGTCGTCGTGGGAGGAGACGAGCTCTTCGAGCGTGGTCTCCGGCGCATCGCCCTCCGCGTAGGTGACGAAGCGCGCGTGGTCGCTCGCCCCCTCTTCGACGATGGGTCGGAACTCCTCGTCGTAGAGGATGATCCGCGTGCCCTCCCGCGCGCACACCTCCTTGAGCTGGGGGCCAGCGAAGCCGGTGTTGAGCAGCAGCGTATTGGCACCGAGCTTGTCGAGGGCCATCTGGGCCTGGACGAAGCCCCGGTGATTGCGGGCGAAGAGCCCGACCCCGTCGCCGGGCTTCACACCGGCCGCCGCCAGCGCGCGAGCGATGGCGTTGGTCGAGCGATCCAGCTCGCGGAAGGTCATCTGCCCCCGCTCGTCGATCACGGCCGTCCCCTCCGGATCGCGCGCCGCGGCGGCGTGGAATCCGGTGGCGGAGGTCGTGCCGAACTTCTTCATGGCCGGCGCCAGGCTCATGAGATAGCGAGGGCTCAGGAAGCCCGCGCTCCCCAGCACCTCGAGAGCCTCCGCGGCCCTCCGCAGCGGCCCGCCACGACCGGTTCCTCGTAGAGTCATGCAGGATGTGTAGTTCAGGAGGCGCGCCGGGTCGAGAAGCCGGGGGGAAGGCGCCGGGTGCGCCCCGCTCCGTCCCTGCGGTCGCTTCGTCGCGCGGGCCGCGTCGTCCGACGGGAATCGCCTTGCATTCGCGCCTGGCGGACCGCAGTCTAGAACGCAGTAGGACTGCGCTTCGAGCTGGAGGTGGATCATGCGGACACAGAGCGCGCAGAGCGAGGCCGTGCGGAGTCGGATCCGGGCGAATCGGATCGGGCTCGCGATCGTGGCGAGCATGCTGGTGGGGGTCGGCGTCGCCCAGGCAGACGACGGCAGTCCCGAAGGGGCCGTCGGCGCCGAGCCGGGCGTGATCGCAGCCGCCCCGGCGCTGCCGGAGCCCGACCAGGAGGTCGTACTGGTGCTGGGCGGAGCGATCTCCACGGTGACCTTCGTCCAGGACCCGCCGCCGCCGACGATCCGTACGATCGAGTGGGATCCGGGGGCACCCTCGCCTATCCGGGAGCACGGCTGGGACCCGTCTCGTCCCTCCCGGATCCGCACGGTCGAGTGGGATCCGGGCGCCCCGCTGCGCAGCAGCGTGCGCGCGCCGAGCGCCGCTGAGCCTTCGCGCATCCGCACGATCGAGTGGAATCCGGGCGCCGTGTCGCGCATCCGGGTTCACGGGGCGTACTAGCGGCGCGCGAGGGCGGCCCGGGGGCACGTGACTCGGGGGATCGCTGGCGTATGATCCGGCCATGGGTATGGAGACAACGGGTCGGATTCATGCGCTCTTCGATGCGCAGCAGGTGACGGAGCGCTTTCGCAAGCGCGAGTTCGTGGTGGAGCTCGCCGACAATCCGCGCTACCCGCAATACGTCCTCTTCCAGCTCACGGGAGATCGTTGCGATGGTCTCGACGGGTTCGCAGTCGGAGACGAGGTGCGGGTGGAGTTCAGTCTCCGGGGTCGCGAGTGGAAGAGCCCGAAGGGCGAGATCCGCTACTTCAACAGCCTCGACGTCTGGACCCTCGAACGCGTGGGGAGCGGCGGAGGCGATTCCGCCGGCGACCCCTTCGACGAGCCGCCGCCGCCTACCGACGACGACGTTCCCTTCTAGCGGCTCGGCAGGGGCGCGGAGCACGGCATGACCCGGACCGCAAAGTGGGCGCTGGGAGCTCTCGCCGGGCTGGCGCTCCTCGTCGGCGCGGCCTGGCTCTTCCAGGAAGAGATCATGCTCGAGGCGATCGAGTTCGCCGCCCGGCGGCGCCAGCCCGTCGGCCCGAATCGTCCGGTCGTCTGGGAGCGATCGGATGCGACCAACCGCATCGCGGCCGATCGCCCACCGAACATCGTGCTCATACTGGCCGACGACCTGGGCTGGAACGACCTCACCTTCGCCGGGGGCGGGGTGGCGGGCGGGAGCGTTCCCACGCCCCACATCGATTCCATTGCGCGCGACGGAGCGAGCTTCACCTGGGGCTATGCGGGGAACGGCACCTGTGCGCCGTCGCGCGCGGCGATCATGTCGGGGCGTTACGGCACGCGCTTCGGCTTCGAGTTCACGCCGACACCGCCAGGCATGTCGGACATGGTCGGCCGTATCGCCCGAAGCATCCCCGGCCGGCTGCGTTTTCCCGTTCCCACCGCCACGGAAGCGGAGATCCCGTACGAGGACATGGGCATGCCGGCCTCGGAGATCACCCTGGCGGAGCTCCTGAAGCGGGCCGACTATCACGCCGTGCACATCGGGAAGTGGCACCTGGGTCGGGCGAAGGGCATGGCCCCCCACGACCAGGGCTTCGACGAGAGCCTGCTCATGGCCAGCGGGCTGTATCTGCCCGTGGACGACCCGAACGTCGTCAACTCCATGCAGGACTTCGATCCCATCGATCGATTCCTCTGGCGTGCGCTCCAGTTCGCCGCCTCGTTCAACGGCAGCGACGCCTTCGAGCCCGGTGGCTATCTCACCGACTACTACACGGACGAGGCGGTTCGGGTGATCGAGGCGAACAAGGACCGCCCCTTCTTCCTCTATCTGGCCCACTGGGCGCCGCATACGCCGCTCCAGGCCACTCGCGACGACTACGAGGCACTCGCACACATCGAAGACCACCGCCTGCGGGTGTACGCCGCGATGATCCGGGCCCTAGACCGCGGCGTCGGGCGCGTGCTGGACGCGCTCCGGAAGAACGGACTCGAGGACGACACACTGGTCTTCTTCACCTCCGACAACGGCGGTGCCCACTACATCGGCCTGCCCGAGGTGAACCGCCCCTTCCGCGGCTGGAAGATCTCCTTCTTCGAGGGGGGCATTCACGTGCCCTACTTCGTGAAGTGGCCGGGGCGGGTCCCGGCGGGCGCGACCCTCCACGCACCGGTCCACCACTTCGACATCTTCGCCACGGCGGCAGCCGCGGCGGGAGTCCCGCTGCCGGCCGACCGCAAGATCGATGGCGTGGACCTGCTGCCCTTCGCGCGCGGCGAGCGTCGGGACGCCCCCCACGACCGGCTCTTCTGGCGTACCGGCCACTATCAGGTCGCGCTGGTGGACGGCTGGAAGCTCCAGGTGAACGAGCGGCCCCCGGGCGGCACCTGGCTCTTCGATCTCCGCTCCGATCCGACGGAGCAGACCAACCTGGCGGACCGGGAGCCCGAGCGCGTGGCCCGGCTGCGGAGCCTCCTCGCCGCTCACAACGCCGAGCAGTCCCAGCCGTCGTGGTCCTCCCGGGCCGAGATGCCCATCAACATCGACAAGACCCTGGCCGAGTCCGACGCGCCCGACGACGAGTACATCTACTGGCCGAACTGATTGGCAAGGGCCCATGTCCGAGATCGCCCCCGGTGACTACGAGTTCATCGGCTCGAAGAACTCCTACTACTCCGCGAAGGTCCGCGCCTGTCTCCAGTACAAGCGCATCCCCTACAGCGAGGTGTGTGCCAACGCGGACACCATTCGCCGTGCGATCGAGCTGACCGGGAGCCACATGTACCCGGTGGTGCGCTGTCCGGACGGGACCGTGCTCCAGGACAGCTGCGACATCGTGGACAGCCTGGAGGCGCGCCATCCCGAGCGCCCCGTGATCCCGGACGACCCGGTTCTGCGGCTGGTGGCCACGCTGGTCGAGACCGTGGCCGACGACTTCATGATCCGCTCCGCCATCGGCTTCCGCTGGATCCCGAAGGACACGGCCGAGTGGGCGATGCGTCTCTTCACCCAGATCTGCAGTGAACGCCTGACGGATCCGGAGGCACGCGCCGTCGCCCGTGAGCAGGGGGTACGCATCGCGCGCAGCATCCAGAGGCGGGTCGCGGGCATGCCCGAGTTCGTGCAGCGCGCCAGCCGCGAGGTCTGCCTGGACCTCTGCGATCGTCTCGACGCGCACCTGGAGCAGACGCCCTTCCTGCTGGGCGACCGGCCGTCGCTGGCGGACCTCGCGATGATGAACGCGATCTACGGTCACCTCTACCGGGATCCGGGCGAGATCTGCGACCACATCCACTGGCGGTGCATCAGCCTCTCTCTCTGGGTGGAGCACATGCTGGCGGCTGCGGGCGAGTCGGACCGCGGCGGCCTCTTCGTCGTCGCCGGCCTGGAGTCCCTGCTCGAAGGCTTCCGTGTCTTCTCCGAGCTGGCCCGGGCGACCCTCGAGTCGGCCGATGCGATCCTGCCGGGCCACGTGGCGGGCGACGTGCCCGCGGCGGCTCTCGAGTCGGTGGAGTCGCGCATGGCCGGTACGCCGATGTCCCTGCTCACCTCGCCCTACGTGGCGTGGAAGCTCCAGCGTCTCGCGAAGCGCTACCGCGAGATCCCCGAGGCGCGCCAGGCCGAGGCCGATGGCCTGATGGAGAAGGCCGGCTTCCTCGATGTCTGCCGCCACCGCCCGAGCTGGCGGCTCGTGAAGCGCGACTTCAAGCTCGTCGTGGCGTGAGCCAGTCCGGGTGGATCCGGGGAGGGGACGACTCCTCCGCGGCTGCGACCCCTTCCGTTCCGCCGGAGCCGCCCCTCGCCCCGCTCGCGTCCGAAGCATCGCGTCGATCGAAGCCGGGCTCCCGGGTCGGGCTAGGACTCGCCCGTGTACTTCGGCGCCCGCTTCTCGGCGAAGGCCCGCAGGGCCTCGGCGAGGTCCGCGCTGCGCAGGAAGGACGTGTTCCATTGGGCGACGTGCTCGAGACCCTCTTCGAGACCGTGGGCCTCCGAGTAGGCGAGCACCCTCTTCGTTCCCTGCACCGCCATCGGTGAGTTCGCGGCGATCTCCTCGGCCATCTCCCGGGCCGCGGCCAGCAGGGACTCCGCGTCGGGGTGCACCTCGGTCACCAGTCCGAAGGCGAGCGCGCGCTCGGCCGGCACGAACCGGCCCGTGTAGGCCATCTCGCGCGCCATACCCCTGCCGACGATGGGCGTGATGCGCTGAAGCGTTCCCACGTCGGCGACGATCGCGACCCGGGTCTCGTAGATGGAGAAGCTCGCGTCGCTCGAGCAGATGCGGATGTCGCAGGCCGTCACCAGGTCGACGCCGCCGCCGATGCATCGGCCTCGGATGGCGGCGATCACCGGCTTGCGGCAGCGCTCCACTGCGGTGAAGCAGTCCTGGAGGTCTCGAATGCTCTCGTAGAGGGCCCGATTCGAGCTGGCCGGGCTGCTGGACGCCTTCTCGGGCGAGGTCGTCAGGATGCCCTCGGCGGCCTCCTTGAGGTCGAGCCCCGCGGAGAAGACCGGGCCCTCGGCGCGCAGGATCGCGGCGCGCAGTGCAGGGTCCGCGTCGATCTCCTCGAAGGCCCGACGGATCTCGTGGAAGAAGCGGACCGACATGGCGTTTCGCTTCTCGGGCCGGCAGAGCACGACCTCGGCGACGCTGCCGTGGCGCTCGATTCGGATCTCCTCGGTCTCGCTCATCGGTCCTCCCTCGTACCTCGTACCGGCCCGGGACCGGTGCCGGCGTCTTCGCCAGAGAGCATACGGCGAAGGACGGCAAGGGTCTCCTCGGACGCGTCCCCGGTCCGAGGGGCCTCTGCCTGCCCCCGCTGTAGAATCGCCGTGGGAGGATGCGTCTTGTCACTCGTCGCACGGGGCCTGCTCTGCGGACTGGCGTTCGGGCTGGCCGCGGCGATCGTGGAGGTCTGGCTGGGCCTGGTACCGACCCTCTCCCGGGGCTTCGGAGCGGGCCCCGCCTTCTCGGCTCGGGTGGCGGCGTGGATGATCGCGCTGGGCACGGCACTCGGAGTGCTCGCCACGCCGGCGCTCGCCCTGCGCGCCGGACGCTGGCTCCACCTCCTGACGCTGGTCCTCGCGCTCTACGCCCTCCAGCGCTGGGTCGCCCTCGACTCCCCGGTCTTCGCTCCGCTCGCGGCTGCACTGCCCCTGGGCGCGGGGCTCCTGGCTGGAGCGGGGCATGGGCTCGCCCTCTGGCGCGGTCCTCGTCGGGTCTGGGCACTCGCGACGCTGGCACTGGTTGCTGGCCTCTTCGCCGCACCGGTCGCGCTGTGGGCGACGCGGCCCGAGATCCCGCGCCGGGCGGCGCTGCCGCCGCCGGCTGCGAACGCGCCGGACGTGGTGCTGGTCGTGCTCGACACCGTGCGCGCGGGGAGCGTCTCGACCTACGGCTACGAGCGGCCGACGACGCCGACCCTGGACGCGCTCGCACGCGAGGGCGCGCTCTTCCTCGACGCCACCTCGCCGTCCACCTGGTCGCTGCCCGCCCACGCCTCGCTCTTCACGGGGCGCTACCCCTCGAGTCACGGTGCCCACGCCGAGCATCGCTACCTCGACGCTCGTTTCCCGACCCTGGCGGAGGTCCTCGAGGAAAACGGCTTCGAGACCTTCTGTTTCACCGCCAATGCGTGGATCAGCGACGGGCTCGGTCTCACCCGCGGCTTCGGCTACCAGGACGACTCCCTGCGGGCCCAGGGTGGGGCAGGACGGGGCTTCAGCTTCGTCCATCGACTGCTGGACCGGCTGGGGCTCCAGGAGGCCGACAAGGGGGGCGCGACGGTCGCCGACCGTTTCGAGGCCTGGGCCCGGGAGCGCCCGGCCGAGACCGAACGGCCCGCCTTCGTCTTCCTGAACTTCATCGAGGCCCACTTCCCCTACCACCAGCTTCCTCGAGAGCACCTCTTCCGCTACACGGATCGCCCCTACAGCGAGCTGCGTTCGATCAGCATCGACCTGCTCGGAGCCCAGTTCGGCGGCTCCGGGCGCGATGTCGACGAGGTGAGGGAGCCGACGCGCGCCATGTACGACGGTGGAGTCGGCTACTCGAGCGAACTCCTGGGGCGCGTGGTGGACGCATTGCGAGCGCGCGGCACGCTCGATCGCACGCTGCTCGTCGTCCTCGCCGACCACGGCGAGGTGCTGGGCGAGCGGGGCGATTTCTTCGGCCACGGCCCCACGCTCTACCAGGAGTCCATCGGCGTTCCGCTGCTGGTTCGCTACCCGCCGGCGGTTCCGAAGGGGGTGCGTGTCGAGGCGCCGGTTTCGACCCTCGGTGTCTTCGGTACCATCGTCGATCTGGCGGGTCTCGAGCCGCCGCCGACGCTCCAGGTGGGCTCGCTGGTGCCGCTGCTGACGGGCGCGGCGACGCAGACCGGCCCGATCCTCTCGGAGCTCCACTCGGCCTCGGAGATGGGCGTAGATCGTCTCGACGCGTCGGATCCCCAGATGGCGAGCGACCGGCGTTATCGGCTCCTCCGGGACGGGGCCCTGAAGCTGGTGGCGACCTCCCGGGGAGACGCATTCCTCTACGACCTGGCGACCGATCCGCGCGAGCTGCGCGAGCTCTCCGCCGAGCGGCCTGGCGATCTGGCCATGATGCAGGGGCGCCTGGCGGCCGCCGAGGCCGCTCTCGAGCTGCCGCCAATCGACGCGCCGCTGGCCGTGGGCGAGGAAGCGCCGGAGCTCGACGAGACCACCCGCGAGAGCCTGCGCGCGCTCGGCTATGCGGAGTGAGCGGCGAGTGGCCCCATTCCGTTGCGATCAGGTCTCCGCGGGGGGCGCGCCTGCGGTCTCGGCGACCCAGGTGCGAAAGATCTCGTAGCCCAGGGCGAGGACCACGGCGCCGATGAACAGGCCGAGGATTCCCATGGCCAGCATGCCCCCGATGGCACCCACGAAGATGACGACGGTGGGGACCTTCGCTCCGCGCCCGAAGAGGATGGGCTTCAGGACGTTGTCGAGCAGCGACACGACCAGGCACCAGACGGCGAAGACGCCCGCCACGGCGGTGCTCGAGCTCGAGAAGGCGATGGCGACCGGTGGGATGAGGACCAGGAACACCGGAAGCTGCACGACGGCGGCGATCAGTACCAGCACCGCCCAGAGCCCTGCGGCAGGCAGCCCCACGGCGATGAAGCCCAGACCCGCCAGCAGCGACTGGATCAACGCCACGAGCACGATGCCCTTGACGACGCTCTGTACCGTCGCGTGGGCCACCCCTGCGAGCTCGACGCCCTGTTCTCCGGCGAGACGGCCGGCGAATCGCTCGATCGCCTGCTGGCGCTGCTGGTTTCGCACGAGCATGATGCCGGCGATCACGATCGAAGCGATCAGCTGCAACACGGCGAGCCCCGCAGACTGGGCGGCCGAGACCGCCCACAGGCTCGCTGCGGTGAGCTGGGGCTCCAGGGTCGCTACGGCCTTGTCGATGCTCTGGTGGGCCAGCTGCCAGAAGTCGTAGACCCGATCGCCGATCAGGGGCCAGTCGGCAATCCGATCCGGCGGCGGCGGGATGTCGAGTCGACCGTCCGCCATGTCGTCGGCGAACTGCTGAGCGCCGGAGACCAGGGTCTCCGACAGCAAGACCGCGGGAATGATCAGCAGCAGCAGCCCGCCGATCACCAGCATACTCGCGGCCAGACCCCGCCTTCCGCCGAGCCACTGCGACAGCCGCTCGTGGGGGGAGGAGGTCGCCACTGCGATCACCATGGCCCACACGAGGATGCCGATGAATGGCGCCACGATCTGGAGGCACCAGAGCGTCAGCAGGAGGAGCGCACCCAGACGCACCGCGATCTCGGTGGCGGTGCGCACCCGCTCCGCCCGTTCCGAGTCGACTCCTCGCTGGCCCTGGATCGTCTGGTCGCTCATGCCGTCCCCCCCCCCC
>Ga0209536_100003086_pt1 | contig 26940 bp, 27 predicted proteins | sample DeeMarSeWOR28_12_FD_187461 | JGI IMG/M metagenome (GOLD analysis project Ga0209536, IMG submission 187461) | Marine sediment microbial communities from White Oak River estuary, North Carolina - WOR-2-8_12 (SPAdes) (version 2) | ecosystem: Environmental > Aquatic > Marine > Intertidal zone >... | reverse complement strand
TATGGAATTCGTAAAGCACTCCGTAAGCGGTCAGGTGCCGAACTTCGTCCGTGTACATGTGACATTTCGCCGATCCGTCAACGCTGCGCTTGTGGAACGCCAGCCGATGACCGGGCATCTCGACCACGTCCACGGCGCGGGCCGACGGCACCCTCTCGGCAAGTCGGAGAGGATGAAGATTGGACCCGTAGGCGATGTAGTGAATCTTGGCCATCAAAGAGTCTGACTTCCTGCTGCATCACGCAGCGACTGAAGAAGGCTAACGTGTCTCCTGCTTTTGAGCCAGAAACGGCGGGACTTCTTCTGATCCGGGTGGCGGCGCTGGCCGGACCGATCAGTCCAGGTATCTCCAGGTGTCGGCGCCGTCGAACGTTCGGATTCTCACCCCTTCCATGTCCTCCGGCGCCAGCATGCGGGCGTTGACCGCGATCCGGCTGTCGGCCGTCTTTTCGACGCTCTCGTAATGCGTCAGGCATCCGCAGGTGCTGCAGTGATGAAACTCAATCTCTCTGTCTCCCCAGACATAGGCGACCGTCGCGCCGCTCTCGCCAATCAACCTGGCTGTCTTCCGCGTGCAGTAGGCCCAGCGGGCGCCATATCGCCGGCAGATCGAGCAGGTGCATTGGGTCACGGAATCCGGCATGCCGGACATTTCGATCTTCACAGCGCCGCAGTGGCAGGTGGCTGTAGGCATGGTCTTTTCTCCTCGTGGCGCAGGTGTTGAATCTCCCTGCGCCGATTCATGATGGATCGGCGACCCGGGCGTCCACGTACACCCAGGCCTGTCTGCCCGAAGCCAGTTCGACCGTTATCCGGCTGTATTCCCGGACCTCGTATTCATCCGCCCGGGCGAGTTCATCGTCGGTGATCTCGAACACCATCCCGGAGACACGGTTCTGATCGTCGCCCGTGAAACTGACGATCAGATGTTCGGTCTTGCCGCTGGTCTCGACGACATACGGATCGCTGATGCTCAGCACCGACTGCTCGAATCCTACGAGTTCATCACGCTGGCCGTGAAGCAATCTCCCGAACGTGGCTACCTGCACCTCGTCCTGCTGCAGTGTTCCGTACGAGAAAAGCAGCGGCATTGGGATATCTCCTGGAATTCGGGCCCCAGTGGGCATGCTGAAGATCAGGGGTTGTCTTCGGGCCTCGAAACCCGGGTGCCCTCGTCATGCATTGTCCCGCACCCGCACCCGGATTTCCCGTCGAGTCGCTGATCCCATGAATACCCGGAGGATCATTTCGTGATCAGATATGGACTTCATCGGAAGCGAACAGCCGGAATTCCGCCACGTTCGCGAATCCCATGGATCGGTAGAGCCCCTCCGCCATGGGCGTCGAGTGCAAAACGGCGGTCCGGTGTCCGCGATCACGGGCGTAGTGCAGCGCGACCAGGGTCAGGATTCTTGCCAGGCCAAGCCTCCGCGCCTCGGGCCGGGTGGCGACCGCATAGATACCGGCCGAACCCGACGACAGGTAAACACCCGCCTTCGCGACCGGATTGCCGTCTTTCCACGCCTGCCAGATCTGGGCGCTGGAACCCGGCTGACCGAACCGGAATCCGTCAGCGATGGCAGCGTAATCGTCCTGATACTGCTCGTCGATCTGCCAGCGCCAGGCGGCAAACTGGTAGAGGGCGGCCGCATCGGCCTCGTCCTCGACCCGGCGAATCTCGATGCCCTCCGGTGGTGCCGGCACCGGTTCGAGATCATCGAGGGTGCGCGCCATCCCCGGCATCAGTTCCACCTCCATCATTCCCCTGGCCGCAAGGCGCTCCGGCAGATCCGGCGGCTCGGCGCTGGGATGGTGGACCCACATGAACTGGACTTCGCGTTCCCGGAAATGTGTCACGATGCGATCGATGGCGGTGTCTATATCGCGGCGTGGTCGAAATCGCAGCACGCCGTTGAACGGGACGATGGGGATGGGGGTCTCGAACCAGAGTATTTCATCGCTTTCGTGTAGCGCACAGCCGGGACCGCGGCCGAAGGTGGACCAGGTCGTCCACATATTCTGTTCGAGTTCGCGGAGGAAAATGCCCTGGCGACTGTTCAAGGAAATTCGACCGGTCCCGGGTTTCGGAAAAGACGATGCGGTCAGTCTATCCCGCATTTCCCCGGCCGTCGTCCTTGATCCCGAGAATCTGCCGGCTCTTCTCGGAAAGGCTGGAGGGTTCTGATGTCATCCTGACGAGAAAGTCCCGGAAATCTTCCGGCAGAGAGGGTCCTCCCACCTCGAGATACAATTTGATTCCCGGCTGATTCAGCACACCTTTCAGTGCGCCGATTCTCGCAGCCCACAGTTCATCGGGCATCACGCCTTCCTTGTGCAGAAAAAACGACACGGCCTCCCGCCGCACGAACACGTTCACGGCGGCGACAAAACGCCGCGATTCGACCGGATCGAGTGAATCCGGATCCCGCAGTCCGCGCCAGACGAGCTCGTTCAGAACAGGATCTGCAGCGAGAAGTTCGCTGAAGCGGGAGGAATTCTCGCTGGCTGCCTGCACGGCCGAGAGCCTTGAGGCCTTGGTGTTCTGACGCACCTGGATCGACAGGTAAAGAAGCGTCAGGATGACGGCCAGGGCACCGATAATCTCGCCTAACGCGCCTGCGGCTTCCCAGTTCATAGTTCGTTCCTCTGTTCCCGAGTCCGGGTTTGATGTCTGTCCCGTGTCGCCGTGACGGGTGTCCGCTGGCTTTCCGTGAAGCCCGCGAGGCGTCAGCCGCCGGACACCTGTTCGCCGATGGCGTCCGCAAGCTCACTCAGGCGCCGGACGGTCAGGGTAGGCTCGATATCCCAGGGGTCGAAAATCGCTTCCGGTGAGCGTTTCACCCAGGCGCCACGCATGCCGGCGGAAATGGCGCCGATGACGTCGAAGGGATTGCCCGAGATCAGCCAGGCCTCGGCGCCGGTGGCCCCGGCCTTTCGAAGGAAATGGGCGTAGACGGCCGGGTTGGGCTTGAAGCTCTTCAGGTCCTCGCAGCTGACCACGCCCCGGAAAAAATTACGGATGCCGGCAGTCGTCAGAAGCGCTTCCACGGCGTCCGCGCCGCCGTTGGAGAAGGCGTACATGCGATAACCCGCGGATTCCAGCCGGGGAAGCGCCTCCCTGACGTCATCGTAAGCCGGCAGGGCTCGGTAGCTTTCCAGGAGCTCGCTCCGGTGCTGGTCCGTCAGGGCGACCCGATAGAGGCTGTTGGCGTAGTCCAGGGCCTGCTCTGTACAGACGGCAAAATCGACATAATTCTGCATCAGGCCCCGGCGGAACGAGTACTCGAGCTGCTTTTCCCGCCAGGCACGGGAGAAGTCCGCCGCCCTGTCACCGACCATCTCGGTGAGCCGAGCCACCACCCCATGAGTGTCGATCAGGGTGCCGTAAACGTCGAAGGCGAGAGTGGCGGTCATTGGTGGCTGGGCCGACGTCTCCCGACTTCACTCCTCGGGTACGAAGCCCTCGGGTTTGTGAGACCCCCCACCGAAGAAAAATTTCTCCATCTCTTCCTCGAGGAATTTACGGGCCTTGGGCTCGATGGGCGTGAGGCGGTACTCGTTGATGATCATGGTCTGGTGCGCGAGCCACTGCTGCCAGGCCTGGCGGGAAACATTCTCGTAGATCCGCTGCCCCAGCTCGCCGGGATACGGCGCGTAGTCCAGCCCCTCCGCCTCAACGCCCAGCAGCACGCACTTGACCATCCGCGTCATTCCCCTCTCCCCCTTTTCCTTCGTCGCTCCCGCCGGAGATCTCGGCCAGCAGCCGGTCCACGATGGCGGCTCTGCCGATCCGCGCCGGTGTTTCCGCGTTATACCAGAGCCAGCGATCGGCCTCCATGACGGCGGCAGGCGGACCGGCCAGCGTCAGGCGATGGGGAATCGCGACCAGTTCGAAATGCGTGAAGCCGTGGCGAAACTCGGGCCACGGCTCGGTGGAAATCACGCCGGCACCGAGCCGTTCCGCTACCCATGCTTCCGGCGTCTGGCCCGGGACCAGCTCGGGGAACGACCACAGCCCGCCCCAGATGCCCGACGGTTCCCGGCGCTCCAGCAGCACGCGGCCGTCTGGATCGCTGATCAGCAGCATGTGTGTCCGGCGCAGCGGCCGCTCGCGGCGGGGCCGGGGTGTCGGCAGTTCCTGCTGCCGTCCCTGGCTCCGGGCGACGCAGTCACCGCTGACCGGGCAGCGGTCGCAATCCGGTCGTCCCCGGCGACAGATCGTGGCGCCCAGATCCATCATGGCCTGGGTGTACTCCGCAACACGTTCGTCCGGCGTCAGGCGATCCGAGATCTCCCAGAGCGCCTTCTCGACGGCGGGACGCCCCGGCCAGCCCTCCAGGCCTTCATGGCGGCAAAGCACCCGCTTCACGTTGCCGTCGAGAATGGGATGTCGCTGTCCGAGGGAAAGGGCGAGAATCGCGCCGGCCGTGGAGCGACCGATTCCGGGCAGGGCCGCCACTTCGTCGAATGCCTCGGGAAACCGGCCCCCGTGATGCTCGCATACCGTGCGGGCCGCCCGATGCATGTTGCGCGCCCTGGCGTAGTAGCCGAGCCCGGACCAGAGGTGCAGCACTTCGTCCAGGTCGGCGTCGGCCAGTTCCCGGATCGCGGGAAAGCGCGCGATGAACCGCTCGAAGTAAGGAATGACGGTGGCCACCTGGGTCTGTTGAAGCATGATCTCCGAGACCCACACCCGATAGGGAGAAGGATCGATCTGCCAGGGCAGATCGTGGCGTCCACTGACCTCGAACCAGTCCAGCACCCGTCGGGCAAAACCAGGATTCATTGGCGAGAATCCCATTTTTCGCCGCCACCAACAGGCTTCTCGAGGGCCAGCTCCTCCACCTTTTCGATCATCTCCTGGGTCGTACGACGGATCGAATGGCTCATCAGGGTGTCCCCGAGCAGCGGCGGCACCCAGAAGTCCGGCTCCGTTTCGCTCCGGTAAAAAAGACGGGTCCCTTCGCCTTCGGCCCTCAGTTGCCAGTGGACTCGACCGGATTTCAGATCGCTCTGTCCGGGCAGCACTTCCGCCACCAGTTCGTAGGGCGGGTTTTCCGTCACGCGCTCCACGCGAGCAATGGATTTGCAGAAGATGGCGGCCACACAGCCCCGGAGCAGCGTGAAAACCTCGGTGGTGCGGGCGTCGAGCCTGCGAAGCACCCGACTCTCCCGTACTCGCCGGTGCAGATCCTGGATGTGCGGATAGTCAGTGATGACGGCGAAAACGGCCAGCGGCGGCGCTTCCAGGCGGGCTTCCAGGTAGAGACTGTAGAGATCCTCCTCGTGATGCACTTCCGCCCGGATCACTTCCGCGCCCACCGCCGGGCGCACAGTCAGCAAAGCACTTACGACCAGAAGGCCGGCGCACACCCGGCGAATGCTGAGCCAGAGCAAAGTCACGACCGCTGAACGCGGATATCCTCGGGGATCGGTCTGCCTGAGGCCACCGCCTCCAGCCGCCTGGCCGCGCGCAGACCCCGAAGGCGCAGGGCTGCCTTGATAATCAGCGGACCGATGACCGGGGGAATCCAGAATTGAGGGACCATCTCCATTTCGTAGCGCACCAGGGCGCCGCCACCCTCGGCCGCAATGTCCCATCGGGCCCAGCCATAGTCCAGATCGCTACGCTCCGGATCCACGAAAACCTCGACCCGGGTCTCGGGGACCACCTCGAGACGCTCCACCAGGCGAACGTCCCGGCAGAAAAACAGCACGCAGCCTTTCATGTGCAGGAACACCAGTCCGCTGCCATCGATCACCGGCTCGAGCATCTGGCCCTCCACGAAAATGCTCGACAGTTCGGGGAAGCCCTCGTAATCCGTCAGCACGCGATAGACGCCGTCCGGCGGCGCCTCCAGGTAGATGTCGGATTCCACCACGTAGCGGTCACCGTCCTTGAAGAATTCCAGGGACCGGAATTCCGCTGCCTGAAGGACCGCCGGCGAGAATAACAGCAGAGCCGCCAGGCGAATCATCCGCCCAGCAGCTTCTTCAATGCCTCGACGGCTTCCTCTTCCGGTGTGGCCTTCTTTTCCTCCTCCGCCGGGGCCTCGGGCTCGCCCTCCTGCTGCGAGCCGGTCTCTTCGGCCGGCGCCTTGTCCTTTTTGCCGATGCCGAGCTTGTCCAGGATCAGGGATTCCACCTGGGTCGCAATGATCGCGGAGACGTCGGCGCTGACGTCCGGATCCGCCAGCGTACCGCTGATGCTGACCGGGACGCTCTTGCCGGCCAGCTTGCCCAGCCCGGCCGCCTCGGCCGCTTCGCCCCGGGGCACTTCAGCCTTCAGCCGGTAGTCCAGGGCCTGCGTCGCCAGGTTGACGGACCCGGCGCCGGTGACGTCCAGGTTGGGCAGCACCGCCCTGAGGTCGTTGCTTCGCACCACGCCGTTCTCCACCGTGGCCGAGCCGCGGAAATCCTGGAACACGGTGTCGGGGGAATCGGCCCGGGGCGGGGCCTTGCGGTCGAACAGCGCCACGGCACTTTGCAGGGTATGGGTGATATTGAAGCCGCGGATCATGCCGTCCACCAGCTCGAAATTCATGTCGCCGTTCAGCTGCTCCAGCATTTCGTCGGAGGTCCGGCCCGCCGCGTCCAGATTCAGCGCGAACCGGGCCTTGCCGGTCAGCCGATCGGTTTCCGCCAGGTCCGCCAGCAACGACCCGGTCTCGACGCCGTCCAGGGACTGCTTGAACACCATTCTCGGAACATCACCCGTGCCGTCCAGGGCGAATCGGCCACTCACCTTGCCGCCGTAAAGGGCGGCGCCAAGAGGCTCCACCACCAGCCTTCCGTCCCTGACCACGGCTTTGGCGTTGACCGACGTCAACGTCAGGCCGGATACCTTGAGCCGACCGATGTCCAGGGCTGCTTCCGCGTCCAGCTTCGCCAGGTCAGAGGTGTCGATCTCCCCTGCTCCTTCGTCGGAGGATTCCGCCGCCTCGCCTTCCGGAGGCAGGTAACGGTCCAGGTCGATCTGGTCCACGGCAAGGCTGGCACGCACTACCGCGGGCTCACCGGCGATGGCCGAAAATTCCCCGTTCAGGCGGGTGTCGTCGAGCCGCGCCTTCAGGCCCGACAACGCGATACGCTCTTCCGACGCCTGGAAACTGCCGGCAAGAGAAGCCTTCGTCATTGCATTCGGATCGGCGGTCACCGGCGCCGGCAGGCCAAGCGTTTCGAAGACTTGTCGTGGGGAGAACTCTCCGGTATCCAGTGTGCCCCGGATATCGGGAGCATCCATGATCCCGGTCCCCGTCGCGGAGGCCTTGAGACTCATGTCGGCCAGGCTCGCGGTCAGGCCCTCCAGCGCCATCCGCTGCGACTTGGTATTGACGCTGAAACGGTCCACGGCAAGCCTGCCGGACTGTTCGCCGCCAGGCACCTGCTCCCCTTCCAGCTTCAGGTCCGCCGCGAATCTCGTCAGAGCGATGGTTCCATCCCCGGCGATGCTGGCCTGCCCGTCCAGGACCGTGTTGAATTTCACCACGGGCTTGCCGTAACTGCCTTCAATGCGGCCCTTCAGAGGCGTTTCAGTTCCCGGCTTGAGGGTACCGAGGCTGAGTTCGTCGATTCGCGCCTCCGCGCGCCCGGCCTCACCCTGATCCATGCCGAACTGCACGGCCCTGACCGTCATGCCCTCGATCTGCAGAGCGTCCGGGTCCGCCACGAGTCCACCGGTCGTCAATTCGGCGACCTCGACCTGAAAACCGCCGGCTCCGCTATCGACTACGCGCACGTTCCTGGCCTCGGCCGGCCCCAGTTCCGGGGCGCCGGGCCCGGCCCGCAGACTGTCAGCGCTGACGCGCTCGGCCTTGAACGCGTAACGGCCGTCGGCCCCGTCCCGGTAATCCACGTCAGCTGCCTCGAGCAGCAGCTTGTCCAGCAGGGGCGCCTCTTTGTCACCCACCACACGATCGACGGAAAACCTGTCCACCGTGCCTTTGGCGGAACCGGTTTCAGCGCCCCGGTAATCGAAGGTCGCCGATTCCAGATTCACAGCTTCGAGGACCGGCGCCTCGGCATTACCGTCCAGTTTCGCCGCTGCCAGGGTCTTCAGCTGCGCCTTTACGGCAGTGCCGCTGCCGTCGTCGTAGTCGACCTCCGCGCCTTCGACCCGCAGCTGCTCGACCTGCGGGGCAGCGGTGGAACCCGCCACTCGACCGATGCTGAGATCCTGCACCGATCCATCGAAAGTGCCGGCCTTGCCACCGCTCATCTGCGCGCTGGCCTTTTGCAGCTGGAGGCCGGCGAGCACCGGCGAATCCGGATCAGCGGTAATCTCGTCGGCCCCCAGAATGCCGATCGACGCCTTCAGCTGACCGGTCTCCTGGTCCTGATAATCCAGCGCGGCATCCGCCAGCCTGGCGCCGTCGATAGCGAAGACCCCGTTTTCCGCATATATCCTGCCGGTAGAAAATTCACCCAGACTGGCGTCAAGGCTCGCGCCATCGACTTCGTCCAGGTACCTGACCCTGGCGTCCCGCAGCCGGATACCGCCGATCTCGCTCATGCCGAATCCGGGCCCTGCGTTTGCCGTTGACGCGTCTTCCCCGGTGCCGCTCTCTCCGGTCAAATCATCCCAGTTGCTGCCGTCGGCCCCCCGATAGAGATTGACCCGGGCACCATCCAGAACGATCTCGCTCACTTCCAGTCTCCGACTGAGAAGCGGCAGGAGCTTGACCCCGACAGACGCCCCCTCGATCGCCAGCATGGGCTCATCCCCCAGCCCCGGGGCGTTGCTGAGACTGGCCCGCCCCACCTCGACCCCCAGCCAGGGGATCACGGACAGCTTCAGATCACCCTCGATCGTGAGATCCCTGCCGGTTTGTTTTTTCACCGCCTGGCCGATGTCGTCACGGAAATCGTTGGGGTCTACCAGCAGCGGCAACACGATGGCCGCGACGATGACCAGCGTAAAAATGATACCGACCAGCCAGACGAGGATTTTCAGTACGGGCTTCATTCACGTTGCCTCGGGATTCAGCGATCGTTTAAAAGGGGGGGCAAAGGGTCCCCGGGAGTTGGAGACTTAGAGTCGATATTATAGAGAGAGGTTCGCCGCCGGTCAGCGGGCCGCCGTCAGGGTAGCAAACCCGCATTGCAGGCTGTCGCCCATCGGGCGGCAGTCATCGGGCCAGCCGTACTGCTTCCAGTACTCCAGGAGTCCCAGTTTTTCCACCAGAACGGCGAAATCCGGCAGCCTCCGGAATCCGGCCGCCTCGGGCAGCCAAAAGAAATCGGTCTCGATATCGTCGGGGTATTCCAGCGCGATTTCCATGGCCTTTTCCGGCCTGCCGGCCAGGAGATTGAACTCGAACCACTCCGCTTCGGGTACCCCGGGCGCATCTCGGGAAAGCAGCGTATCGACCTCTGCCCAGGCCGCAGGGTCTTCGCCGGTCCTGATAATGGCCTCGATCAGCTCCTCCGACATCAGCGCCTCTCCGTCCGGTCCCTGCGCCTCCCGCAACAGGTCCCGGAGCCGGCTCTCGTCCCCGCTGCGAAGCACCATCATGTTGGACACCAGATCGCCCCCTTCAGCGGACTCGAATCCCAGATCCATTGCCGCCTTCTGGAAATCCAGCGCCTTCTCGTCGTAACCGAGCAGCGAGTACACATGGGCCATGTTCAGATTGACGATGGGAGAAGCGGGATCGACCTCCAGCGCAATCTGTGCTTCTTCCAGAGCCTTTTCCAGCCGCCCGGTACGCCGCAGCAGCAAGGAATACCACTGGTGGCTGGTTGGATCATTGGGGTCCAGGGAGGTGGCGAAAAAGAACCCGGCTTCAGCGTCCGTCCAGCGTTGCTCGCTGACGGCAATCTCCGCCAGAACCGCATGGGCCTCGGCGAGATTCGCATCGCGGGAGAGGGCCTGCTGGGCGGCCTCCTTGGCCTTGGTGAAATACGGCTCCGGGTCCTCCTGGGCATATCCCGGCAGCACCACATAAGCGGCGGCCAGTCCGGAATAGGCCCTCGCGAATTCCGGATCCAGCTCCAGAGCCTGCCGGAACAGGTCCACGCTCCGCTCCAGGGCTTTTTCGCCGCGCCGCTTCCACTGGTGCCTGGCCTGCAGATAGATCTGATAGGCCTCGAGATTTTCCGTGGGCGGCGCTGTGCGGGCGATGACCGGGCCTTCTTCCTGCGTGCCCAGAGTGACCTTGAGAGCCCTGACGATCTCGCCGGAGATCTCGTCCTGCACGGCGAAGATGTCCTGGAGTTCCCGATCGTAGGTGCTGGACCACAGGTGATAGCCCGTTTCCGCATCGATCAGCTGGGCGGTGATCCTGACCCTGTCCCCCGAGCGCCGCACACTTCCCTCGAGGACCGTATCCACGCCGAGTTGGCGCGCCACCTCCCGAACATCCACGTTTCTTCCCTTGTAGGCAAAGGAAGAAGTCCGGGAAGCGACCCGCAGTTCGGGAACCCTGGCCAGCAGATTGAGGAGTTCCTCGGACATCCCGTCACTGAAATAATCGTTGTCGGGGTCCTGGCTGAGATTCGCGAAAGGCAATACCGCGATGGAATCCCGGACCACACCGGCGTCACCGGATCCCGGCAGCATACTCCTGGGAAACAGGAAATAAGCGAGGGCACCCATCGCGACCGCAAGCAGGCCGAGGTAGGCAAAGCGCTCCAGGCGCGGTATGCCCTTGGCCCTGTCTTTCAGCGGCTCTGTCCGCTCGATGCCGCCGGGCCCGATATCGAAGACCCAGGCGAAAATCATTGCCACCGGGAAACCGAGAATCAGCAGGGCGATGACGAATGTCACCGTCCACTCGGGCAGCTGCAGGGCCGGGAAGACCACGTCCGCCACCTCGGCCAGCACCCAGGCCACCACACCGTAGATGCCGGCGACGCGAAACACGCGCCGCCGCTTCAGTTCATGCAGGAGAATGCGCACCGTCACTCTCCCCCGACATCGGGATCAGTCGCCGCGTAGCGTGACCCCGCCGTTGAGGGTTTTGATTCGGACTCTGGCCTTGCCTTCGCCATGGGTGAACCGCAGCTCTCTCCCCGGCGCGTATTTGCTCGTACGGACGGGATCTGGACCAAAAGAATTGTCGATCGAGCCGTTAAAGGTTTCGATATCGAAGTAGGCATCGACAGGTCCCAGTATATCTATCAGGAGGTCGCCATTAATAGCTTCCACATCGAAACTGGCATCGGTACCCAGGCCTGAGCGCAGATCGATATCGCCGTTAGTGGTGCGCAGTCTCGCCCGGTTCAGCTCGCTGCTGGCGATGTCGAGATTGCCCGTTACGGACTGGAAAACCAGCTCTCCGCGGATGTTCTCCACACGCCCGTCGCCACTGACCGTGGTCAATGTCAACAACGCCGGCCTGTCATGGCCCCGGATCTCGAAATCACCGCTTACGGTCTTGGTTTCCACATCCTCGTCGAAGACTTCCGCCAGGATATCGCCGCTCACCGACTGGATCCGCTGTGCACCCTTGACGCCCATAACCTCGATATCGGCGGAAACGGCAGTCACGGTCACCCGGCTGGCCTCCGGCACCATGACGTGCAGGTCCGAGGACCCGACGTGGCGTGTCCGGTTGGGCACCTCCACCTTTATCAGGGTGCGCCGGCCATCCCGCTCGAAAACCAGGCGCTCGCTGCCTTCCCCGAGTACACCGGTCACCTTGACCTGCTCCCGGTCCCAGCCGTTCACCTTGATTTCTCCCGCGACATTGGAGATTTCCACTTCGCCGCGCGGATGGGCATCCGAGATCTCGTCGATCTTTGTCCCGGCCCATGCCGGCGCCATTACCAGCGCAAACACCGTGGTGACGATAAGCACTCTCATATTTCTTTCCTCGTCGGCAGGCTCCGGGCCATCCGATTCACTTCCATCAGGACGCTCAATTCGTCCTGGTACGCCGCCATCAACAGCTGTTGCAGCAATACGTTTCCTGGATCATCTGCCAGGGCGCCGTTGATTTCCGCCAGCGCCTGGCGCAGCTGTGCCAGGTTCTTCTCCACCACGTCCCGCGTTTCTGCGGGCAGGGTATCCAGCTGAACCTCCAGCTCACGGGACAGTTGCTGTCTCGCCTTTTCGTACTTCGGCCCCAGTAAATAATCCGGCCCGAAGGTAGCGTCCGGGCCGATGCCTCCGGCCGGCCTGACCGCCCCCGCAGGCGTCTGCACCCGAGTCACCGGCGGGTTCTCGGGCCGGTCCGTCACCCAGAGGGTGATCAGCGATGACATGGTCACGAGAACCATGGCGGCCGCCGCGGTAGCCGCGAGCCGCCAGCTGCGCCGGCGCTGCCGCTTCGAGGCCTCGGAATGGAGCCGCGCCTCGATATCGGGCCACAGATCTCTTTCCGGGCGGATCTCCCCTGGCAGACGCGCCGCGGCCTGCAGCCAGCGATCGTCGGGTCGAGCCTTTTGACTGTCTTTCTTCATGCATCCAGCCTGTCTGCCAGAAGCCGCCGGGCCCTGTGGAGCTGCGCCTTGCAGGTTCCCACCGCGACACCCAGCATGGTCGCCGTCTCCTCATGGCTGTAACCGTGCACGGCGCAGAGCACGAACACGTTACGGGCCCCCTCGGGAAGGCTGCGTATCACGCTCTCCAGATCCATCTGCAGACCTCCGTCCCGCGGTCGGGGCCCGGCATCCGGCCCGCCGGTCCGCTCCTCGATCACCTGCAGGAACCTCGGGTGCCTGCTGTCCTTGCGCTGCATCGTCAGAACCTGATTGACCGCGATCCGATGGAGCCATGTGCCAAAAGCGCTCCGTCCCTGGAAGGAGTCGAGACGCCTCCAGGCCTGTACAAACGTCTCCTGGACACAGTCCTCCGCCTTGCCGGTATCGCCGAGCATCCTGATACACACTGCATAGACCCTTCCCTCGTGGCGCCGGTACAGGGCCTCGAACGCGACCGTGTCTCCTTTCGCCGCCTGTCTTACCAGCAGCGCTTCGGAAATCTCCGGGACGGCCGATTCCTCGGTCATCCGAATTGCTTCCGCCAAGGCCATGCAGCTGTTCCATGATCCATACCGGACTGATTCAATGTCTCTGTATCTCCATAGACGTCTGAACAACGGCGAGGGTTTAAAGAACGGGTTCCGCCCGGCGGCATGTGCCTCCGCGCCGGAACCCGGCTAATATGTCAAAAGACGATGCCGGGAAGGACAAATCGTGAAGGAAGACTATCAGGTACTCTTGATCACCGAGAATGATCAGGACGCCCGATTTCTTGAGCAGGCCCTGGAGCAGGATTCCCGCGGGAACTTTGTCCCCGTGCGCGCTCCGAACATAGACGAGGCGAGAAAGCACCTCGCGACACGTCCCATAGACGCCGTTGTGCTGGACTGCGGGCAGCCGGAATTCGACGGTCCCCAGAGCTGCATCCGGATACTGGGAACCGATTCCACGCTGCCCCTGATCGCGCTCGTAAAAAACACGGGGGATACAGCGGCGCGGGATTGCCTGAGCGCCGGTGCCCAGGATGTCCTGTCGAAACGTGACTGCGAGAACGGTCAGTTGTCTCGCACCATTCGTCATGCCGTCGGCCGCTCCGTCGCGATACGGGACCTGGCTGCGTCGAAATCTCTTCTTCAGTCGGTCCTGCAGAACGTGAACGAAGGCGTGATCGTCGCCGGCCGCGACGAGAAGCTACTCCTGGTAAACCCGGCCGCCCGGGATCTGCTCGGCATCGGCTCCACCGCCGGACTGCCGACGGATATTTTCGGGATGTACGAGCCGGACACGGTGACCCGGATACGCGACCGGGAACGTCCCATGGCCCGGGCAATCCGCGGCGAAACCCTCACGGACCTGGAGATTTTCCATCGCAATCCGCAGACACCGGAGGGCCGCTTTCTCAGCGTCAACGCACGTCCAATGAAGGATGCCCTGGGAAATATCACCGGCGGCATCGTTTCATTCAGGGACGTCACCAATCGCAAACGCGTGGAGGAGGAACTGACCCACCTGTCTCTCCACGATGGTCTCACAGGCATTCCGAATCGTGCGTTCTTCCTTGAGAATCTTCGCAAGGCCGTCGCGAGGGCGAGACGCGCGGATCGGCGCCTGGCCGTGCTGCTGCTGGACATTGACCGGTTCAAACAAATCAATGATCGCCTGGGACACGAGTTCGGCGATGCCTTGCTCTGCGATGTCGCCCGGCGACTGACCGACGGACTTCGCGCAGGGGATTTCGTCGCGCGGCTGGGCGGCGACGAATTCGTCATTCTTTTCGAGAACCTGGGCCACGACGAGCACGCTGCCGGCCTGGCTGACAAGATTAACGACGTGTTGTCGCCCGCATTCAGACTGGAGGGACAGGACGTGTCCGTGACGGTCAGCATCGGGATATCCACGTTTCCCGACTGCGGAGATGATGCGGGCAGCCTGATGAAGACGGCGGATGTGGCCATGTACCGTGCCAAGGAAAGCGGTCGCAACACATACCACTTCTACTCCCGTTCGGTTCACGCCGAGATGTCGCGTCGTTCCCAGCTGGAGGCGGATCTTCGCGAGGCTATCCGCAATGATGAATTCTCGCTGGAGTACCAGCCGATCGCCGATCTTCGCAGCGGCGAGATCGTGGCTATCGAGGCCCTGCTGCGATGGCACCATGTGGATCATGGCCTGGTACGGCCTCTGGAATTCATCCCAATCCTCGAAGCCACCGGCATGGTTCACCGTGTCGGCGAGTGGGTGCTGGCCAGCGCCTGTGACCAGCTGCAGGAGTGGCAGCGGCGACTGGAAAGGCCGGACCTGGGGATCAGCATCAATGTGTCCGCGCAGCAGGTAATGCACCGCAGAATCCTGGATGTCGTCCACCGGGTGCTGACCAACGCGGGGATTGCTCCCGAACGGCTGACGCTTGAAATCAATGAAAGCGCCGTTCTGGAAAATCCTCGCTCTCTGCGGGATAACCTTTACGCCCTGACCGAGACGGGCGTCAACGTAGCCATCGATGATTTCGGCACCGGCTACGCTTCCTTGCAGGCTATCAGGCAACTGCCGGTGAATTTCATCAAGGTTGACCGCAGCCTGACCATGAGCCTGCCCACGGATCCGGAAGACGTTGCGGTGGTGGACGCAATCCTGAGATTCGCCGACGATCTCAGCATTTCCGTGATTGCAGAGGGTGTCGAGGTCAGCGAGCAGATGGAATTCCTCACTGAGCGGGGCTGCAGACTGGGGCAGGGTTATCTGATCAGCCCGCCGCTTCCGGTATCCTCTGTGGATGGCTTTCTGTCCCGGAACTGGCGCGCGGCCTGACGATCCGCCTCCTGCGGCCACCGCTGCTGCCCGACCACATCTCGAAACGCCATGACCGATTTCCGTCTGCTCGTCGACCTGGGCGGGACTCACACCCGCTGCGCTATCCAGGCTCCCGGGCACCCGCCGGACCACCAGCGCACCACCGGAAACGCCGGCTGCCGGAATATCGCGGATGTGCTGAGAGGCTATGTGGACGGTCTGCCTGCGAATCTGAAACCCTCTGATGGCGCCCTGGCGGTTGCCGGTCCGGTCCGCGGCGACCGGATCGAAATGACGAATCTGGGGTGGTCTTTTTCTTGCGAGGACCTGCGGACGGAACTGGGCCTGCAAGTCCTGAAGGTGGTCAATGACTTCACCGCAGTGGCCATGTCCCTGCCGTTCCTGACCACCGGCGAACTGGTTCAGAACGGCGGTCACGAGCGTCGGGACGATAGTGTCATGGGGGTGCTGGGCCCGGGTACCGGACTGGGGGTATCCGGCCTGGTGCCGGTGACCGGGGGCTGGGCAGCGCTTTCCGGGGAAGGAGGGCATGTCACGCTGGCCGCGACGAACGATCGGGAAGCGGCCATTATCTCCCTCGTCAGGAGTCGGCACGGCCACGTCTCCGCGGAACGGCTGGTATCCGGCTTCGGGCTGCGAAATATCTACACGGCACTCGCCACGCTCTCCGGAGCGCCCGACGAGCAGCCGAGCCCGGAGGAAATCAGCGCCCGGGCAGAGTCCGGTGAACAGCTGGCCAGGGACGCACTGGAGCATTTCTTCGCGTTTCTGGGAACTACCGCCGGCAACCTGGCTCTGACCCTGGGAGCCCATGGCGGCATCTTTATCGCGGGCGGCATTATTCCCCGACTCAAGGATGCCTTCCTCCGGTCCTGCTTCCGTGAGAGATTCGAGGGCAAGGGCCGGTACCAGGAATACATGGCTCGCATCCCCGCCTTCCTGATCCTGGATAAAGTGCCGGCATTCAAGGGCCTCGCCGCCATTCTGGACGGGCATATGGTCAACCCCTGCCGGAACTGACCGGCAACGGCCTCGACCGGCAAACGGACCCGAGCTACCCCTGGGAATCCCCGGAGACCGCAGGCAAGGGCGTGCCCGTCACCCCGCCGGCAAACTCTCCGGGCTTGATCACCAGCACGTCACAGGCAAGCACGTCCAGAACCTTCTCGGCGGTACTGCCGATAAAGATCCGCTGCAGGGGGTTCCTCGCCACCGCTCCCATCACTACCAGGTCGGCACCGATTTCATCGGCGAATTCAGGCAGTTTTTCCTCAGGCCTGCCTTCCGCGATGCGTACGTTTGCCGTTGTCTCCCGAAGACCTTCCAGCAGCGCTTCTACGGCCGCATTGTGGGCGCCTTCCAGCGTGGCCTCGGCATACTCCACCGGGAGGGGCTCGAGGATGGCCCCGCCGACGGCGTGAAAGATCGGCTCGAAGGCGTGAAAAACGTAAAGATCTCCGCCGCCGTGCCGACAAATGCAGGCGCCGGCGTCCAGAATCCGCCGGTCCAGATCCTCGGGCTTTCCGTGGCGGTGCATGGGATCGACGGCGGACACGACTCTCGGAGCCGGCGGCCATTTCCGGGGATACACCAGCAAGAGCGGGCAGGGGGCGTGACGGATCAATTGCCAGTCGGTACCCGCCAGGAAGGGCAGTCTATGGACCGGATGGCAGCCGACGCCAACCATAATCCAGTCGGCACCGTGCCGCCGGCCCGCCCGGATTACGGCTTCGTCGGCGGGGGCATCCCAGTCCGCATCCACGGTGACCTCGAGGCCGCCGTCCATCAACGGCCGGGCAAGGTGCTCCAACCGCTCACGATGTCTCTTCACGAGACTCTGCCGGGCGTGGGAGAGTGCGCGACTATCCTTGAAGTACCGGCTGTTGATGTACTGATTATGGACGCACTCGAACAGTACGACGCCGGCCTTGAAACGGCGTGCCAGCTCCTTGGTCCGGGCGACCAGGAAGGTCTCGTTGCGAACCGGATCCAGGCCGACAAGAAGTACTCGCGGAGGCTTCATGACCTCGCAAACCTCGTCCCATTGCCCTATATAGATCCTAGTCAAGTTTGAGCGGAGGTGTCGCGCGAGTATGCTTGCCGTAACCCCGGCCGCATCCGACCAAGGCTTCCGGATCACACATGCAGAACCCTTTTTCGACAGCGGTACTGTCACTGAAGAACGACGACGAGATCGTCGGAATGTCGCCGGGACTCGAAGAACTTCTTGGCTGGACGGCGGCGGACCTGATAGGCCAGTCGGTTGATCGAATCCTCTCGGCTTCCGATCCTGCCGCATCCATGCTGCTTCCCGACGGCAAGATCAGCGAACACCTTCAGGGGATGCGCCAGGACGGACAGATTCTCGATCTGGAGGCGAAATCTCGACACTGGCGTACCGGCCAGGATGATTTCACCACCCTGTTCCTGCGTCCTCGGAATCGCGTCGGCGAAGACATCGCCCGGGGCGAGGCGCTGGACAGGGCGCGCGAGCTCGAGGAGAGATGGGCGGCGCTCCTCGATGCCTCCCCGGACGCCATACTGATCACCGACGAGGCGGGCGGAATCGAGGCCTTTAACGCCTCGGCCGAGAGGCTGTTCGGCTGGAAAGAAGAGGAAATTCTCGGCCGGAATATCGCCACGATTTTGCCGGCAGCGTCGGAAGAGGAAACCGCCGGCGGCGAGACCCATCCTTTCGGTGCCCCGACGGAAGCAGGGAGCACCGACGCCACCGAAACGCTGGCAGTGACCGCCGGTGGCAAAACCCTTCCGGTGGAGCTGTCTGTAGGGCGGGCTGCGGGCCCGGCCGGACGCTCGTACATCGCGATCATCCGGGACATCACGCACCGTCAGCGGGTGGCCGCCGATCTGGCCCATAGCGAATCCAATTTGCGCATGGCCCAGGCGCTTGCCCATCTGGGCAGTTTCGAATTTTCCTATCCCGGTGACGGGATCATGTACTGGTCCGAGGAAGTTTTCCGGATTCTGGGTTTGGATCCGGGGAAAGGAGTACCCGCACTGGGAACCCTGCGAGACGAGATACTCCATCCCGATGACCGGAATCAGGTCGTCTCGTCGGTGCTTGCCGCATCACGCCACGGAGGTGTTCTCAGGCTGAACTATCGCATCCTGCGCCGCGACGGCACGGTCCGCCATGTACAGACGGCGGCGCGCATGCAGGTCGCCGAGCCCGGCGACGGCTGGCGGGTGTCCGGCACCATACTCGACGTCACGGAACGGCGCTGGACGGAAGAGGCGTTACGGACAGAGAGAGACAGGGCGGAGCTCTACCTCGACCTGGTGGGCGTCATCGTGGTCGCCGTCGATACCCAGGGCAACATCACCATGATCAACCGGCAGGGCCTGGACACCCTGGCCGTGGAAGAGGAGGAAGTGCTCGGTCGCAATTTCTTTCACCTGTTCATCCCCGAGGAATTCCGAACGAGCGTCCTGGGGCGCTTCCGGGAACTGATTGACTCCACCGGCGAGGCCGCCCTCCGCGTAGACGAGGGCTGGATCGAAACACGCTCGGGCGGGCGCCGGTTCATACGCTGGCGGAACAAGAAGATGCTCGATCCCTCCGGCAAAACAGTAGGCGTACTGGGAGCCGGCGAGGACATTTCCGATCAGAGGCGTATCGAGGATCAGCTTCGACAGGCGGAGGAAGAGCTCCGGCTCACCTTCAAACATGCGCCGATCGGCATGGCCACACTGGATCTCGAGGGCCACATCCTGAGCGTCAATCAGTCCTTGTGCAACATGCTCGGTTACAGGGACTCGGAGCTCCTGGGCCTGGCCATGAAGGAAATCATCCACCAGGATGACCGCGCCGTCGCCATCAGGCTGCTCCGCCAGTTGCTTACCGGTGAAATCGAATACGTTCGGCACGAGAAGCGTTACTTCCGGCGTGACGGCTCGACCATGCACGGGATCGTGCGTTATTCCCTGATCCACGATCCCCGCGGAAGGCCTCTCATGTTCGTCGCCCAGATCGTGGACCGGACGGAGCAGATCGAGGCGGAGCTGGAGATCCGGCAACATCGCGAGCGGATGGCACAGGTGTCTCGCCTCGGGACCATGGGTGAGATGGCGGCCGGAATCGCGCACGAGCTGAATCAGCCCCTGACGGCAATTTCCAACTATGTTCAGGCATGTCAGCGTCTCATAGGAAATCAGGCTATCGAGAGGCACGAACTCCAGCAGATTCTCGGCAAGGTCGGCGTGCAGGCACGGCGCGCAGGCATGGTCATCCAGGGCTTGCGGCGTTTCGTTCAGCGGAAATCCATCGTCAGAGAGGCAACGAACATTAATCAGGTAGTTCGTGACGTCATGATGCTTGCCGAGCTTGACTGCAGGGCCAACCACATTCCGATCACGGCGGAGGCCGATGAAGAACTTCCCAGGGTTCAGGGTGACCCCATCCAGCTCCAGCAAGTCCTGCTGAATCTCATTCGGAACGCCGTCGATTCCATGACCGAGATCGATAACAAGGAACCGGGAATTAGCCTGCTCGCCGCCGTCCGGGGTTCCGATGAGATCGTGATATCGGTCACGGATCACGGTACCGGGGTCCAGGAGAAAGACGCTGCGAGAATTTTCGACCCGTTCTTCACCACCAAGCAGGACGGCATGGGCCTGGGCCTGGCGCTCAGCCGATCCATCGCCGAAGCCCACGGCGGACGTCTGGTCTTTACGGACAATCCGGCGGGGGGCACCATTTTTTCACTGATCCTGCCGACACTGCCAGAGGAGGAATGATGGCTTTTGGCGAGGCGACGGTCTTCATCGTCGACGACGATGATGCGGTACGCGATTCACTCGGGCTGCTGATGAAGTCGGTGGGCCTGAAGGCCAGGGTCTTCGACTCGGCCGAGTCTTTTCTGGAGAACTACAAGCCGGCCGACACCGGGTGCCTGGTGCTGGACATCCGCATGCCGGGCATGAGCGGCATCGAACTGCAGCGTGAGCTGTCAAACCGGAAGTGGGAGCTGCCGATCATCTTCATAACGGCCCACGGCGACATCCCCATGGCGGTGGAGGCGGTGCGAAACGGCGCGCTGGATTTCGTTCAAAAGCCCTTCGACGACAAGGAACTGGTTGGGAAGATCGAGAAAGCGCTGTCCGAGAGCCAGCAGAGGCAGGAGGACGACCTGGAGCGGGCCGAAATCCGGCGAAGGGCCTCGACCCTGACCGCGCGTGAGCAGGAAGTCATGTCCCAGGTGGTCCAGGGCAAGGCCAACAAGGTGATTGCCGGTGATCTCGGAGTCAGTCAGCGGACTGTGGAAATCCATCGCGCCCGTGTCATGGAGAAAATGCAGGCAGGGTCCCTTGCACACCTTGTCCGGATGGTGCTCATCGCCGAATCGGATCTCTGATTTCGCCCCCGTTTCCGGCTGAACCCGGCCCTTAGGTAGAAATTCGTATTCACAGGAGACCTCGGGCCCACCGATACTGTCGCCCTAGAAAAAACAAGCCCGCGTAGCCAGGGGGGCGGTTATAGCGAGCAGAACGGGGCGCAGATGAATCGGATTTCCGACGACAGCAAGCCCGAAACCGACAGCGTGCTGTACGTGGTCGGGGGCACGGAAGAGGACCGGCGTTCGCTGGGTGCTCTGCTGAGCCGGCTGGGGCGGGAAGTTCGGAACAAATCGAGCGCCGAAGAGCTGCTGGAGACGCTGACCCCTGCTCGTCCCTTCGTGCTGGTATCGACAATCAGCCTGCCCGGCATGGACGGAATGGAACTGCTCAGGGAACTCAGGAATCGCGGTATTCCGGCCCCGACCATACTGATCAGCGACCAAAGCGACATTCCAACCGCCGTTGACGCCATCCGCGCCGGGGCCGCCGATTTCATTGAGCGACCGTTTATCGACCGCGTCCTGCTGCGGAGGGTCCAGTCCGCTCTCGAAACCAGCGACGCCGCCTAGGCTCTCCGGTCATGGCTACCGCCGGCCGCCGCCGGCACCGTGCAGATACCGGATAACGTGGGTTTTCTCGACCGTGACGAGGCCGCCGGAGTCGGCTTCCTCTAGCAGGCCGTTCAGTGTTTCGATGAAAGCGTTGACCTTGGACTCCTCGTCGACGATTTCGACGACGACGGGGAGATCACTGGAAAGATCCAGGATACGGCTGCTCCTCATTTTGGCACTCAGTCCGAAACCCTGGATTCCCCGAAGAACGGTGGCGCCGGCCAGACCCGCCGCCCGCGCCTCTTCCACGATGGCGTCAAAAAGGGCCTTGTGCCCGAGCTTGTCCGCCTCACCGATAAAGACTCGGAGAAGAATGGCATCGCCTTCGATATGCATTGGAACTCCTAGGTGCGGGCGACGGCAATCAACGCCGCCCCCGCGTAAAACATCAGTATGGATGCCACCAGCGTAATGCCGAGATACGCAGCCGCCATCAGTTGCTGGTCGGAGCGGATGTACTGGGCCAGCTCGTATACGAACGACGACATGGTGGTGAAGCCGCCGCAGATTCCCGTCGCGATGAACAGGCGCAGATTGGGCGACAGCACCTCGGTGTCCGTGGTCAGCGCCGCCACTATACCGATGACGAAGCAACCCAGGCCGTTGGAAATCAGGGTCCCGTACGGGATTGTGATGGAGAAACCGGCCATCAACAAGGACGTCAGATAACGCATCAGCGCCCCGATGAAACCACCGACGCCGACGCAGATCACTGGAAGCAGCGTGTTCCCCAATTTCCTCACCGAGAGACTGACGCGGGAAATGGTATGCCACCGCTAATCCGACCTCAATCGGCCCGCGGCCACGGTCGGGGAGAAAGTTCCCTGCTAATATGGCGGCAGGCTAGATGGAGACTTTCCCTATGACCAAGAAAAGTGACAAGAAGGGCTCGGCGGACAAGGACCTGTCCAGAAAGAAATACGAACGCGAACTCAAGAAACTCCACGCCGAACTGGTCAAGGTTCAGCGCTGGATCAAGCAATCGGGGCAGAAAATCGTGGTCGTGTTCGAGGGCCGTGACGCGGCTGGCAAGGGCGGCGTCATCAAGGCCATCACAGAACGTGTCAGCCCGCGCGTCTTCCGGGTTGCCGCTTTGCCCGCGCCCAGCGAACGCGAGAAAACACAGATCTATTTTCAGCGTTACATGCGACATTTCCCGGCGGCGGGAGAGATCGTCCTTTTCGATCGCAGCTGGTACAACCGGGCCGGCGTGGAACGAGTGATGGGTTTCTGCACCCGCGAACAGTACATGCGCTTCCTGCAGTACACGCCGATCATCGAGCAGGCCATGGTGGATGCCGGCATCCGTCTGATCAAGTACTGGCTCGAGGTCAGTGTGGACGTGCAGGACAAGCGATTCCGGGACCGCATCGAGGATCCCCGCAAGATATGGAAACTCAGCCCCATGGATGTGAAATCGTATCAGCGATGGTACGAGTATTCCCGGGCGCGGGACGACATGTTCACGGCCACGGATCACGTCGCCTCGCCATGGCATATCGTCCCTTCCGATCACAAGCGCAGGGCTCGTCTGAATTGCATTAGCCATCTGCTGAGTCAGATCGATTACGAAGAGATCCCCGAAGACGATGTCGATCTCGGTGAGCGTTCCGAAGAAGGCGCCTATGATGATCAGGCTTCGCTGGAAGGGCGATCCTTCGTGCCTCCCGTGTACTGAGATCTCCGGCTGGTGAGGCTCTGTCCGGAACTCTAGAATGCCCGGCACATCTTTTTAGAAAAGGATTCCGTGCCCGTCGGACTGTTGGCAGACACAGTTTTTCAGGAATGACCCGGCCTTGGCTCGTTTAATCATAGGTACTTCGCTTCGTCGCTATTTTGAGCGCTGGTCGTTCGTTCGAAAAATCCTTTGGCTGACAGAGGCGGGAGTACTGTGGACGTTCCTGATGTTCGCCCGGATCCTGCCCACCGATCGCGCCACCGGAGTGGGGCGACGCCTGATGATGGGGGTGGGTCCGAAACTGGAGAAACAAAGGATTGTTCGGCGCAATCTGGCGCTCGCTTTTCCGCATAAGAACGAGCGGGAGATCGAGGAACTGGCCACCTCCGTCTGGGGCAACGTCGGCAGTCTGCTCGTAGAGTACGGTCACCTGGACGATATTTGCGTTCGCGACGCCGAGTACAGGCTCGAGATCGCCAGCGTTGGTGAGGTGCCGGTGCTGGAAAATCCGGAGAAGCCGTCGGTCTTCGTTTCGGCGCATCTCGCCAACTGGGAGGTCTGCGCCATCGCGATCCATCGTGTCGGGATCCCGGTGACCGCCGTCTACACCCCCCTTCAGAATCCTTACCTCGACAGGATGCTGATGCGGCGTCGGGAAGCTCTCGGCTGCCGTCTGGTGCCCCGGGACGCAAGCATGCGCGCGCTGCTGCGCGAACTGAGAGCCGGCAGGTCTATCGGTATGATCATGGATCAGCGGGTAGACACCGGTGTCCCGATTCCCTTTTTCGGCATCGACAAGCGGACCACGCTGGTGCCGGCAAGGCTTGCGCTGCGCCACGGCTGTGACCTCGTGCCTTTACGGACCGAACGCCTCGGCGGCGCCCGGTTCCGGGTGACCTTTTACGAGCCCCTTAAGCCCGATGATCCGTCGGCGGACGAGATCGACCAGGCCATACAGGTGACTCGCAAAATCAACCATATGTTCGAGGCATGGATACGCGAAAGGCCGGAGGACTGGTGGTGCTCGAAACGGCGGTGGCCCAAAGACGCATCACCCCCCGTCGAGGCCCCGACGACAATTGAAGGGTCAGCGACGAAATCCAATGCCGCCTGACGGTGGTGCATCCGCTGTTGACCCGGCCTCTGATCGACAGGAACCAGGATCTTGACTCTGAATATCAATCTGGATCGCGTAAAGAACACCCTCCTCGAGTTGTCTCATATCGGCTTCAACGTTGACGATAACGGCATCTACCGATCCGGACTGTCGCCTGCTGACATGGCTAGCCGCGGCCGAGCGGGTTGCGCAAATTATCCATGCCCGGCACCGGCGGGCCCTGGAGAATTACTCGCCGGGCCGGGCTATTGCGGAGGCGCTGGACGGCGAAGCCATTGAGGGACGACACCCGCTGGACAAGGCCCAGTATGTGTGGGTCAAGACGATGCTGGAGGGACAGATCCTCACCTGGGGCGGAGACCGCGCCGATATGGCGAACTCGATGGAGGCTCGATCTGCCTTCCTCGATCACAAGCTGGCGGAATTCGCCGTAGCGGTGCCTCCGACCATGCGTATCAAGGGCCGCACAGAGAAGTATGTGCTCAGAGAGGCCATGAAAGGACTGCTGCCCGAGTCCCTTTACAGGCGCGAAAAATTTGCCTTCATGGCTCCACCGGCACATACGGATCCGGTCAAGTGGGCGGCCATGCGTGAACTGGCGGACGATTACCTGAGCGACCAGGCCATCGAGGACGCGGGGTTGCTGGATCGCGACGGGGTCGCTGCGGTCTTCGGGCTCCATGAAGCTCCCGACACGACGCCGGCGACGCAGACCCAGCTCGACGCCGTGATCAATCACATGCTCGGCGTACAGATCCTGTATCGACAGTTCGTCGCTGCCGATGTGCCAGCGGTCGCGCGAGCGCGGGCCGCGGAACTCGGCTGGACGTAGGCCCGGCTGTCTGCATCTCCTTGTGCCCGGCCATTCGGGCGCTTGTTCATCCCTGCGCGTCAACGTTACCCTTCCGCCGATCGCTGCTGATCACCGGTCACTTCGATGCCCGTCCATACCAGCAAAGGACATGTCACGTGAAAATCCTCCGGCGAGTCGCAATTGCCTTGAGCTCGGTGCTGCTGATATTCGGGCCGCTCTCAGGCTGTGCCTTCTCCAGCACCACCGCCGCGAACGCGGAGACTGCGTCTGTCACCGGAAGCGCCTTTTACAGAGAACGGATGCTGCTGCCCCCCGACGCCCGGTTCGAGGCGGTCCTGGAGGATATTTCCCTGGCCGATGCGCCGGCGGTCGTTGTCGGGCGAGCGCAGATCGACGGGCAAACGTCTCCCCCGTTCGAGTTCAGCATCGATTACGACCCGGAGACAATCGACCCGCGGGGTCGCTACGCAGTCCGGGCGACGATCACGGTCGGCGGGCAGCTCTGGTTCACCTCTGACACGGTTCATCCGGTCATCACCGGCGATCACGGCAAGACCGTCTCGATTCTCATGCGCCGGGTGCCAACGCCGGCGGTGAGACTGCGTTTGCCGGCCACTTTCCGGGGTACCCTGCCCTGCGCCGACTGCCCCGGCGTCAGCCATCATCTCGATCTCTGGCCTGACCGCGTGTTTCATCTGCGGCGTGAATGGCTCGAACGCGATTTCGACCGCTATGACACAGGCCGGTGGAGTTATGACGTGGATCGCCGGGAACTGGTCCTGCGCGGCGGCGCGGAGATGCCGCTGCGGTTCGAGATCGTCGGGCCGCTCGAAATACGCCAGCTCGACCTTGAGGGCAGACCGATCGAATCGGATCTCGACTACAGCCTGCGCAGCAACGGGACACTGACTCCAACGGAGCTGGCGATGAGCTTCGGCGGCGAACTGCGTTATATGGCCGACGCGGCGATATTCACCGAGTGCCTGACAGGGCGCTCGTACCCGGTGGCCTTCGAAGATGCGTGGATCGACGCCGAGCGGGCTTACCTCGCAGCCAACACCGAACCCGGCGGACCGCTCTACACGACCTTCGACGGCAAGCTGGTCGACCGGCCGAGGATGGAGGGCGATGGCACCGAAGGAACGATAGTGGTCACGCGCTTCATCAACGTCTGGCCTGGCCAGAATTGCGAGCGTGCCCGCGCCGACGCCACCTTGCTGAACACCTATTGGCGGATCGTTCGACTCGATGATCAGGAAGTCAGCGCCGCCGGCGATCGCCGGGAACCGCACGTGATACTCCGGGGCCCGGAGAATCGATACAGCGCGACGGTGGGCTGCAACAGCATCACGGGCGGCTATGAGCTGGGCGGCCAGTCACTGCGCCTGTCTCCAGGGCCCACCACCCTGATGGCCTGTCCGCCTCCACTGGACGGGCTGGAAAGATTGCTGGTCAGCGCGCTCGACCGAACGCGCAGCTACCGCATCACTGCCCAGACCCTCGAACTCTTCGACGCCGAGGGCCACAGCCTGGCGCTGCTGGAGGCCGTGTACCTTTAGGCACAAGCGGGACCGCGTCTCGCCAGGAATCAGGCCACCCCTGCGGCGGGCGACCGAAAGCGCAACGCGCGAACCGGCGATTCCTGCTCGCGCCAGCGACCATGCCGGCATTCCACCGGGACCTGTGATTCCCTATTGCGTGGGTGGCGGGCTCGAAACCACCCCGCCGGCCTGGCGGGCCAGGGGGTTGCAGTTCTTGATGGTGACCTTGCCCTGCAGGAGATTGCCCTTGGAGTACTCGGAGAAGATGCACTCGTTGGTGCGCGGATCGTAGTTCTCCACCCACAGGTTATCGTCTTTCCAGGTGGCCGCGATGTGCTGCTGGCCCTCGGGCACACGGATGTTCATGACGCCGCCGTAGCGCTTCACAAAAATCTGCTGGAACGAGAAGAAGTACGCGGCCCAGCCCAGCAACAGCACGATACCCGCCGCGATGGCCGCCCCTTTCCAGCTGTTGAACCGGGCGCCGAACAGGAAGACCAGCCCAAAGGCGGCGGCAATGACAACGGCCCAATAGAGATAAGTGATCATGCAGCGGTCTCCAAATATAGTGGTGGCAGGCCGGC
>Ga0209536_100003085_pt1 | contig 26942 bp, 29 predicted proteins | sample DeeMarSeWOR28_12_FD_187461 | JGI IMG/M metagenome (GOLD analysis project Ga0209536, IMG submission 187461) | Marine sediment microbial communities from White Oak River estuary, North Carolina - WOR-2-8_12 (SPAdes) (version 2) | ecosystem: Environmental > Aquatic > Marine > Intertidal zone >... | reverse complement strand
CACCTGAAGTTCGACCCGAAGCTCATCAGTTATGATGAGTTGCTGGAAGTTTTCTGGGACATCCATGATCCCACTCAGCTCAACCGCCAGGGGCCGGACGTCGGAGAACAATATCGTTCCGTGATCTTTTATTACAATAATGAGCAGAAGACCGCCGCTCTGCGCTCAAAGCAGGAGCGCCAGAAAATCCTGAAGGACCCGATCGTAACACAGATCACCCCTGCCTCAGATTTCTTCCGTGCGGAAGAATACCATCAGCGCTATTATAAGAAAAAGGAGAAAAGATGAAAAGAGAACCCCGCACCCAGATAATCTGCACCCTGGGCCCCTCTTCCACCGGCCAGCAGGTACTGCACCAAATGATGCGGGCAGGAATGGACATGGTGCGACTCAACTTTTCTCATGGCAGCTATGAACACCGCCTGCACCGCATCCATACCATAAGGGAACTTAACAAAAGACAGCATCGCCCGGTCAAGATCCTCGGGGACTTGGAAGGCTTCCGCATCCGCATTGGGCGGCTGGCTCGACCGGTCAAGCCCAAAAAGGACGGAACGGTCTGGCTCATACAAACCAAGAGCAGCGGCACAGGAGATAAGATCCCTTTTGACTACGAAGGGGACCTCAAAGTCATCCACAACGGCCACCATATTTTCATTGAGGACGGGCGGATCTGCCTGCGGGTGACCGGCCGCAAAAAAGGAGCCTTAAAATGTGCGGTGGTCGTGGCTGGGACGATCCGCGAGCGAAAGGGCGTCAATATCCCCGAGGCCAAGCTGGAATTCAGCGGCCTGACCGCCAAGGACCGGCGGGATATCGGATTCTGTGTAGCCAACCGGGTCGACCTCATCGCCCAGTCATTCGTGAGAAATAAAGAGGACATCCTGAAGGTCCGCGAGCTCCTGGGCGACTCCGGGAAAAGCATCAAGGTCATTGCCAAGATCGAGAACCGCCAAGGCATCCGCAATATCGACAGCATCATCAAAGTAAGCGACGGCATCATGATCGCGCGGGGGGACATGGGCATATCCATCCCCATCTATGAGGTCCCCATTATCCAGAAACGCATCATCCGCAAATGCAACCGGGCGGGCAAATTCGTGATCACCGCCACCCAGATGCTGGAAAGCATGACCGAGGACCGCCTCCCCACCCGGGCAGAAGTTACGGACGTGGCCAACGCGGTGCTGGACGGATCGGATTATGTGATGCTATCTGGCGAGACCGCGGTGGGCAAATATCCGGTCGAGACCGTTGAAATGATGGACCAGATCATCCGGTTCACGGAAAAGCAAGGGAAGATATGATCGCGATTGAATCTTGATGCCGCATGGTATAGAATAATATATCAATGAGGAGGTGGGATAATGGTCGAGATAGACAAGGAAGAGATCAAAGTGAAAGGTGAACAGCTCCTGCAAAAGGTCAAGGAGACCATCCAGGCCGGCAACGTGCGCAAGATCTCCATCAAGGACAAGGACGGCAACATCGTGATCGCCCTGCCCCTGACCGTGGGCGTGCTTGGCGCGGTGATCGCCCCCATGCTGGCAGCGGTGGGAGCGGTAGCGGCCCTGCTTACCGAATGCACCATCAGCATTGAAAGGACCGGCAAGGGAAAAGCAGCCAAGAAATAGTCCCTAACAAAAGGGTCCATGGTATAATTACATATCATGGACCTCTTTGACCAGAACGAAAAGGACTATAAAGGCAAGAACGCCCCCCTTCCCTTCCGCATGGCTCCCCGCACCCTCGACGAGATCGTGGGGCAGGAAGAGATCATCGGGCCGGGAAAGCTCTTGCGCCGGCTCATTGAAACCGACAAGGTTTCCTCCGTCATCCTCTACGGCCCCCCCGGCACGGGCAAGACCGTCATTGCCCGGGTCATCGCCAATTCCACCAAGGGCCATTTTGAATGGCTCAACGCCTCCATCGCCAAGGTCGATGACATCCGCCGGGTAAGCCTCGAGGCCAAAGACAGAATAAAGCTACATAAGAACAAGACCATCCTCTTTTTGGACGAGATCCATCGCTTTAACAAGCTCCAGCAGGACGCATTGCTCCCGGACGTTGAGGAAGGCAACATGATCCTGATCGGGGCCACCACCGAGAACCCCTTCTTCTACGTGAACGCCGCGCTGGTATCCCGCTCCAACATCTTTGAATTAAAGCCCCTCAAGGGTGATGATCTAAAAATGATCATCACCCGGGCGCTCAAGGACAAAGAAAGAGGGCTGGGCGGCAAAAAGATCAGGCTGGAAAAGGACGCGCTCGAGCACCTGGCCAAGCTTTCGGATGGGGACGCGCGCCGCGCCCTTTCCGCGCTGGAACTGGGCGTGCTTTCGACCAAACCCGATAAAAAGGGGATCATCAATTACACCCTCAAGGTCGCCGAGGAATCTATTCAGAAGAAAGCCGTGGTCTACGACAAGAAAGGCGAAGGGCACTACAACACCATTTCCGCTTTCATCAAGTCCATGCGCGGGTCTGATCCGGACGCCGCCCTCTATTATCTGGCCAAGATGATCTACGCGGGAGAGGACCCGCGCTTCATCGCGCGCCGGATCGTGATCTGCGCGGCAGAGGACGTGGGCAATGCTGATCCTCTAGCTTTGGTGGTGGCGAACTCCGCTATGCAGGTCGCGGAGTTCGTGGGCCTGCCCGAAGCCCGGATTCCTCTGGCGCAGGCAGCAGTTTATATCGCCACCGCGCCCAAGAGTAACGCCGCCTACCTGGGGATCAACAATGCCCTGAAGGACGTCAAAGAGAACCCGACGCTTGAAGTCCCCAAGCACCTGCAGAACCCGGTCTACAAAGGGGAAAGGGAAATGGGAAAAGGGAAAGGGTATAAATACGCGCATGACCACAAAGACGGATTCGTTCCCCTTGAATACCTTCCAGCAAAAAGAAAATATTATGAGCCCAAGGATATCGGCTTTGAGAAAAAGATCAAGACCAGGATGGATGAGCTCATGAAAAGGATACAAAGTGAAAAAGTATGAGGATATAGGCTTTGCCAAGATCGACCATCACCGCGTAAAGCGCAAGGGCTTCCCTGAGGTGATCTACTGCCAGGGCAAGACCCCCAAGCAGGTCGCCGAGATCGCCAAGCGGATCTCCAGCAACGGACACGACGTGCTGGCCACCCGGGCGGACAGGAAAGCTTTCCAGGCAATAAAAAAAATCCTGAAGAAAGCTAGATATTATGAGACGGCAAGGATCGTGGCGGTAAGTAGGGAGCAGAAAGTAGAAAGTAGAAAGCGGAACGTAGAGCACAGGAGCGTTGCCGTGGTCACCGCTGGGACAGCCGACATTCCGGTCGCAGAGGAAGCGGCGGTGACCGCCGAGTTCCTGGGAATGAAGGCCGACCGCATCTTTGACGTGGGGGTCGCCGGCATCCACCGCCTGGTCAAGAACCTCCCCCGGATCCAGAAAGCACAGGTGGTGATCGTGGCAGCGGGCATGGAAGGCGCCCTGCCCTCGGTCATCGGGGGCTTGATCGACCGCCCCATCATCGCCGTGCCCACCAGCGTGGGCTATGGCTCTAACTTTGAAGGCCTTTCCGCGCTCCTGACCATGATGAACAGCTGCGCGCCCGGGGTCGCGGTGGTCAATATAGACAACGGCTTCGGCGCCGCGGTCATGGCATATTCTATAATGAAAGCATGTGATTCCCCACAATTAATTGTGGGGAATAAAGAAACTCCCGCATGAAGATCGCTTATTTCGACTGCACCAGCGGCATTGCCGGGAATATGATACTTGGCGCCCTTGTCGATGCCGGACTTGATATTGATCTCCTTAACAAAGAACTTCATAAATTACAAATTACAAGCAACAAATCACAAGCAATATACAAATTACAAATTACAAAAGCAAAAAAGCATGGCATTCAAGGGGTCCATCTTGAAGTAAAGACCGGAAAAGAGACCCGCCACCGCCACCTCAAAGATATCCTGAACATCATCAACAAAAGCGGGCTTCCCAAGGATGTAAAGAACACGAGCTCAAGGATCTTTAAGCGCCTGGCTGAGGCAGAGGCCAAAGTCCACGGGATCCCTGTGGAGCAGGTCCATTTCCACGAGGTCGGCGCCATCGACGCCATCATTGATATTGTGGGGACAGTGATCGGATTGGAAAAGCTGGGCATTGAGGCGGTCTACTGCTCGCCCCTCCCCCACGGCAAGGGAAGGATCAAACACAAGCACGGGATCCTGCCTAATCCTGCGCCGGCAACCGCAGAACTCCTCCAGGGTATCCCAACCTATGGAGCCGATATTAAAGGTGAGCTGGTTACTCCCACGGGTGCCGCGATCATCTCGACCCTTGCCCGGGGGTTCGAAGATATCCCCAGGATGAAGGTGGAAAGCATCGGCTATGGCGCGGGAAGCCTAAAGCTTCGTCTCCCCAACCTCCTGCGCGTTTTCATCGGCGAGGCCCGGATCCCGGCCCAAAAAGATGCGGTTTTGCAAATTGAGACCAATATTGATGATATGGACCCAAAAAGCTATGACAAAATCATTACCAAGCTCATGAAAGCCGGCGCCCTGGACGCCTTCATGGCCCCCGTGATGATGAAGAAGCAGAGAAAAGGGGTCAAACTGACCGTGTTATGCTCCCCTGAAAAGCGCGAGGAGATCATCACCTCGATCTTTGACCTGACCACGACCCTGGGGGTAAGGACCTATCTTGTCCCAAGAGAAAAGCTCGACCGCAAGTTCATTAAAGTAAAGACCAGATACGGCAAAGCCCGGATCAAGCTCGGCCTGCTCGGAAAAAAGTTAATGACCATCGCCCCGGAATATGAGGATTATAAACGCCTGGCCCGCAAGCACCATCTGCCCATTGAAGATGTCTACCGGAACATCAAAAGAGCTTTATGGCGCCGCACGATCTGAATAGGGTTTAACTGTTTCATATGTTATAATTTCATTACAAAGGGAAAAAATGCGTCATGGAAAAAGAGCAGCTATACAAAGACGTGAAACACATTATCACTGATCTCAGCGACCTCAAGGAAGAGGAGCTGGGATGCGATTCTAAATTAAGGGAAGACCTTGAGCTAGATTCGCTGGTGGTGCTGGAGATCCTGGGAGCGCTGGAGCTCAAGTACCGTATCCAATTCCCCGAAAGCCAACTGCGTAAGGCCAACACCCTGGGCGACCTGATCGACCTCATCCAAAAGCTTTCAAGACCTCAGGAAACCTGATCAATTAGCCCCTGCTCCCGGCCAATGGTGGTCTTTGGCCCATGGCCGGGGAACACCCGGGTCTCGGGAGGCAGGGCCAGGATTCTCTTGAGGGACTTTAGCTCTTCTTTCAGGTCGGACCCCTCAAAGATGCCCGCCCCATGGATACCGGCAAAGAGCGTGTCCCCGGTAAAAAGACAGCCCGCCTGCGCATTATAAAAACATACCGAGCCGGGCGAGTGGCCGGGAGTATGCATGACCGTAAGGGAGGAGCTTCCAAGATCGAATTTGTCCCCCTCCTTCATCGGCCTTATCCTTTTTATGAGGTCCGGGGAAAAGAAATGCTTGATGGCCTTGTCAAAGTTCTTCAGGTCCGCCGCGTGAACAAAGGCAGGCACATCGAAGAATTCCGCGACCTCTGACACCGCAGTGGCGTGCGGGAAATGGGCGTGAGTAACGAGCACTGCCTTGACCTTGAAGCCCTGCGCGGCCTTGATTATCTTTGCTGCCTCCCCTCCCGGATCGATCACCAGGGCTTCTTTCGTTTGCGGGTCCGACACGATGTAACAAATGGTGGTCGCCCGTTCGCCGTATTTGACCTTTATTTTCTTCTCAAGCGCCCGCTTGGCGACATATCCAAAGATACCGGGAATGGTGACCTCACATTCTACGATGTCCACCTTACCCTCCTTCCTCCGTGGGGGACGGGATCAAGCCTCCTCGATCTCCTTCTTGAGCTGGCTCCTCTTTATCTTGCGGGTGGTGGTCTTGGGAAGGTCCTGATACCTGAAACGCAGGCGCGCGACCCGTGCGTGCAGCTGCAGGCCGGCGTTCTTGATCGACACCTCTTTCTTGATTATGCGCTCGATCATGTCCTTGTCGATGACGCCTTTTTCCTCAAAATATTGAACGTCCGGGACGATCACCAACCCGACATCTTCCCCCATCGACCCCTTTTTGGTCCGGACCCCCATGGCACATACTTCCTTGATCCCGTCGATCCGGTTGAACTCGATCTCGAGGTCCTCGGGATAGACCTTCATGCCCGAGGAGGTGGTGATCACATCCTTCATCCTGCCCGTCACGAAAAGGAAACCATCCCGGTTCAAATAGCCAACGTCACCCGTGTGCAGCCATCCGTCCCGGATGATGCCGGCGGTCAGGTCAGGCCGCTGGTAATAGCCCTTCATGACGTTGGGGCCGCGGACGATCACCTCGGAACTGGCCGCTTCGATCCTTACTTCCACGCCGGGCAGGGCCGGCCCCACCGAACCGATGCGGTCCTGCCGCGGCGAATTGCAGGTTATGACCGGCGAAGCCTCCGTCATCCCGTAGCCCTGATAGACCGGTATTCCGAACAGGCCAAGCCCTTCCAGCACCCGCAGATCGATGGCCGCCGCCCCGCTCAGCCACATCTTGATCTTGCCGCCCAGTTTCTTGTGCACCATTGAGAACAATACTCGACGGATCGACTGATCGGGAAGGAACCTGGATATCGCCATCAGGCCTCTGAAGACCGCCGCCATGATCCTTCCTTTTTTATGGGCCTCACGCCTGACAGACTCAAAAAACCGGTCATACAAGAGGGGGACACCAAGCATGACTGAGGCCCTTGTCTCCCGAAGATTGGCCAGGATATGGTCGGGAATAAGGCTTTCCGCGTAGGTCACGCGGGCGCCGTTGTAGAACGGAAAAAGGAACCCTCCCGTGCATTCAAAGGTATGGTTAAGGGGAAGGACAGAGAGGAAATTGTCCTCGGGTTTGATATCCTGCGCGAAGTGCTTGGTCAGTGAGATGACATTGGACATGATGTTGCCGTGGCTGAGCATGACCCCTTTGGGAACCCCGGTGGTCCCCGAGGTGTAGATGAGCGCGGCCAGATCATCTTCTTCCACCGGCGGATAGGAAGAAGGCGCGGCTCCCGCGCTCAACGCCCCGAACTCTTCCATCTTGATCTCCAGCGACACCAACTCGCTTCCGATCTCATCCCTGGCCCGCGCCGAGGTGATGATGGCCTTGGGCTGGCACTGGTTCAGCAGGGTCTGGATATCTTCCCTTTTCAGCATGATGTCCAGCGGCACCACTGCCGCGCCCAGCGAAACGATGGCCAGATAGGAAATGGGCCATTCGGGCCGGTTTTCCGAAAGGAGCGCCACATGGTCCCCGCTGGCAACGCCGCCGGCCTGAAGGCAGCCTGCCAGGGCAGCGGCTGTGCTTTGCGCCTCGGCGTAGCTCCATTGCCGATACTTGCCGTCCTTGCCCTTCATTTGAAAAGCAACATTATTTTTATACTTATCCGCGTTCTTCAATATTAAGTCCTGCAGATTCATTTGGAATATTATACGACTTATCCGGGCGCTCCTCAAGATATTAACAACCACTTTTATGATATAATCATCTCATGTATATCGACACGCACGCGCACCTGACCTTCCCCGAATACCAGGTCGACCTGCCGGAGGTCATTGCCAGAGCCAGGGAAGCGAACCTGGAAGCGATCATCGACATCGCCCTGGATGACGCGGCCATTAATAATTCGCTCCGCATGGCGGAAGAATACCCCGGCTATGTGTTCACTGCTGCCGGATTGCACCCGCATGATGCCTCAGAATTCAGGGACGATATCCCGGCCAAATTGAGGGGGCTGGCAAAAGAGAAAAAGATCATCGCTATTGGCGAAATGGGCTTGGATTACCACTACAAACTATCCCCCATTGAAAAACAGCAGGAGACCTTCCGGATATTCCTGGGCCTGGCGCAGGAGCTCGACCTTCCCGCGGTGATCCACTCCCGTGACGCTTCCAAAGATACCATGCGCATCATCCATCAAGAAAATAAAGGGAACTTAAAGGCCGTTCTTCACTGTTTTTCGGGCGACATGGACCTGGGCAGAGAGGCGCTGGATATGGGGCTTCTCATATCCTTTACCGGCAACATCACTTTTCCCAAAGCGCACCAGGTCCGGAACGCGGCCAAAGAGATCCCGCTGGACCGCATCATGATCGAAACCGACTGCCCGTTCCTGGCCCCGCAAGCTTACCGCGGCAAAAGGAACGAGCCGGCTTATGTGGTCAAGGTCGCTGAACAGATAGCAGAGGTCAAGGGGATCTCATTAGAGGAAGTCGCAGCGCAGACGACCAAAACCGCAAGAGAACTATTTAAAATGTAGCCGCGTCCTTCAGGCGGGGGTGGGTCCTGTCTTTTTCCGAGAGAATGACCTCGCCACCCGCTTCTACCACCGGCCACTTTATGCCGATGTCGGGATCATCCCAGATGATAGCGCGCTCATCATCCTTGCTGTAAGTGCCGGTGCATTTGTAATAGACATGGGTGTCGTCCTCCAGCGCCAGGAAACCATGGGCAAAGCCCGGGGGCAGATAGAGCATTCTGTGGTTCTTTCCGTCCAAAATATCGCCGTGCCACTTGCCAAAGGTCGGCGAACCCTTCCTGGCATCCACGCCCACGTCAAATATCCTCCCCTTGAAGCAGCGCACCAGCTTGCCCATGGGGCTGGGAGGGATCTGGTAGTGGAGCCCGCGCAAAACGCCTTTTTTTGAAACGCTGTGGTTGTCCTGAACAAAGGGCAGGCCTATCCCGTTCGCCCTGAAATCATTGATGTTATAGCTCTCCATGAAGAACCCGCGTTCATCCGGAAAAGCCCTGGGCTCGATCACCAGAATGCCGTCGATAGCGGTCTTGGAGAACTTGAATTGCCCCATCCGGTCAGCTCCTTATATCCCCTGATAACCCGTCAGCTCGATCAGCCAGCGGGAAAGGACCTGCAAATAATCCGTGGCCAGAAGAAGACCGACGATCACCAGGAACAAACCTGCCACAAAATGGATAGCGCCAAGGTACTTCTGTATCCTCTTGAGGAGAGTGAGTGAATAGTTCACGGCCAGGGAAAAGAGAAAGAGCGGCAACCCCAACCCCAGCGAAAAAGCAATGAGCATGAACGCCCCCTGCCCCACGGTCTCGGACTGCGCCGCATAGAGCAATATCCCCGCCAGGATCGGCCCCACACAGGGCGTCCAGCCCAGCGCGAACACCATTCCCACCAGGACCGACCCCAGAAAACCGGAAGGCTTGGAGGAAAGCGTGACCTTCTTTTCCAGGTCCAGGAAGGGAAGCCGGATGATCCGCATCAGATATAAGCCCAGGAAAATGACGAGCAAACCGCCCGCGATCCTTATCACATCACGGAAAGCGAAAAAGAACTGGCCCGCCAGGCTGGCCGCGATCCCCAGGGAAGTGAAGACAATGGTAAACCCGAGAATGAAGAGCAGGGAATGGGCAATGGTCAGGAAGCGCGTTCTCTGCACATCCTCAAAGGAAAGCCCGGTGATGTAAACAAGGTAAGCGGGCACCAGGGGCAAAAAACACGGGGAGAAAAAAGCCAGGGAACCGCCGAAAAAGGCGATGGCGAGATCAAAGGCCAGCTTCATTTCACCAGCGGCTCAAGCTGCTCCCACTTCCACTCCCGCGCCCCGCAGATCCTCCCGATGATATTCCCCTGCTGGTCGACAAGGAAAGTAAGGGGGATCGCCTGGACCTGGTACTTGCCCGAGATCTTGTAGTCCGGATCGAGCAGGATGGGAAAAGTGTAGCCGTTCTTCTGGGCAAAGGCCCTCACCGTGGCCACGTCTTCCTTGGCATTGACCGCCAGCATCACGAACTTCTTCTTGTCCGCCTTCTCGTAGAGCTTCTGCATGGAAGGCATCTCCGAGCGGCAGGGCGGGCACCAGGTGGCCCAGAAGTTCAAAAAGACCAGTTTTCCCCGGTAATCAGAAAGGGTGTGGCTTTTGCCGGAAAGGTCCTGCAACGTGAAATCGATGGAACTTACCGCCTGGGCCTCCATGACCGGGACCGTCTGCTGAGGAGCGCGCCCCAAAGCAAAGATGGCAATGGCCCCCACGATCACGATGAACAGCACCACCGACAGGATGATCAGGTTTTTACGATGCATTTTGTCGGACACTTCGCGATGGCCGCTTCGGCCGCCGCGTCTCCTTTCTCATAATTGACCCGCGCCAGGTTATCGGCTATCTTATAACTCTCCGGCGCGTTCTTTACGCATATATTACAGGCAATGCACCCCACTTTGCAAGCCTTTCTTACCGCCGCGCCCTTGTCTTTTGAGCTGCAGGCCACGATCACGCGGTTGCCGCAGGGTATGAGCTCGATGATGCGGCGGGGGCAGGCCTCGACACACAGCCCGCAGGCCGTGCATTTCTCCTCGATAACATGGGGCAGCTCGTCCTCCCCGATGTAGATCGCGTCAAAGGGACAGGCCCTGACGCAATCCCCGTAACCCAGGCACCCGTAGGAGCAGACCTTGGGCCCTCCCGCGATCAACTCCGCCGCGGTGCAGTTCCTGATCCCCTGATATTGCGCGTGGTCGACCGACAGCCCCTTGCCGCCGCCGCATTTGATGACCGCCCTTTTTCTTATCTCGGGGCCGGCGGAGATGCCCAGGATATCCGCGATGCGCTCATCCGTTTCAGCGCCGCCGGGCGGACAGCGCAGGTTATCCAGGCTGCCCTGGGCCACGATCTTTTCCGCCAGCTCGTGGCACCCTGCCCGGCCGCAGGCGCCGCAGTTAAGCCCGGGCAGGGCCTCCATTACCTCTTCCACGCGGGGGTCCTCCTCGACCTTAAGCTTTTCCGAAGCCAGGGCGAGCACTGAGGCAAAGAAAAGCCCCAGCCCTCCCATGGTCATCAATCCGATCAAAATGATATTCATTATCTACTTACCACTCACTACTTACTACTTTCTGCTATCCAGAAATCAATCCCGCAAACCCCATGAACGCCAGCGCCAGCAGGCCCGCAATGATCAGGGTTATGGGCGCGCCCTTAAAAGGCTCCGGTATGGGCGCCATCTCCAGCTCCTCGCGGATCCCCGCCATGATGAGCAGGGCCAGCGTAAAACCGATACCGGCCGCGAACCCAAAGACCACGCTCTGGATGAAATTATAATCCCTGAGCGCCGCCAGCAGAGCCATGCCCAGGATCGCACAGTTGGTGGTGATGAGCGGCAGGAAGATGCCCAGCGCCCGGTAAAGGGTCGGCGACATCTTGCGGATGAACATCTCCACGAACTGGACCAGGGAAGCAATGACGATAATGAAAGACACATACTGCAGGAACGGGAGCCCGAAAGGGATCAGGATCAGGTTATTGATCAGCCAGGTGACCAGCGCCGCCAGCACCATCACGAAGGTCGCCGCCAGCCCCATGCTGAAGGCCTTTTCCAGCTTGTTGGAGACCCCGAGGAAGGGGCAGATCCCCAAAAAGTAGATCAGCACAAAGTTATTGACCACCGCCGCGGATATGAATATTATCAGCAGGTCCATATCAATCTATCGGGCACGCCGGCGCGCTTGCCGGCTTGCCCGTCCTTTCCTTGATAAAGTTCAGGAGCCCGATCAGCAATCCCAGGGTGATGAAGGCACCACCGGGAAGGATCATCACCACCCAGGGCTCGAAGTTCAACACGCCAAAAAGAGTGCCGGAGCCGAGTATCTCGCGAATGGTCCCCAGCACGGTCAGCGCCAGCGTGAACCCCACCCCCATGCCCAGGGCATCTACCAGGGCCTGGAGCGGCGTATGCTTTGAGGCGTAAGCCTCCGCCCTGCCCAGGATGATGCAGTTGACCACGATCAGGGGAACAAAGGGACCCAGCGCCTTGGAGATATCCGGGAAATTCCCTTTCAGGAAAAGGTCCGCCATGGTCACAAAAGTGGCGATGACCACGATGTAGGACGCGATGCGCACCTGGTTGGGAATGAGCTTCCGGATAAGAGAGATGATGGTGCTCGAGCAGATGAGCACGAAAGAGGTCGCCATGCCCATGGAAAAGCCGTTGACCGAGCTCGTGGTCACGGCCAGGGTCGGGCACATGCCCAGCAGCTGCCGGAACACCGGGTTCTCGCCCCAGAGACCTTTGGTGAATTCAAAGACCAGATTTCGTTTTACTTTGCCTTCAGCCATTCTTCCACCGTCTTATTAATGATATTGACCACTGCCCGCGAAGAGATGGTAGCGCCGGTTATGGCCTGGATTTGATGTGGCTTTTCAGGTGCTACGCCTTTCACATACTCGATGGGCGGCCTGGCCGCCAGCCCCCTGAACTGGTCCTCAAAGCTCTTTTCCGCGATCTTGGCGCCCAGGCCCGGCGTTTCAACCTGTTCAAGAATGGTCATCCCCGTGAACCTGGTGAAGTCCGCGTTGACCCCCACCATGAGCTTGATCTCGCCCTGATAGCCGTTACCCTGGCACAGGATGGCGGTCCCCACCCATTTGCCGTTCTTATCAAAACATTTAAAATAAGTAAGGTCGTCATGCTCGATGCTGCGGTAGGACTTTACCCCGGGCACGACCTTGAACACCGCTTCATCCGTGGCCCGGACCTGGTTCGCCTTGATCTTGGGCAGGGACCACTGGTAGACCCCGGCCAGGATCCCGCCGGAGATCAGGCCGATCACGGTCAATACCACTATCATTCTCGTCAATTTATTCATTTCTTTTGCCCCAATATCCTGGGCCGCGTGTATTTATTGATGAGCGGAACAAGGGCGTTCATGATCAGGATGGAATACATGACCCCTTCCGGAAGACCCGAGAACAGCCGGATCACGATCACCAGCACCCCCGCCCCCACGCCAAAGACCCACATTCCCCTGGGGGTTAAGGGCGAAGTGACCAGATCCGTCGCCATGAAGCAGGCCCCCAGCATCAGCCCGCCGGCCAGCAGCTGGAAGAGCGGGTCAGGATACTGCGCCGGGTTCGCGAGCCAAAAGACACCCCCCAGCAGCGCGACCGTTCCCAGATAACCTGCGGGGATCCGCCAGTTGATCAACCCGATCCCCGCAAGCAAGAGAGCCGGCAGGATTATCAGCAAGGCGGAGGTCTCGCCGATACAGCCGGAAACATTGCCGAAGAACAATCTGCCGTAGGGCGTGAGCTCGTGCTGGAACTTCATGGCCGCCAGCGGAGTGGCCGCGGTCACGGCCGCGAGCCCGCGGTAAGCAAAAGGGGCGACCCAGCTCGTCATGTGGACCGGGAACGCCGCGGCCAGGAAAGCCCGGCCGATCAGCGCCGGATTAAAAGTATTGTATCCCAGGCCGCCGAACAACTGCTTGCCCACGGCAATGGCAAAGACCGTGCCCAGGAAAGCCGCGAAGAAGGGCATGGAGGGAGAAAGACAGAGAGCCAGCAGCAATCCGGTCACGGCCGCGCTGCCGTCGGCAATGGTCTGGTCCCTCTTCATCATCCTGTTTACCAGGTATTCCGTGCCGATGGCCGTGCCAACACAGATCAGCACCAGGCCCAGCGCCCGCAGGCCGAAGAAATAAGCGCCGGCAAAGGTCGCCGGCAGCAGGGCCCCGATCACCAGGAACATCATCCGGGGAACGGTGTCCGGCGGCTTGATATAGGGCGCGGGCGATATGCGGTAGCTCATTTCATCTGCCTCAGTTTGAATTTTGCCAGCTTGACCCAATGCACGATGGGGATCCTGGCCGGGCAAACATAGGCGCAGGACCCGCATTCAATGCAGTCCTGCCCTCCCCATTCCTCGAATTCCCCGTATTTCCCGTTATCAGAGAACGCTGCCAGGCGGCTGGGGACCAGGAACATCGGGCAGTGGCTAACGCATTTGGCGCATTTAACACAGGGATAGGTCTTTTCCTCGGCCATTTCCCTCCGGGTCAACACCAGTACGCAGCTGGTGGCCTTGACCACCGGCACTTCAAGAGAGACTTGAGAAACCCCCATCATGGGCCCCCCCATGATGACCTGGGCGGCATTGTCCGTCAACCCGCCGCAATGGTCTATCACTTCCTTAAAGGTGGTGCCGATGCGGGCCACCACGTTCGACGGTTCCTTGATCCCCGGGCCGGTCACGGTCAGGTATCGCTTTATCAACGGTGTCCCGAACCTGACCGCCTCGATCACGGCCACCGCCGTTCCCACGTTGGAGACCACGACCCCCACGTCCAGGGGCAGACCCCGGGAAGGGACCTCCCTGCCCAGCGCGGCCTTGACCAGCATTTTTTCGCCGCCCTGCGGGTATTTGGTCTCAAGCTCGACCACCGTGATGTTCTCCTTATGCTTGCGGGCAACGGATTTCAGCCTTTCCTTGGCGTCCGGCTTGTTGTCCTCAATCGCGATGACGATCCTATCTGCCTCCACGGCTTTGGCGATGATCCGCGCCCCATCCACGACTTCCTCAGTTTTTTCCAGCATCAGGCGGTGGTCAGCGGTAATGTAGGGCTCGCATTCGCAGCCGTTGATGATGACCGTGTCGATCTTCTTGCCTTCGGGAGGAGCAAGCTTAACGTGGGTCGGGAACGCCGCCCCTCCCAGGCCAACGATGCCTGCCTCGCGCACAACCTGGCGGATCTCTTCAGGACTCAAGTCGGCCGGTCGGCCGGTCTGCCGGTCCGCCGGTCCGCTTTCGACTGGTTGACCGGTCGACTGGTTGACTGGCTGACTTTCGATCACCACTGCCAGCACTTCGGTCCCGCAGGGATGGGGAAGCTTATCGATCCGGGTGACCTTGCCGGAGATGGAGGCATGGACGGGGGCGGAAACGAATTTGGCGGTATCGCCGATCTTTTGCCCTTCCTGGACCGCATCACCGACCTTTACCAGCGGCTCGCAGGTAGCGCCGGTGTGCTGGTGAAGGGGGATGATGACCTTTTTGGGAGGGGGAAGCTCCCGGGTCGCCTTGTTCGCGGTCTTCTTCTTGTTATATTTAGGATGTATGCCCTGCGAGAATGTTTTCATGGCAAAAAACCGAATTATTATAGCATAAAAGAAATCTCAACGCGAGGAGATGACCCTCACGATCCGGGGCCGCAGCGCCTGCTTTTCTTCCACGTTCTGGTCATACCAGCGGACCGCGTAAAAGCTTAATACTAGCGCCGCGATGGCGAACACCACCCCCACCGCCTCCTCCCAGCCCAGCCACCCCAGGGAACGCATCAAGAACGCTCCCAGCAGGTAACCAAAGCCCAGGAAGAATATGGGGATAAGGAATACGACCATCGAACCCTTGACCATCTCTTTGGAGGGGATCTCGATCTCGACCGTGTCATCGCAGCGCGCGCCGGCCTCGTTCTCGGCTTCTACCCCCATCATCCCCTCCTCCAGCGCGCGGCAGAGGCGGCATTTGGCGCAGGCCTCGCTGCTTTGAAAAGCGACCTCCGCTATATGGCTGGAAACAAGCCTGGTAACGACCCCCTGCTCTCTCATGGAATGGCCCTTTTCATCCGCTTACGGGCAGGGTAAAGATGAATTTCGCGCCCCTCCCCGACCCCTCAGACTCCACCCGGATCTTTCCCCCATGCGCCTCCACGATCTCCTTGGCGATCGCCAGGCCCAAACCGACGCCCCCCGCGGCACGGGTATATGAGCTGTCCACCTGATAGAACTTGTCGAAGACCTTGCCCAGGTTTTCCCTGGCGATCCCGATGCCGTTGTCAATGACCTCGATCCTGACCAGGTCACCTTCCCTCCTGCCGGCGACCTTCACCGTTCCGCCCTTGGGAGTGAACTTCAAAGCGTTGCCCAGCAAATTGGTCAAGAGGCGCTTGATCTTGGTGATGTCGGCCATGATGGTGGGAAAATCCTCCGGGATGTCCACTTTTATGCTGAGCTCGCGGGCATCATACTGCGGCTTCAAGACCTCGGTCAGCTCATCCAGCAACGCCTTTACCAGGACCGGTTCCCTGGAGAGAGCCAGCGTCCTGCCGTAGGCCATGCGGGAGACATCCAGTATGCTGTCGATGAGGTTCAGCAGATGGTCCCCTTCCTTGACGATGATGCCCAGCACCCGTTTTTGCTTCTGGTTCAACGCCCCCATGCTCTCGTTCATGAGCAGGGCCGTGTAGCCCTTGATGGGAGTGATGGGCGTGCGCAGCTCATGGGAAATGACCGAGAGGAATTCCGTCTTCATTTTATCCACGACCTTAAGGTCATCTAAGGCCTTGGCCAGGTCCGCGGAGGTCTTTTTGGCCCCGTTCTTGGCCTCGGTCGTGTCTTCCAGGATACTGAGCATGCGTTCCTTGGTCCGGGTCAACTCGGCGATGGTCCCTTTTTGGTCTTCCAGCAGCTTCAGTTCATTGGTAATATCGCGGCAGATCATCAAACATCCCACTTCCTCTCCATATCTGTCCGCCACCCGGACCGCGTCCATGCTGACCGCGATAGAGCCGCCGTCCTTTTTCAAAAGACGGGACCTCAATTCCCTGACAAAACCCTTGGCGAGGATATCCTCCTCCATCCGGGCACAGGCCCGTTCGCGGTCTTCGCCCGCCAGCAGCTCTCTTACGGGCCTTCCGACGATCTCCTCACGCGTATATCCCAGAATTTGCTCCGCCCTCGGGTTCGTCAATAGGATCTTGTTGCCGCTGTCCACCACGAGCATGATGTCCAGGACGGTCTTGATGATGTCCTCCGCCACCGAGGCCGGCGTCACCAGCATCAGGCCGTGCCTGAGCATGGCGTAGCCAAAGAAAACCACGATGACCGCGGCGATCAACGAGATCACCGGCGGAAGGTGTATGCCCGCAAAACGGAAGGCCGCCTCGAAGATCACCGCCGGAACAAAGGTGCTGACAAAGCTGATCAAAATAATGAAGTTCTGTCTTCTCTCCCTTGGGGCAACGGCGCTGCGCCACGCCTGCCAGGCAAAGAAGATCAATCCCATGAAATATAATATCGAATAAAGCGCCAGGATCCAGTACCCGCCCGCAAAATCCTGAGAGTACCCCCAGGCCTCCTTGGTCACCCCAAGATAGAAGAGGTTGGTGGTCCACCCGATATACGCCATCCCGGGTACCGGCCCGTAAATAAAAAGATAGGTCAGCCAGTTCTTGAGCATCCTGTCCCTTTTCGCCAGGACCAGGGAAAAATGGAACAGGGCCGCGATAAAAATGAACCAGCAGGCCAGATGCAGCCTGAAAAGCACATAGGCCTGGGAAGGAGAGGCCGAGATCCTCAGCAGGAAATCAAAGAAGTTCACAAAAGCTATGGCCAAAGCAAAGAAAAAGAACGACCGGTTGATGAGCTGCCGGGGATTGCGCAAGAGCACCAGGAGGCCGGCAGCACCCGAGACCGCGAACCCCATGAACAGCACCGCGGCCAGCGAGTAGTTCATCCCTCTCCCAGCCTCTGCCTGAGCTCCTTAACCTGCTGTTTAAGTTCCAGGATGCGGTCCTCGCGGCCCATGCTGACCTTCTGGAACTTCTCCAGTTCCGCGATCCTTTTGGCCAGTTCATCTTCGCGGCGCTTGCGCTCGGTGATCTCGGTCGTGACCTCGATGGCGCCGATAACGCCACCTTCTTCATTCCGCACCGGATTACCGGTTATGGACCACCACCTCCCGTCAGGGGTGGACATTTCGGCCTTCTGTATCTTGCCGGTCTCCATCGCATTTATTACCGGACAGTTCTCGCAGGGCTGGCTACGCTGCGGCCAGACCTCATAACAATGGCGCCCTATCAGCCACTGAAGCGGCTGATGAACGGACCGGGCCGCCGCTTCGTTCGCCCAGAGCACTTTCAGGTCCCTGTCTTGATGGGAGACCAGCTCCGAAAGGCTGGAGAGGATCATCTCCTTTTCGTTCTCCGATCTGCGCAACCTCGCGTCCATCCTCTCCATCTTGGTGATATCGCGGAAAACGACCACGATGCCGCGCACGGCCGGGTCATCCAGCAGGTTCTTGGCGGCCACATCTAGAACACGCCACGTTCCGTCCTCATGCTTGGCCCGGACCCGAACGCTGACCTTGCCGCCCCGGTCCTTGAGCAGGGAATCGAATGAATCGGAGATAAGCTTTATGTCATCAGGATGAACGTCCTTGTAAAGGTCTTTCCCTATCTCGCCCTCAGGGTCCCTCCCCCAGATCCTCTTGTAATTGGAGCTCTGGTACTTAACCACGCCCTTATCGTCAATGATGGTAAAAACTTCCTCCGAGTTCTCAATAATCGCGCGGTAGCTCTCGTCCGGCAACTCTATCATTTTCTTTCTCCCAGCACCCTCTGCACCCTCTTTACCAGGTCGTCGGGGTCAAAGGGCTTGGTCACGTAGTCCGCCGCGCCCAGCTTCAGGCCCTTTTCGATCTCAGATTTGTCCCTTTTTACCGAAACAAAGATCACGGGGATCTTGCGGAAATCGGATTTCTTGAGGTCCGCGCAGAACTCGTAGCCGTCCTTGCCCGGCATCATCACGTCCAGCAGGATGAGGTCGGGCTTGCTCTTGCGGATCTTTTCCAGGGCGCGCTCGGCGCTGGGAGCGGAATCCACCTCAAAACCCAGGGGATTGAGGATGTCCTCCATCAGGATGGATATCTCGGGAGCGTCGTCCACGACCAGGATCTTCATGCCTTTTTTTCTTCCGGGGGCTTGGCCTCAAGCTCGGCCTTGGGGAAATCCTTGCCGATGTCCGCGCCGATCTCTTCCAGGTTGTTCTTGATGGCGTCCGCCACCACCCAGTCACAGACCTTAAGGATCATGCGCGGCCGGCCCTTGCTCATCTTAAAGACGTTCTCGATGGCATCATTGGTAAAGGGCTTGACGTCCTTGCCGCCGGCAGCCTCAATGCGCTTCTTGATAAGGTCGCGGGTCTCCTCCAGGCTGAGATGGTCGATATAGCACTCAAGCACAATGCGGTCAAAGAGCGGCGGGCTGTCACGCTTGATCTTGTCGCGCGTTTCCGGCAAACCGGCCAGCACCAGGTTGACCCTTTCAATATCACCCAGGCTGCGCATCTGCTGCTCGATCTCCGCCTGGACCTCGTGCGCCTCGTCGATCAGGACGACCACCGGCTTCTTGGCCTTCTTGACCAGCTCTTCCAGCTCGTAAAGGGAATATTTCTTTTTGGAGTTGCCCTTGAGGTCCGCGACCACATAGCGCATGAGATCTTCAAAATTGATGGGCGGCCGCGCGATATAAATGGCATGGTTGTCCTTTTTCAGGTTCGCCGCCAGCCACCTGAGCAGCGTGGTCTTGCCCACGCCCTTGTCGCCGTAGACCAGGATATGGCCGCTGCGCGTGCTGAGCTTGTCCAGGATAGACTCCAGCTGCGCGGAATAGCCGGTAAAAAGCGCCGGGATCACGTCCAGGGTGAACGGGTTCTGTTTCCAGCCGAACTTGGAGAACCACTTTTTCTTGGTCCCCGAGATGACCGTCCAGGCCTTTAATCGGGTCCCGCAGCGCTGGCAGAATTCCGCCTCTTCGGGGTTCTTGAGCTTGCAGTCCGGACAGGTCTGCTGGCGCCGGTCCGCCATGGTCTTCCTGATGACCGAGTAGGTCAGGCGGATTATCACGTAGACCGCGACCAGCGCCGCTCCTACCAGCAACAGGACAAGTTCGCGCAGGGTTTTTTCCACGGCCGGAGCCTTGCTGACCGCTGTAGGTTGGACAAATTTCAACTGCTCAGGGGAGACGAGCTTCTTGCGGATCTCCTCAAGGTAATCCGTGGACCTCTTGTGGCCGGGCATGAGCTCCAGGACTTCCTTAAAATACCTTTCCGCAGTGCGATAATCGCCTTTCTTGAAGCTTTCTTCGCCGAAGGAAAAAAGCTGGCTGGCTTTCTGGACCTTGGGAGAAATGGTGGGCGGCGGCGCCACCGGACGAGGGGCGGGCCGGGGCGCGACCGTGGTCGTGGGTGCAGGAACAGTGGTAGTGACCGGCCGGGGCGCGGCCTTCCCAAGCTCCTTGCGCACTTCCTGCATCAGATCGCGCGCCTTCTCATGCTCAGGATCCAGCTGCAGCGCTTTCAGCAGGTCAGCCTCAGCGCCTCTGAGGTCCTCCAGCACGTATTTCTTGGCCGCGCTGTTGTAATGGTCGTCCGCGGTGACCGCCAGGGCCGCAAATGAGAACAACAGCACGAAAACAAGCGCGAGATTGATCGTCCTTAGATTCATTTCTGCTCCTCTATTTCCATCAATTTCTTGAGCTTCTTGTAAAGCTTGAGGGCCTCGACATTGCCCGGATCGATCTTGAGGACCTCGTCGACCTCCCTAAGGGCTTCGGCATAATTATCAGTGGCAATATACTTGAGCGCCAGGCCCAGGTGCGCCTTGGCCTCGCTCTTGACCGTTTCCGACACCTCGGCCTCCAGCTTGGCCTGCGCCTGCCGGATCAGGCTGACGGTCTCCGGATGGGAAGGCAGGATCCTCAAGGCCTTGTTGTATTCCGTGATGGCTTCCAGATACTGAGCCTCCGCCATGAACTTCCTTCCCGCCTCCAGATAAGCGTTGACCTCTGTTTCTTTTTCCGCCCTGACCTCTTCCTCAACGCTGCCGGCGGCCCCGCCTTCCAGCGCGCGGGTGGCCTTGGTCAGCAGAGCGCGCGCGTCCGCGTCCTGGGGATCGAGCGCCAGCGCCTTGTTGGTCTCCACCACCGCTTCGGCGTATCTTCCCTTGTTATAATACGCCTTGGCCAGGGCCATGTAGTCCAGGATCATCGCCCTCTTCGTGTCCCTGCTGCCAAAGCTGTAAGAGAGGCTGACCTGGTGCGCGGCCCCCAGGTCGTCATGGGAAAGATAAGCATAGTCCAGCCCGAAATAGGCGGCCTTAACGCCTACCCCGGCGCGCAGGGCGGACTTTGAGATCCCCGCCCTGACCGCAAGCAGGTCCCTGAAAACATATTCGGCCCCGAAGTTCAATGCCGGAACATTGGAATCATCCACGTAGTCCGCCGCCAGGTTCAGCCGGTCATCAGTGAACACGCGGTTGCGCACGCTGAAGCCCGCGCGCAAGGTAAGGGGCAGCGGGGTCTGCTCGGTTATGAACCTTAACGATTGCCCCACGTTCTGGACGGCCGCGCCGAACCTTACTTTACTGGTCAGGTCAAAAAGCACGCCCAGGTCCAGGGCAAGCGATGTCGCCTGGGTGTTCTCCAGCGATTCCGAAATGGTCTTGAGGTTAACTCCTACTGACAGCCGCTCGTTCATCTTCCTGGCCCAGGAGAAGGACAGCGCGCTGTCCTGCGTGCGGAACACCGATTCCGGGGAACCGGTGGCGCTGTATCCCTGGATATCGCCGGAATCCAGCAGGGAATAGCTGCCGCCAAAGGTCCCGTTATCCGTGGGGTAAGCGACACCAAAATACTGGTGGTTAACGTCAACGTACCACTGGTCATGGGTGTAATTGAGGTCGGGAAAATCCGCCCGGGCCAGGCCGGCGGGGTTCCAGAAGACCGCCGTAGAATCCTCGGCCAGCGCCACCTGGGCACTGCCCATGGCCAGCCCTCTCGCCCCGCCCCCCAGAAGCAGGAAATTGCCGCCGGTGCCCCCCGCTGCCGCCTGTGCAACAGAGACTGCCAGCAACAAACATAGATTTATCAGCAAAAGCTTTCTCATTTGGAAATTATGATCTTGCCTTCCCATACTTCGGTCGTACTCACAATTGTATAAAGATACATACCGGCTGTCAAATCATTTCCCGCCGCGCTCTTCATGTCCCAGGTCAGCTGGCCGTCGCCGTCAGTTTCTTCCAGGGTCCGGACCAGCTCCCCGGAAAGCGTGAAGATCTCGATGGTGCAGGTGGCGCAAAGGTCGGTGAACACGATCTGGGCCGGTCCCGCCCCCACCACATAAGGAGTGGGAAAAACGTCCCCGGGAGTAGTTGTGGAACAGCCCAGGATGGTTGCTGTTGACAAAACACAGAGGAAACAAAGGAGAAGGTTTTTCGTGCTCATCGGATGATGACCAACTTTCCTTTCTTGATGTCATTGCCGCTTCGGATCACAAAATAATAAAGGCCGCTGGCCACATCTTCACCCGCCTCGTTCTTGACGTTCCAGGTGGCTACCCCGTCGCCGTCATTCTCAATGATGGTCTTGACCAGGTCCCCGGTCAGGGTAAAAACCTTGATGGTGGAGACCGAACCAAGATCAGTAAAGGTGACGCTGGTGTGCCCGTCACTGGGCTTAAAGGGGTTGGGATAGGCAAAGGCGCCGGACACGTCCTCAAAAGGTGTCGCCATCAGGGTGTAGACCGAGAAATGCGTCACGTTGGCAGAAACATAGTTCTGGCTGGCGTTCAAAGTGCACTGGGGCACCCTGACCCAGAGCCCGTGGTCTTCGTCCAGCCGATAGATCCACAGCCCCTTCTCCAGGATCCTGGGGTTAGTGTTGTCAACATAGCCGTCATTGTTCTCGTCGTTATAGAAAAAGGTCACCGTGACCGGCGCGGCAAAGGGCTGGGTGATGCGGATATCGTCCGTGCCGTAGGCATTGATCTCGGTGATCGAGGTCAGGAAGGGGTAGCGGAAAGCATCCCCCTTTGCCAGGACCTTGGCGTTGGCCTCAAGGATCGCGCTTGGGATCACCTCTTTGGGGTTTTCGACCGGATGGCGGTTGATATCAACATAGGCGTCATTGCCCATCGCGCCCAGGGCCAGGGTCACCCTCGCCCTGCCGTCCGCGCTGATGAACACGTTCTGGATCTCGCGGTCCAGGATGACCCGGAAGGTCCAGCTCAGGTCCAGCGCCAGGTCATTGCCGTCATAGTCCTTGACGTTGCCCGCCAGGGTGACACGGTAACTATAGCCCTTGCTCAGGTTCGCTGCCGGGACAAAGGTCAGGACGCGGTTGCCGGACCAGGCAAAGCCTCCTGAGACCGGCACGGAAACGACCACGCCGGTGTTGCTGAAGACAGCGTTCATGGAGAACACGTCCTGGACGCTGCTGGTGTTCATGTCGCGGTCAAAGGTCACCGTGACCACTGCCTCCTGAGAAACACCCTCCGCCCCCGCTGCCGGCGAGTAAGATACCACCGCCTCGGCCGTGGGCTGCGCCCCGGTAGTGTTGGCAGCATCGCTCAGGTCGGACTGGCTGGAGGCCAGGTGCGCCGCGTCCGAAGTGTTGCGGGACCTGGTCTTAAAAAAGTAATCCGAGACCGGGGAATTCAGGCCCGTCACGGTCTTGGCCCCCCAGTTAACGATCGTCTGCCAGGCGGGAGCATCCCCCAGGGTGCCGTCGCTCTGCACATATTTGGCGTGAGATGAAACGTAGATCGCGTATTCTAAGCCAGGGGTTTCGTCGGGATATTTATTGACGTTCACGTCCACGGTCGATTCCGTGCCGTTGCTCACGGTGGGGACCGACGGGGTATAAGGCTTGGCGTATTTCCTGGCCGCGTCGGGGGCAAGGTTCTCGTTGTCGCCGATGTTGCCGAAATCGTCCACTGCCGAGCACAGCGCCTTGCTCACGTAGTCGTTGCCGTCCAGGGTAGCCCCCGCGGCAGTGGCCTGCGGCGTGGGAGTGGCGGTGTTGGCCTCGCCGCTGGTGGCGCTGCCGTAGCTGCCGCCGTTGACCGCCAGATAAAAGGTATTGGTATTGGGATTGTTCTCGGTAAAAGCGGCATTGAGCGTGACCGATGCCTGCCCGGCCAGCGGCTGGGTGTAGATATCGGTGGCAGTCGCGACCGCAGGATCCAGATTGTCGATATTAAAGCCCAACGGGGAAACGCCGTAGGTGCTGTTGACGCTGCCGTCATTGATCTGGAACCTTAGCTGGACGTTCTGGCTGAAAGCATCGTCGATGTATTCCTTGGAGTTGTTCCAGACCAGGGTATGGAGCGCTCCGCTCAGGTCCACGGCGGACGCCAGGCCGGTCTTGGTGCCGGTGATATCCGCGTCCAGGATCGGATTCCAGCCCGCGCCGTTCACGTTATACTGGAAGCTTCCGCTGACCGCCGAACAGGCATCCAGATCGACATCCTTGATCCGGAAGCGGATGGTAATATCACCGCTGCGATCCGTGGCCTGGACCGGCACCACCAGCACGTTCTCGGCGGAGCCGTTGTGCAGGACCGGGGCCGCATTGGCTGAAGAGGCTCCCCCGGAAAGATCGCTTTCCGGATTGTCGCCGTTGGGGTTGCGGGACTTGGCATTGAACACATAATTGCTCACTGGGGCGGTTAGACCGGTCACGGTCTTTGTGCCCCAGGCGGCGATGGTCTGCCAGGCCGCGGCGTCGCCCAGCGAGCCGTCAGCCTGCACGTACTTGGTGTGCGAAGAAACATAGATCGCGTACTGCAGTCCGGTGGCTTCGCTGGCGTTCTTGTTGACCACCACGTCCACGGTGCTGGCGGTAGGGGTGCTGACCGTGGGCGCAGTGGGAGTATAAGGCTTCACGCCGCTGCTAGTGGGCGCCAGGTTCTCGTTAGTGCCGCTGTTGCCAAAGTCATCCACGTGCACGCAGCTGACCTTGCTAACATAGTCATTGCCGTCAAGGGTCGCTCCCGCGGGGGTCGAGTGCGCCGACGGGTCCGCGGTGTTGGTGTCTCCCGCGCTGCCCGCGCCGTACGCGCCACCGTTGACCGCCAGGTAAAAGGTGTTGGTGTTGGGATGGGCCTCGGTAAAGGAGGCATCAAGTATCACCGCCGTGTCGCCGGCCTCGGGCCGCAGGGTGATGTCGGCCGCCGACAGGGTAGCGGGATTGAGGTCATCCACCGAGAAGTTGTCGCTGGTGGCGGGCAAAGCGCTGTCCGCAGCGCCGTCATTGACCGTGAACCTGATCCGGATGTCGTTCTGGTCCGTGCCGTTGATGCCGGAGACATCCGCGTGCTTGGTGTTGAAAGTGAAGGAGTAGACCGGGCCGGAAAAATCCGCGGCGGAAGTGTAATTCGACCCCCCGTTATTGGTCCAGCCGCTGGAAAGAGAGCCCGAGACATCCCCGTTAGTGGGCGGGTTCCAGGCCCCTCCACCATTGACCGAATACTGGAAGGTCTTCAGGGTGCAGGGATCAAGGTTGGCGTCCTTGACGCGGAAGCTGATGGTGATGAGGCCGCTGCCGTCAGTTGACTGCACGCACTGCGCGGCAGGAATGACGTTGTCCGCCGTGTAGCCGCCGACGGGCGGAGAGTTGGGCACGGTGTAATCCACCACCGCGTACACCTGGGAAACGTAGACATCGGGATTAGCATCACTGGTGTAAACCCCAAAGGCCTGTAGGGGATTGCCCCCCGCGCCGTTGATGTCCGCCACTGTCCAGGCCGCACCCGTCTTTGGATTGGTGGCATAAGCATAAGAGTAATCAGCATAGTTGGGTGTCTTGCTGGGGTTCACTCCCGGGTCAACCGTGTCATAATCGGTCCCGCCCACAAGCAGAGCCGATCGAATGTTAGCCCCTGGATTTCCATTTCTCATTGCCCGGTAGTGAATGGTCAGGTTATTGACCGTGGCCCCGGCCGGCACGCTGAAGGCGGGAAAAGTGAAACGGTTGCGGGCAGGGGAAGTGCTCGCATAGATATTTGTGGAATCATTCGCGCTCGCCTCGTTCACTTCCGTATAATACGACGCGCCGGTGGAACCCCAGGTGCCGGAACTGGAATGGTCGCCGGTGGGGCGGCGGGTCAGGGTCGCGGCAAAAGACGGAACAGCCAGTGCGAGAAGGACAAACAATACCAAATATTTCTTATATTTCCGCATTTTTTGCTATTTTACTGATTCAGCGGTTCACTGTCAACCTTTTCCTGACGTCCGGTCACCCGTCGCGCATGCAAAAGAGCATTGGTGGCGGAGACCGCGATGGCAAAGGGCACGATGACCTCCCAGTGGGCGGCCGAGCCCGGGTACATGAAGCTGGAAAGCTGGCGGTCAAGAACATGTCCCCAGAGCGCGGCAAAGGGCAGGGTCTGCCAGAAGACGATGTCGAACTGCTGGAGGAATTTTCCGCCGGCCGCCTCGGCGGTGGCAAGCGAGGAAGCTTCCATGGTTTCCGCAAAGACCGGCGTAACGGCCAGAGCGGGCGCGGTCGCCAATAGCAATATCATTAAAAAAGAAATAATCCTCATTCCTGCACCCCAATTCTAACACCTAATTCCCCGCAATTCCACTCGCACAAAAACAGCCCTCATCCGAAGAAACCAAACGCCCTCACCCGGAGCTTTAGATAATTGTTAAGTTATTGGTTAATGGCCCTCTCCCAGAGGGAGAGGGGATTGGGTGACAAATGATTATTAATATCAAACCACCCCCACTCCCTCTCCCTCTGAAAGGATCGGGGTAGGTTCTGGGAGAGGGCCAAAAAAGATAAATTGGTCAAAGAGAACAAACTTGGGTGAGGGCTTATGGCGAGTCCTCCTGTTGAAATCCCTCCACTCCTGAGCTATAATATCTGTCCGGTATGCTGATCACTATATTCAAATCCAAGATCCACATGGCGACCATCACCGATACCCAGCCCTATTATCAGGGCAGCATCGGCATCGACAAGGAATTGATCGAAGCCGCGGGCCTGGTCGCCGGGGAAAAGGTAGCGGTCCTCAACTTCAACAATTCCAACCGTTTTGAGACTTACGTTATCGAGGGGAACAAGGGCGAGATATCGCTGCGCGGCCCCGCCGCCAAGCTCGGCAAAAAGGGCGACAAGGTCGTGATCATCGCCTACGGCCACGCTGAACCCGAGGAAGCGAAAAAATTCAAGCCCAAGGTCGTGCTGGTCGATGAAAGGAACGAGATAAAATGAGCAAAACAGTCATTAAATATTGGTTATTGATATTTGTTTGGAATCTGGCGCTTGGTGCTTGGAATTTGGCGTATGCCATGGGCGGCCCTGCCCCGGAAAAAGAGGAGCCCAAATACAAGCTGGAGATATTGAAAATGGAACTGGTGACCACGCCCGCCCAGACCCTGGAGGCCACCAAGGAAGGGGATTCGAAATACAAGCTGGAGATCCTGAAGATGGACATGATCACCGCGCCCTCCCCTTCCTGGGAAGGCAAACAGGAAAAGTAGG